>Ga0181537_10001192_pt1 | contig 24238 bp, 25 predicted proteins | sample PEATcosm2014_Bin_39_FD_119765 | JGI IMG/M metagenome (GOLD analysis project Ga0181537, IMG submission 119765) | Peatland microbial communities from MTU Mesocosm Facility, Houghton, MI, USA - PEATcosm2014_Bin23_10_metaG | ecosystem: Environmental > Terrestrial > Soil > Wetlands > Peat | place...
CTTGAACAGCCGCCATATGGCGCGATTCACCTCGGAGCGCACGTTATTGACCCCTTCCTGCGGGTCGGAAATCCAGAACCGCAGCTCGAGTTCGATGCCGCTCTCGCTGAAGTGCATCAGGCGCGAGACGGGCGCGGGATCGCGCAGCACCCGCGCCTGACCCTCGCAGGCGGTGAGCAGCACGCCTAAGGCCAATTCCGGATCATCGCGGTAACTCACGCGGATGGGGAGCTTGAGGCGGATGCGCGGATCGGTGTAGCTCCAGTTGATCACGGCGTTGGAGATGAGCTGCTGATTCGGCACCAGCATTTCCACGCCGTCGCGGTCGCGCACCACCACGTAGCGGCCGCGCAATTCCTGCACCCAGCCGAAGTTCTCGGTGCTGGTGCCGCTTTGGCCGGACAGGCTGATGACATCCCCCGGTTTGATGGAACGGTCCATGAGCAGCACGAATCCCGAGACGAAGTTGGCGGCGATGGACTGCAGGCCGAAGCCCAACCCCAGGCCGATGGCGCCGGTCAACACCGTCAGCGCGGTCAGGTCGACGCCCGCGGCATTCAGGCCCATGAGAATGGAGAGGCCGATCAGGAATGCATTGGAGAATTTCGCGATGCCGATGCGCGTGGAGGGCGCCAGATTGCTCAAGTGCTTCAGGCGTCGCTCCACCCAGCGGCTGATCCAGGCCGCGACCAGCACGAACAACGTGAGGGTGAAGAGCAGCTTCAGCACCGACCAGAGGGTGACGCGGCTCTTGCCCGCCGCCACGCCGATGCTGTCCAAGGTGCTGATGATGGGATCGAGCCAACCCAGGTACTCGGCGGCGATGATGAGCCAGATGAACAGCGTGACGCGATGTTCCCAATGATGCATCCAGGATTTGTTGCCGAGACTCGCGGTGAACAGAAGCACCACGATGCGCACCAGCACGTAGGCACCGATCAGGCGCGCCGCAGCCTCGAGCACCGAGACGTCGAAGTGCGTGCTCCGCAGCGCGCCGCGGGCCAGGATCACGAGGCCGAGCGCCAAGATGGCGGGCGTCGCCACGATGCTGCCCTGCGAGGCGAAGTAGTTCCAGGTCAACGCCGTCGGCGTCTTGAAGCGGCGCTGCGCGGCGCGGCGGCGCAGGGCGGCGCCGACGACCCAACCCGCGAGCAGGCACAGCGCCACCGCGCCGATCTCGGTGAGCACGTTGCGCGTCGACAAAATATCGAAGAAGGCGGCGATACGCTGCACGAGTTCCGTCATGCGTTCAGATCCGGGATGAGCTGGCTCTCCAGGCGCGCGATTTGATCCTTGAGCAGCAGCTTGCGCCGCTTCAAGCGCTTCATCTGCACCTCGTCGACTTTGAAATCCATGGTGAGGCGTGAAATGATGTCATCGAGATCCCGGTGTTCGATGCGCAACTGACGCAGGCGCTCGATGTTCTTGAACAGATCGGTATTGACGTTGGTTTCTTCGTCGCTCACGGCGTCACTTGTTCTATATGGCTGCGCCACACCGGGGCGACGCAATCCGGTAGCTTAAGGGAGCGGCCGAGCGGATTCCAAGAATGTTGTGGGTGGTGGAAATCAGAGCCCACGGATCCCATGAGGCCATACTGCACGGCGAGCGCCGCAACCGCTTCCGCGTGCTGCGCACCATTCGCGCCGGTCACCACTTCGAGCGCCGAGCCGCCCGCGGCGGCGAAATCGCCCACCATCCGGCGGCGGGCTCCGGCCGACAGCGAATAGCGCGCCGGATGGGCGATCGCGGCCTCGCCTCCGGCGGCGCGGATCCAGCCCACCACGGTGTCGAGCGCGAGCCAGTCGGGCGAGACATGGGCGCCCTTGCCGGCGCCCAGATACTTGCGAAATGCCTCATCGGCGCGGCTCACGTGGCCGCCCGCCACCATGGCGTCCGCCAGATGCGCGCGCGTCGGCAAACCGGGATGCACCTGCACCGCCGCCAGAAGCTCCGTGCCCGGCAGACCCAGCTTCTCCAGGCGCGCGCAGATCCTGCGCATTCGCACCTGGCGCCGTTCGCCCTGGGCGTGCAGCGCGCTGCGAAATGCGGCCGAGGCGGGATCTACCCACAGCCCGAGCACGTGGATGGCCTGCGCACGCCAGGAGGCGGAGATTTCAACGCCGGGGACGAGGCGCAGACCGTGCGCGCGCGCGCTGCGATCCGCCTCCTCGAGGCCTGCCACCGTATCGTGGTCGGTGAGCGCCAGCACCTCCACGCCGGCGGCCGCGGCATGCGCCGTCAATGCGGCGGGAGAAAGCGAGCCGTCGGAGCAGTTCGAGTGCGTGTGCAGATCGATGCTCACGCCGCTCACGATGCGCTGCCCGCAAGCCCCACGGCTTGCAGCTCCAGGCCGGCAAGCACGATGAAACCCTGCGCGCGCTCGAAGCCGTCGCTGGTGTAGTCAAAGGTGTAGGTGCGCAGGAGCCGCCGCCCCCCGGCGCCGCGCGCCAGGCGAAAGCCCGCAAAGGCGACGGTGCCGTCGAGGAGCTGAACCACCGCGCGCGAACAGGTCTCCCTGGCGATGCGGTTCGCGGCGGCTCGCGCATCCAGCGAGATCTGCCAGAATCGATAGCCCCCCGCCAAGGCGCCGGCAGCCAGAACCAGCAGCACAAGGTCGTCAGTCATCCGCGAAGCTTACCGCAGGCAGACCCTGGATTTCCGTTCAATGCGCCCCATACTATGATCATGAACGAGGAACCACGGCTGAATCTGACGGTGCGCGTCGACCCCAACGAGATGCTGCAGTACGTGCAGAATCTGATGGCGACCCCGCACGGCGCCACCGTGCCGGAGACGACCATGGCGCTGGCACGCCTGCAATGGGGCGATACGCCGCAGGCGCGCGCCGCGCAGCTGCGCTGGAACGCACTCAACCGTGCCTTCGGCGACGCCCGCGTGAGCACTTGGACGACGCACCCGAAACGCGACCAGATTCACGTTCCGGCGGCGCTGATCGCCGCGGCCGGAGTGGCGCGCCTGACCGTGGCCGAGAAGGAAGTGGTGTTCGACATCCCTACGCTGCTCGATGCCACGCTGGAGTTGTGCGAGCCCGTCGGACACGGTTAGGGCAGCACGCTCGAATGGCTGAAGGCCAGAAAGTCGCCGTTGATCACGCTCTCCCGGCAGTTGTAGCGCAGGCGGTGGCCGTCCAGCCGGGTCACCTGGCCGCCCGCCGCTTCCAATAGCGCCTGGCCGGCGGCGGTATCCCACTCCGAGGTGGGGCCGAAGCGCGGATACAGATCCGCCTTGCCCTCGGCCACCCAGCAGAATTTCAGCGAGCTGCCGATGCCCGTCATTTCGTGCGGCCCGAGCCGGGTCAGGAAGCCCGCCGTCTCCGCGCTCAGGTGCGAACGGCTGCCGACGACCCGCAGAGGGTCGTGGGGCGCGGCCACGTGAATGGGGATCTGTGCGGCGCCGCGATGATGGCTGAACGCGCCCACCCCCGCCGCTCCCCAGTACAGCAGTCCCTGGGCCGGTGCCGCCACGACTCCCAGCACGGGGTCGTGCTCCCGCACCAGCGCGATGTTGACGGTGAACTCGCCGTTGCGCTTGACGAACTCGCGCGTGCCGTCGAGCGGATCGACCACCCACAGTTCGCGCCACGAATGCCGCTCGCTCCACGGCGCTTGTGCGGACTCCTCGGACAGTATCGGTATGTCGGGCGTCATCCGGGCCAGCCCCTCGAGGATCACCCGCTGCGACTCCAGGTCCGCAAGAGTGAGCGGTGAGTTGTCCTCCTTGCGCTGCACCGCGAAATCCAGGTCGTAGATCCGCATGATGGCCGCGCCGGCACGCGCGACGATGGGCATCAGGCTTTCGGCCAGGGCGTGAAGATCTCTCATCGAGGTATCATACGCATGGCACACGGGCGACTATGCGGCGGTGGACCGAGTCGCCGAATTGCTGTAGGGCAGCAAGACCTGGACGATCTTAGGTGCCGCCGGGCCCTGCGGCGCCGGGACTGGGTGCTCCTCCACCGGCGGGACCGCCTCCGCCGCGCCCGCGGCGCCTTCTGCGCCGGTTGGGGTCACTCTGGCCCTGCTGCGCGGGCGCTTCCGGGGTCGCTGGCGCGGTGGCGCCGGCATGCGCCGGACGAGAGCCGGAGGGTGGCCCTCGGCGAGGACCGCCGCCGCTCCTGCCGCCGCCGCCGGAACGTCCCGGTCCGCCCGGACGGCCGCCGCCGCCACGGCCGCCCGCATAGCCTCCGCTGGAGCGGCCGCCGCCCCCGCCCCGCGATTGACCGTGCCGGGGCGCCCGCTCGCGCCATTCGGCGGGCGGCGGTGCGGTCACCGCGGCCAGATCGACCGCCTCGATCGAGGCACGCGGAATCTGATGTCCGATATAGCGCTCGATATCCGGCAGCGAGATGGCGTATTCCTCACAGCCGAAGCTGATCGCGTCGCCCTCGGCGCCGGCACGCGCGGTGCGGCCGATGCGATGCACGTAATCTTCTGCGTCGTTCGGCAGGTCGAAATTGAACACATGGCTCACGTCGGGAATATGCAGGCCGCGCGAGGCGACGTCGGTGGCGATCAGCACGGCGATGTCGCCGTTGTGAAAATCGCGCATCATTTTCAGGCGCTTGGTCTGCGGGACGTCTCCCGAAATGGCCTGCGCGACGAAGCCATTGGCGGTCAGCGTCCGCTCCAGCACTTCGGCAATGCGCTTCGTATTGACGAAGACCATGGTGCGGCGCGCGTCGATGCGGCGCAGAAGTCCCATCAAGAGCGGAATTTTCTCTTCCGTCGCGGGGAAGTAGAGCACCTGCTTGACGCTGTCCACCGTCATCTTATCCGGCTCGATGCGGATCAGTTCCGGATTGTTCATGTGCTCGTACGCGAGCTCCATCACCCGGTGCGACAGCGTGGCGGAGAACATCATGGTGAGGCGCAGCGTCGGATGCGGCAGGCGCCGCAATATGAAGCGGATATCCTTGATGAAGCCGAGATCGAACATGCGGTCGGCTTCATCCATGACCGCCACCTGGATGTGCCGCAGATCGAAGACATGCTGCTTGAAATAGTCGATGACGCGGCCGGGCGTGCCGATCAATACATCGACTCCCTCTTCGAGCACGCGCCGCTGCTTCTCATAATCCACGCCGCCGAACACGATGGCGAGCTTGAGCCCCGTGTATTTGCCGATGCCTTCGGCGTCGGAGTGGATCTGCACCGCGAGTTCGCGCGTCGGCGCGATGACGATGGCCCGGGGCGCATTCTGCGGCCGGGCGGGAGCGCCGGGATCCGTCAACAGGCGATTGAACAGCGCGATGAGGAAGGCGGCCGTCTTGCCCGTGCCGGTTTGCGCCTGACCCGCCACGTCGCGGCCGGCGAGGGCCACGGGCAGCGTTTGCGCCTGGATGGGGGTGCAACGGGTATAGCCCAGTTCGGCAATGCCCCGCTTCAAGGATTCGGCGATGTTGAGGGATTCGAACGTGAGCTGACTGAGATGGGCGTCTGACATTTTCTCTTAACGAACTGCAGAAACTTGCAAAATAATGGGGACCGGATAACAATACGGCCATTCCGGAGCAGGTCTATCCGCTCCCATCAACCGTATCATCGGTACCCTTGTAAGGTAATCAAGACCGCTAAAGCCGCTGTATTGTGCCCGAACGGCCGCGCATCGTCACTTCGCGCATGTTTTGGCTGTACTTTCCCACTAAAAAACCCGCCCTAACCTTCAAACGAATCTCCAAAAGGAGGTATATCCGCAGTGAGTAACCCCAGTATCGTCCACACCAGCGACGCCACGTTCGACAAGGATGTCCTGAAGTCCGACAAGCCCGTATTGCTCGACTTCTGGGCCGAATGGTGCGGACCCTGCAAAATGATCGCGCCCATCCTCGATGAGATCGCGGACCAGTACAAAGACAAGATCCGCATCGCCAAGCTCAACATCGACGATAATCCCGCAACCCCGCCCAAATTCAATATTCGCGGCATCCCAACGCTGATCCTGTTCAAGAACGGCACCGTGGAGGCCCAGAAAGTGGGAGCAGTCACCAAATCGCAGCTCGCCGCCTTTCTGGACAGCAACCTGTGAGAGGCTACCTAGGGAATCAGTCGCGCGGCGGCGGTCAGGGCGGCGGGCAACAGGGCGGCGGCGGTCAAGGCGGCGGCGGACGGTCCAACCGTTCGAATCGCGGACCCCGCAACGACAATCGCAACGGCAACACCAACGGCGGCAGACCGCCGCAGGAAGACTACGGCGATTTGCCGGAGGGCGGCGACGATCTGGAGATCATTGCGCCGACCGACCTCGCGCGCAGCCGCAGCTCCATGAATCTGACGGAGCTGAAAAAGCGCCCCATCAGCGATCTGGTCAAGCTGGCCGAGACCATGGGCCTGGAGAACATGGGCCGCTCGCGCAAGCAGGACATCATCTTCGGCGTGCTCAAGGCGCATGCGCGCAAGGGCGAGGACATCTACGGCGATGGAGTCCTGGAGATTCTGCAGGACGGCTTCGGCTTCCTGCGCTCTTCGGACTCGAGCTACCTGGCGGGCCCCGACGACATTTACGTGAGCCCCAGCCAGATCCGCCGCTTCAATCTGCGCACCGGGGATTCGATCTCCGGGCTGATCCGGCCGCCGAAGGACGGCGAACGCTACTTCGCGCTCTTGAAGGTCGGCGAGATCAACTACGATTCGCCGGAGAGCTCGCGCGGCAAGGTGCTGTTCGAGAATTTGACCCCGCTGCATCCCACCGAGCGCCTGAAGCTCGAGCGCGGCAATGGATCGACGGAGGATTTGACCGCCCGCGCCATCGATCTGGTGGCGCCCATCGGCAAGGGCCAGCGCGGCCTCATCGTCTCGCCGCCGAAGGCCGGCAAGACCATGCTGCTGCAAAACATCGCCACCGCGATCACTGCCAATCACCCGGAGGTCTACCTCATCGTGCTGCTCATCGACGAGCGGCCCGAGGAAGTGACCGAGATGGCGCGCACGGTGAAGGGTGAGGTCGTCTCCTCGACCTTCGACGAGCCGGCCAGCCGCCACGTGCAGGTGGCCGAAATGGTGATCGAGAAGGCCAAGCGCCTGGTCGAGCACAAGAAGGACGTGGTCATTCTGCTCGACTCCATCACGCGCCTGGCCCGCGCCTACAACACCGTGGTGCCGAGCTCGGGCAAGGTGCTCACCGGCGGCGTGGACGCCAATGCGCTGCAGCGCCCGAAGCGATTCTTCGGCGCGGCCCGCAACATCGAGGAGGGCGGCAGCCTCACCATTCTCGCCACGGCGCTGGTGGACACGGGATCGAAGATGGACGACGTCATTTTCGAGGAGTTCAAGGGCACCGGCAATTCGGAAATCCACCTGGATCGCCGCATCGCCGAGAAGCGCACCTTCCCATCGATCAACATCAACCGCTCCGGGACCCGCAAGGAGGAGCTCATCACCGATCCCGCGGAGCTGTCCAAGATGTGGATTCTGCGCAAGCTCCTGCATCCCATGGACGAGCTGGCGGCGATCGAGTTCCTGCTCGACAAGATGAAGGACACGAAGACCAACGCGGACTTCTTCGACGCCATGAAGCGGTAGAGATATGGAGTGGTGGGCGTGGATCGCGGTCGGCGCCATACTCCTGGGTTCGGAGCTGGCCTTCGTCGATGCCCAGTTCTACCTGGTTTTCGTCGGCGCCAGCGCCTTCCTCGTGGGGATGCTGCAGCTGACCGGGTTGGCGCTTCCGGTCTGGCTGCAATGGCTGATGTTCGCGGCGCTGGCCGCGGCCTCTTTGATCACGTTTCGGCGGCGGATTTACGACCGCATGCGCCGCAAGCTGCCGCCGCTGAAGGGCGGGCCGGCGGGTGAAATCGTGACGCTGCCAGAGGACCTGCCTCCCGGCGAAAGCTGCCGCCTCGAATTCCGCGGCTGCTCATGGAGCGCCGTCAACGGCGGCAAGGTGTCGATCGCCGCCGGCGCCAAGGCGCGCATCGAACGGGTCGATGGATTGACGCTCGTCGTGCACGACTTGCAATAACAGGAGAGTTTCTTGGGCATTCCCATCAGCTACGCATTCATCGTCCTGGCCGTGGTCGTGGTGATCGTGATCGCGAAAACCGCGGTCGTGGTGCCGCAGCAGAGCGCCTACGTCATCGAGCACCTGGGCAAGTACAGCCGGACACTGCAGGCCGGCTTTCACATCCTCACGCCCTTCTTCGAGAAGGTGGCCTATAGACACAGCCTGAAGGAGATTGCGATCGACATCGCCGAGCAGATCTGCATCACCCGCGACAACGTCCAAGTGGGGGTCGATGCGGTGCTCTACATGCAGGTCATGGATCCGCATCTTGCCTCGTACGGCATCACGAATTTCGGCTTCGCCATCTCGCAGCTGGCGCAGACCACGCTGCGCAGCGAAATCGGCAAGATCGAGCTCGACCGCACCTTCGAGGCGCGCGGCACCATCAACACCAACGTGGTCAGCGAACTGGACAAGGCATCGGCTCCCTGGGGCGTCAAGGTGCTGCGCTACGAAATCAAGAACATCACGCCGCCCAAGGACGTGCTGCAGGCGATGGAGAAGCAGATGCGCGCCGAGCGCGAGAAGCGCGCCGTGGTGCTGACCTCCGAGGGAGAGCGCGACGCCAAGATCAACGCCGCCGAGGGCGACAAGCAGCGGGTGATCAAGCAGTCCGAGGCCAATAAGCAGCAGCAGATCAACGAAGCGCAGGGTCAGGCGGAGGCGATACTCGCGGTCGCGACCGCAACGGCGGAGGGGCTGCGCCAGGTCGGCATCGCGCTCTCCGACCGCGGCGGCATCGAGGCCATGCAGCTGCGCATCGGCGAGGAATACGTGAAGCAATTCGGCAAGCTCGCACAGGCGGGAACGACACTGGTGGTGCCGGCCAACCTCACCGACCTGGCATCCATCGTGACCATGGCGACCAGCATCGCAAGGAAGCATGTCGGAGAAGCGTGAGGCCGCCAACATCGGCTTCGCCGAATTCGTGGTTCTGGCGGCGGCGACCATGTCGACGCAGGCCATCGCCATCGACGCCATGCTGCCGGCGTTTCCGGTCATCGGCCGCGCGCTCAGCGTCGCGAACGAGAACCACGTGCAATGGATCGTCACCGCCTACATGACGGGCTTGGCATGCGGCCAGCTGTTTTGGGGGCTCATGTCGGACCGCTTCGGCAGGCGTCCGATCTTGATCGGCGGACTCGGCCTGTATGTCCTGGCGGCGCTGCTCTGCGGCCTTGCCGGCACCTTTCACACGCTTCTGGCCTGGCGCTTCGTCCACGGCCTCGCGGCGGCGAGCGTCATCGTGACGCGCTCGATCATTCGCGATCTGTATTCTGGCCGGCACATGGCACGGGTGATGTCCCTGACCTTCATGGTGTTCCTGACGGTGCCGATCCTCGCGCCGAGCCTGGGCGCGTTCATTCTATGGCTCGCGCCGTGGCGCTACATATTCATCGTGTGCGGCGTCTTTGCCGCCGTCGTTTGCGTCTGGGTCATGACGCGGCTGCCCGAGACGCTGCACCCGGAATACCGACTGACGTTGAACCTCTCCCATATCGCGGGCGCCGTCCGATTGGTGCTCTTCAACCGCGGCTCGCTGTGCTACACGCTGGCGATGACCGTCATGTTCGGCGGGATCCTGACATACGTGGGGATGGTGCAGCAGATATTCGGCGAGGTGTTTCATCGCGCCAATCTGATGCCGACGATGTTCGCGCTTTGCGCGACGACCATGGGCATCGCCGCGTTTCTGAACTCCAGAATCGTCGAGCGGCTGGGGATGCGGCGGATATCGCATGCGGCGCTGCTGACCTACCTCGCCATCACGGGCTTGCATACGCTGATCGCCGCCCTCGGGGCGGAGCAGCTTTGGACCTTCGTTGCCTTTCAATCCGCGACCATGGCTTGCTTCGCGCTGTCGATCTCCAATTTCGGCGCCATGGCGATGGAGCCCGTCGGCTCGGTGGCCGGAGTCGGCGCGTCCCTGCAGGGATTCGTGTCCACCCTGGGCGGCGCGCTGGTAGGCGCCCTCATCGGCCGGCAGTTCAACGGCACCGTGCTGCCGCTCGCGGCGGGATCGCTGTGCTGCGGCTTCGCGAGCCTCCTGTTCGTTCTTCTGGCCGAAAGAGGCAGACTGTTCAGAGGCCATCATTCGGGCGCCGAGGCGACCGCCGTCTACGGGCCGTGAAAGAACGCATCGAGCTCGCGGCCGGAGGCCGCATCGGCGAAGCCATCGAACCTGCCCTCGTCGATGATGAGCTTGGCGGCCCGGATGAATCCGCCCCAAGCCGAACGGGCGAGGGCTCCGCCGACGCTGACCCGGCGCACGCCCAGCGCCGCGATCTCAGGCAGGGTGAGATCTCCCGCCCAACCCATGAGTAGATTCACCGGCTTCGGCGCCAGCGCGTCGACGACGGCGCTTATGTGCTCGAGAGTGCGGATACCGGGGGCATACAGGCAGTCGGCACCCGCGCTCGCATAGGCCTTGAGCCTCTCGATGGTGTGTTCGATATCGGGCCGTCCCACGAGGAAGCATTCGGCGCGGCCGACCAGCAAGGCATCGCCGCCCGCCCGGTCGATCGCCTGGCGTGCGGCGCGAATGCGCGCGACGGCCGTGTCGAGTTCGTACAGCGGCCGGGACGCATCGCCGGTGGAATCCTCGATGGACAGTCCGGCGACGCCGGTGGCCACGGCGAGCCGGACGCTCTCCGCGACGCCGGCCGCGTCCGCTGCGAAGCCGCTTTCGAAGTCGGCGTTGACCGGCAGGTCCGTTGCTTCGACCATGCCGGTGAGATGATCGAGCACCCGGTCGCGCGACATGCCGCCGTCCGAATGGCCGTGCGACCAGGCGAACCCGGAACTGGTGGTGGCGAGCGCCTTGAAGCCCAGTCCCTGAAGAAACCGCGCGCTGCCGACATCCCAGGGATTGGGGATGACGAAGCAGCCTGTCTCGTGCAACGTGTGAAAGGCGCGGCGCTTGTCGGCAATGCTGGGGCGAACGTGGGCCATGCGGCTACTCCTGTCCCTGTATTGTGGGGTACCTTACCAGGCGCGCTTCTCGCGCTCGATGGCGCGATAGCCGATGTCGCGGCGATATTGCACCAGGTTCCAGTGAATGGCATGAACGAGGCCGTAGGCCGCGATTTGCGCGGCGGCGACGGTGTCCCCCAGGCCCACCGCGCACAGCACGCGCCCGCCGGCGGTGAGGATCTGCCCGCCTTCGCCGCGGGTGCCGGCGTGAAATACCTTTCCAGGCAGCCCCGCAGCCTCGTCGAGACCTGAGATCGGATCACCCTGGCGGTACTCGCCGGGGTAGCCGCCGGCCGCCATCACCACCCCGAGCGCTGCGCGCGGATCCCAACGCATCTCGCTTCGGTCCAGAGAGCCGGCGAGCGCCGCCTCGCACAGATCGACGAGATCGCTCCGCAGACGCATCAGAATCGGCTGTGCCTCGGGATCGCCGAAACGGCAGTTGAACTCGAGCACATGGGGCGTGCCGTCGGCGCCGATCATCAGACCCGCGTAGAGAAATCCCAGGTAGGGATTGCCGTCGGCGCGCAAGCCCCGCAAGGTCGGTTCGATGACCTCGCGCATGATGCGCGCATGCAGCGCAGGGGTGACGATGGGCGCGGGAGAGTACGCGCCCATGCCGCCGGTGTTGGGCCCCTGATCGCCGTCGTCGCGGCGCTTGTGGTCCTGCGACGTGGCGAGCGGCAGCACGCATTGATCGCTGGCGATGACGATGAAGCTGACTTCTTCGCCGCTCAAGTATTCCTCGATCACGATGGTGCGGCCGGCACCGCCGAAACTGCCGGCGAGCATGGCGCGCGCCGCGTCGATCGCCGAGTCGTGGGTCTCGCAAATGATCACCCCCTTGCCGGCCGCAAGCCCGTCGGCCTTGACGACCATGGGCAATCGCTGCGCTCTGACATAGGCCGGATCGAAGGTGTCGGCCGTGAAGGCTGCGTAGCCCGCGGTCGGTATGCGGTGGCGCTGGAGAAATTCCTTGGTGTACGCCTTTGAGCCTTCCAGGCGCGCCGCCGCTCGAGAGGGACCGAAGCACGCGCGGCCCGCGGCCGTGAAGCGATCCACGATGCCGGCTACCAGGGGACCTTCGGGACCGACGATGGTGAGGCCCACATCCTCGCGCTGCGCGAAGTCGAGCAGCGCTTCGGTATCGTCGGCCGCGACGCCTACGTTGCGCACCTTGGGCTCGAGCGCCGTGCCCGCGTTGCCCGGAGCGACGAACACCACCCCGACGCGCGGTGATTGCGCGCACTTCCAGGCCAGCGCATGTTCGCGGCCGCCGCCACCGACGATGAGTACTTTCATCAGTGGCGAAAGTGGCGCATGCCGGTGAACACCATCGCGATGCCGTGCTCGTCGGCCGCCGCAATGACGTCCGCGTCGCGCTTCGAGCCGCCGGGTTGAATGACCGACTTGACGCCGAGCCCGGCGAGCGCGTCGAGGCCATCGCGAAATGGAAAGTAGGCGTCGGACGCGGCGCTGGACGAGTGCAGATCGAGGCCCGCGTCCCTGGCCTTCGCGGCCGCGATCTTGCTGCTGTCCACACGGCTCATCTGCCCGGCACCGATGCCTAGGGTCGCCTTGTCCTTGACGCAGACGATGGCGTTCGATTTGACATATTTCGCCACCCGCCAGGCGAAGATCAAATCATCGAGCTCGGCGAGGGTGGGCACGCGCCGGGTCACCGCGCGCAGCTCCTGGGCCCGTATCACGCCGTTGTCCCGCGTCTGCACCAGCAGGCCGCCCGCCACGCTCTTGTATTCGAGCAGCTGCGTGACCGGCACGGTCAAATCGCCGACCACCAGCACCCGCACATTGGTCTTGAGCGCCAGCAGCGCCTGCGCGGCCTCCGATACGCCGGGAGCGAGGATCACTTCGACGAACTGCTGTTCCACGATCGCCTGCGCGGTGTCGGCATCCAATTCGCGATTGAAGGCGATGACCCCGCCAAAGGCGGAGGTGGGGTCGGTGCGATAGGCGCGCGCATAGGCCTCGGCGACGCTGCCGGCTCTGGCGGCGCCGCAGGGATTCGCGTGCTTGACGATGACACACCCGGCCGTGTCGAATTGCCGCACGCATTCCAGAGCGGTGTCGCTGTCCGCGATGTTGTTGTAGGAAAGTTCCTTGCCTTGGATCTGCTTCGCCTCCGTCACGGATGAGCCGATGGCGCGCGGATCGGTGTAGAACGCTGCCTGCTGATGCGGATTCTCGCCGTAGCGCAAATCCAGACGCTTGCGAAACGACAGATTCAGGTCGTCGGGAAACGTCGGTGTCCCGCCGCCGATGGCGCCGGTGAAGTAGGCGGACACCATGGCATCGTACTGGGCCGTGTGTGCGAACGCCTTGGCGGCGAGTCTCTGCCGCATGGCGACGCTGGTGGCACCCTGATTGGCCGCGAGCTCATCGAGCAGCGCGCGATAATCGCCGGGGTCCACGACCACGGTCACCGAGGCATGATTCTTCGCCGCGGCGCGCACCATCGCCGGACCGCCGATATCGATGTTGTCGACGGCGTCGTCGTAGCTGCACTCGGCGCGCGCCACCGTGGCGGCAAACGGGTACAGGTTGACGGCCAACAGATCGATGGGCTCGATGTCGTGCGTTCGCATCACCGCCTCGTCGAGTCCCCGACGTCCCAGCAGGCCGCCATGAATCTTCGGATGCAAGGTCTTCACGCGGCCGCCCATGATTTCGGGGAAGCCGGTGTGTTCGGCGACCTCCTTGACGGAGATGCCGTGGCTGACCAGGAGCCGTGCGGTCCCGCCCGTCGACAACAGCTCGATGCCGCGCTCGCGCAATTCGCGCGCGAATTCAACGATACCGGTCTTGTCGGAGACGCTGAGCAACGCGCGGCGGACGGACGTGAGCAAGGGCCTACTCGTTGATGCCGAACTCTTTGAGCTTCTTGCGCAACGTGCCGCGATTGATGCCGAGAATCGTCGCGGCGCGGCTCTGATTGCCCTGCACGTGGCCCATGACCACCTTGAACAAGGGTTCTTCCACTTCGCGCATCACGAGATCGTACAGATGCGCGGGCTTGTGGCCGTTGAGGGTTTCAAAATAACACTGCAACGCCTCTTCCGCCTGCGAACGCAGGGGCACGCCCTTGCCATTCACTTTCAGATCGCGGCCGTTGAAGGCCGCCGATAAGTCTCTGCGTGATTTCGATTTCTTTTTTGCGACCATGGCACCGTCCGAATTCCCTAACTGTCATTTTATTATCCGAATGCCAGCAGCGTCGACAGCTGTTCCTGTGGCGTCTCGATCCGCACCATGCGGCTCCGCAGGGCGTCTTGTCCGGGATGCTGCCGAAAATACCAACTCAAGTGTTTACGTGCCACACGAACACCGGTCTCATCGCCGTAGAATGCGTACAGGTCTTCGAGGTGGGCGCGCATAATATCACGGACTTTTTCCAGCGCTAGCTCTGCTCGCAATTCGCCCCCGTTGAGGAAAAAATTGACTTCGTCGAAGATCCATGGCCTGCCCTGCGCCGCTCTGCCGATCATGATGCCGTCGCATCCCGTGGCCGCCAGGATTTCGCGAGCCCGTTGCGGAGAATCGACATCGCCGTTCGCGAACACCGGAATCTTGACCTTGGCTTTAATGGCAGCCACGGTTTCGTGCTCGGCATTCCCCTGATATTGATCCGTCCTCGTGCGCCCGTGCACCGCAAGTGCCTGAATGCCGTTGTCCTCGGCGATTCGTGCGATGCGGGGGGCATTCTTGTGGCACGGGTCCCAGCCGGTGCGCATTTTCAACGTGACGGGCACGGCGACTGCCCGTGCCACGTCATGCAAAATTCGTGCAACCAGATCCTCGTCCTGCATCAGGGCGGATCCCGCCAGGCGATTACACACCTTTTTTGCGGGACAACCCATGTTGATGTCGATGATCTGCGCGCCGGCATCGACATTGCGGCGCGCCGCGTCGGCCATCATCGCCGGATCAAAGCCGGCAATTTGCACCACGCGGGGGCTGGGCTCGCCCTCGTGGTCCATGCGCCGCCGCGATTTCGGTGTCTCCCACAGGCGCACATCCGCGGTGAGCATCTCCGATGCAGCAAGTCCCGCGCCAAATCGCCTGCACAAAATGCGAAATGGACGATCGGTTACTCCGGCCATGGGCGCAAGCACCACATTGGACGGCAGCGTATAAGGACCGATCTTCATCGCGGGGTCTGCGGAGCCGCATCGCCGGCGCACACGATCCTCTGTTCGGCGCCGCGCAGGCATACATCGATTTCGAATCCTTCCGCGCTCTTGCCGGGATCCATGATCGCCAAGGTGGCATCGACGCGCTCGCCGGGCGCGAGAAGCTTCGCGGTGGGCTGGCCGAGGTATTCGCCGGGTTCGAAGTCGCGCGTGCCGATACTCTTGCCGAAGCGGTCGGCGAGCGTCACACGCAGCAGCGGATAGGGCTGCGGCTGAGGCGTCGTGTTGAGAATGCTCGCGCGCACCCGCAAGGCGCCGGCGGCGTCCGGATCGCCGGTCACGCCCCACTGCCTGAGCTGGTAGGCGGACAGATTCATCCGCTGCGGCTGGCGGCCGCCCAGTGCCGCGGCAAACCATTCTCGATTCCGCTGCGCGACTTGGGCCGCGAGCAGCAGCGCCGCGAGGATGGCGGCGCTCATCCAGACGATCGATGCGCGGCGCCGCGCGCGGCCGCGCCGCGCGTCCTCGCGCAGCACGCGGGCGGGCTCCCGATGCGGCTCGTATCCCTCGATCATGTCGCGACGCACGTCGTCGGGCACGGCGAATCCGCTGAGCCGCTCGCTCTCCGGATGCGGCGGCAGCGGCGGCGCCGGCGGCGCCGTCTGCGCGGGGGGCTCATCGGGCGCCGCAGGGGTTGGCGGCGCCACGGGCGTCAGCGGTGCCGAGGGCGCTGAGGCCTCAGACTGCGCCGCAGATGCCTGCGCCGTCGTCGGCTCCGGCGAGCCCGGCGAGTCCGGCAAGTCCGCTGAGTCGGGCGAGTTCGCCGAGTCTCGCGCGTCCGGCGAGTTTGGCGCGTCCGGCGGGTCTGGCGCGTCCGGCGGGTCTGACGAGTCTGGCGACTCCGGCGGCAGGGGCAACAGTGCGCGCTTCCTGGATTCGACAAAAATCCGATCCAGTTCCCCCGGAGGCAGCGTGAATTCCATCGAACGATCGGGGTCCAGAACCTCGAGCCGCGCGATCTCCGCGCCGGCGAACTCTTCGGAGTCCTGCGCGACCGCCTGGGCCACCTGAGGCGGCACTATCGTTTCGAGTATGCTCTCGGCACGCGTCTCCAGCTCGAGCGGTGATTCGCCGGCCGCGAAAGCGCTCGTGTCTTCGGCAAGGTTCGCCAGCGCGTTGAATACCTCGCCGCACTTTCCGCAGCGCACCTGCCCGCCCGCGGCGCGCAGCACGTCCGCCGACAGTCTAAAAACGGTCTCGCATTTGGAGCATTGCGTGTACACGGCTTAGGCGCCTCTGCGGGCATAGATGCAGCACCAGTCCTCGCGCTCGATCACCTGCACCATAGCAAATGCGGACGAGTAGGCGGCCTTTACCGCGTATGCCTGGGTTTTCAGCAGTCCCGACAGGAGCAATACTCCGCTCGGCTCGCAGGCCGTGGTCAAAATCGGCGCCAGCTCGATCAGCGGGCCCGCGAGGATATTGGCCAGCACGCAGTACGCGGGCCGCAGGCCGGCGCCCCCGCCCTGCGCATCCACGCCGCGCACGTCGATGTTCGAGGCAACGCCGTTGCGAAGCGCGTTGTCGCGCGTCGCGAGCAGCGCCTGGGGATCCAGATCGAGCGCCGTCACGTGGGCCGCGCCCAGCTTCAGCGCGGCGATCCCCAGGATGCCGGAGCCGCACCCGTAGTCGATCACCGTGCGGCCGGCGATCGGCAGCGACTCCAATACTTGCAGGCACAGCGCCGTGGTGGGATGCGTACCCGTGCCGAACGCAAGGCCCGGGTCGAGCCGCACCACCACCGCGTCGGCGTCTTGCGGCGGCTCCGCCGCGTGCGGGCACACCCACAGCCGCCGGCCGAAGCGCAGCGATTTCCAGTCGTCGAGCCACGCGCGTTCCCAGTCGCGGTTCTCGACCGGCCGCGTGCGCGCGGTTTGCGCGATGTGCGGCCCCAGCACCGCGGCGAGCCTATCTAGGTCGCATGGCTCATGGAACAGAGCGCGGACCAGCGTGTCGCTCCACAATCGGATCTCGCCGGGCTTGGGTTCGAGCACGGGCTCGTCGCCGCGGTCAAGGAATGTGATCGAACTCGCGCCGATCTCGAAGAGTACGGCTTCGACCGCTTCCGAACTCAAGGTCGCGAGCGGGAATTCGATTTCATAGAAAGTCATCGGTGCAATGCGCGGGTCTACTTCAATCCCAAGCGTCGCTCCAGATAGTGGATATCGGTGCCGCCCTGGCGAAAGGCGGAATGATTGAATATTTCCTGATGCAGCGGAATGTTGGTCTTGATGCCTTCGACGACCATCTCGGCCAGGGCGTTGCGCATGCGCGCGATCGCCGTGTCCCGCGTGTCGCCGTAGGCGATGACCTTGCCGATCATGGAGTCGTAGAACGGCGGCACGTTGTAGCCGGTATAGACATGACTGTCGACCCGGATGCCCGGACCGCCGGGCGAGTGCCACAGACGCACGGGTCCCGGCGACGGCACGAAGGTCTTGGGGTCCTCGGCATTGATGCGGCACTCCACCGCATGGCCGCGAATCTGGATGTCGTTCTGGCCGTAGGGCAGCGGTTCGCCCGCCGCGATGAGCAGCTGCGCCTTGACGATGTCGATGCCGGTCACGAGCTCGGTCACCGGATGTTCGACCTGCACGCGCGTGTTCATCTCGATGAAGTAGAACTCGTTGTCCTGGTACAGGAACTCGAGCGTGCCGGCGTTTCGATAGCCCACCTCGCGGCATGCACGGGCGCAGCGCTCGCCCATGGTCTTGCGCTGCTTGGCCGTCAAGCCGGGCGCGGGCGCCTCTTCGATGACTTTCTGGTGGCGGCGCTGCATCGAGCAGTCGCGCTCGCCCAGGTGCACCACGTTGCCGTAATTGTCGGCAAGCACCTGGAACTCGATATGCCGCGGCTTCTCGAGAAACTTCTCCATGTAGACTTGGGGGTTGCCGAACGCGGCGAGCGCCTCGGACTGGGTGACGCTGATGGCGTTGAGCAGAGAGGCGTCCGTGTGCACCACCCGCATGCCGCGGCCGCCGCCGCCGCCGGAAGCCTTGATGATCACCGGATAGCCGATGTCCTTGGCGACCCGGAAATTTTCGTCGACGTCGTTGCCGAGCGGTCCGTCCGAGCCGGGCACGCAGGGCACGCCCGAGGCCTTCATGACCTTGATGGCGGAGACCTTGTCGCCCATCAAGCGGATGGTTTCTGCGCGGGGTCCGACGAAGATGAAGCCGCTCTTCTCGACGCGCTCGGCGAAGTCCGCGTTCTCCGACAGGAATCCGTAGCCCGGGTGAATCGCCACCGAGTCGGTCACCTCGGCGGCGCTGATGATGGCGGGCATGTTCAAATACGACAGCGCCGACTGCGGCGGTCCGATGCAGACGGTCTCGTCGGCGAGCAGCACATGCTTGGTGTTGAAGTCGGCGGTGGAGTGCACCGCGACGGTCTTGATGCCGAGCTCGCGGCAGGCGCGCAAGATGCGAAGGGCGATCTCGCCGCGGTTGGCGATGACGACTTTTTCGATCATCGCTTATTCAATGATGAACAGCGGCTGGCCGAATTCGACCGGCTCGCCGTTCTTGGCGAGAATCGCCGTGACCCGTCCTGCCTTGTCGGACTCGATTTGATTCATCATCTTCATCGCTTCGATGATGCATAGAATCTGGCCGACCTTGATTTCCGAGCCGATCTCGACGAAGGCCTTGGCGCCGGGGGAGGCGGCCGAATAGTAGGTGCCCACCATGGGGGAGGTGACCGTGTAATCGTCGTTGCGCGGCTTGTGCTCGCCGGCCGAGGTGGCGGGCTGCGCGGCGGCCGGCGGCGGCGCGGCCTGCACCATGGGGGTTCCCATCGGCGCCGGGGCCTGCATGGCCATCCGCGGATGGCGGCTGATGCGCACGGACTCCTCTCCTTCGGAGATCTCCAGCTCCGAGATGCCGGACTCTTCCAGCAGCTCGATCAATTTCTTAACCTTGCGAATGTCCATCCGCGAACCCCTTGCGTATCTTTATGTTTAGGTGCTGGTCAGGCGGCCGCACGCGGCCTCGAGCGCCAGTTCGTAGCCGATGGGTCCCAATCCCACGATGCAGCCGACGGCGATGTCCGACAGATAGGAATGCCGGCGAAACGTCTCGCGCGCGGACACGTTGGTGAGATGCACCTCGATGAAAGGCACGGCCACCGCGAGAAAGGCGTCGCGCAAGGCGACGCTGGTGTGGGAGTAGCCCGCCGGATTGACGATGATGAACTCGACGCCCTCGCGCTTCGCGCCCTGAACGGAGGCGATGAGTTCGTGCTCCGCATTGCTCTGGAATGCGACCAGGTCATGGCCGCGAGCGCGGGCGAGACCGGCCAATTTGGTCTCGATGCTTTGCAGGGTGGCGGCGCCATACAGCGCCGGTTCGCGCTGCCCCAGAAGATTCAAGTTCGGACCATTTAGCAGCAGAATTCGTGCCATCTTGCATCAAGTCCGGCGCCGTCGCGTTGCAAAGGTCCGCGATAATAACCAGAAATGGAGTTGAAATGGCAAGCTTCGGCGGCGAACGTCCGTAACTTAGGGGCCGGACCTAAGCGCGCGCAAGCCCTCGGTAATGGCCAGCCGGGCAGCCGCAAGCTGAACCAGGTTCCGGTTCAGGCTTTGCACCTGGGACAGGATGAGTTCGGCCTGCGGCCGGTGCAATTCGCCGATGAACAGGGCCACCAATTCGCCGCGGCGGTCCGTGAATACGGTGAACGGGAATACCGGCGTGTCGACCCCCAGAGCGGCGGCCGCATCGAGGGCATCCTGTTCGCCGATGAGCAGGGGATAGCCAATCTTGAAGCGGTCGGCGAACTCCAGCACTTTGTCGCGATCGTCGACGGCAATGCCGACCACCCTCATATCGCGCGCCGCCCATTCGCTATTCAGGCTCTCGAGCAGGGGTATTTCGCTGCGGCAGGGCGCACACCAGGTGGCCCAGAAGTTGATTATCAAGGACTTATCGCCGAAGGACGCGATCGGTGTGGTTTTGCCGGCGCGGTCCGAGAGCGAGAATTGCGGCAGCCGCTGCGGGATCTTGGCGGTCGGCAATGCTCCGGCGGGTGCGGCGCCCGGCAACGTGTCGGTCAAGTCGCTGGGATTGGGCCTGCTGGCCTCGCCGGCAGCCACCCGGACTCCGCGACTGCTCTGCGCGGTGTTGTGAGAAGAATAGAACCAGGCTCCGGCCCAGACTCCCAGCACAGCCGCCAGTGCGGCGTAGGCGACACGCGCTGCCCGGGAGTTCATGCCGCGGGAAGGTCGAGGTTGCGTCCCTTGCGCAGCAGCAGCCCGGCCAAGAGAAAGGCAAAGCCGCCACCGAGGATGGCCACTCCCTCCCAGGGATGCCGCGGAGGTGCGGCAGGGGAAGGCGCATGCTCGGGATACAGCACCTTGGTGATGGGCGGATAGCACAGGCCGGCCTCGGCGCAGCCCTGATAGGTCACTTTGATTTGCATGGGATGGGCGCCGAAGTCGTACCGGGTGAACGCGGCCGTCGCCTCCACCTGTTGCTGATAGATTTCCTGGGTACCGAGATAGGCGTCGGTTTTGCGTATTCCCCGGGGCAACGTGGGCGCGGCCAGCACGAGATCCGGGCTTTCGGCCTTGATCTCGATTTTCTGGCGATAGAGGTAGTAGCCTTCGGCGATCACCCAGCGCACCCGCACGGTGTTGCCGCTGCCGACGTCGGCAGCCACCCGAAACGCCGCATCTGGCGGCAGAAAATCGTTCTCATTGGATTCAACGCCCCGCAGCCACCAGGGCTTGGCGCTGGCGATTCCGGTCAGGCCCAGCAGCAACAGCGCGAAAAGACACGGCTTCATTCGCGTACTGTAGCCTAGTCGCGCACCAAGACAATGCGGCGATACAGCAAAAAATTTCAGCTCCAGGGGTTGAATCGGCCGAATTCGCCGCTATCATTAGCAGCCACAAGCAGAGAGTGCTAATAACCCTCTGCTTTCTACAAACCCCGAATTTCAGGCATCAAGCATTAGGAGTCTTGTCTTATGAAGATTCGTCCCCTTCATGACCGTGTGATCGTGAAAAGAGAAGAGGAAGAGCGTAAGTCCCCAGGCGGCATCGTCATTCCCGATACGGCGACGGAGAAGCCGATCTTCGGAAAAGTGGTCGCCGTCGGCAAGGGCAAGATTTTGGAAAACGGCGAGATTCGCCCGCTGGACCTCAAGGTCGGCGACAAGATTTTATTCGGTAAGTACAGCGGTACCGAAGTGAAAATGGACGGCGATGAGCTGGTCGTGATGCGCGAAGAAGACGTCATGGCCGTGGTCGAAGGCAAGTAAGCCCTCGAGCCCGATCGCTCCAACTTCACTTACCGCAAATCAAATTTAATTAGAGGTATCAGCAAATGGCAGCTAAAGACGTACGCTTCAGCGACGACGCTCGGCAACGCATGTTCAAGGGCGTCAATATCCTGGCGAATGCCGTGAAGGTCACCCTGGGTCCCAAAGGCCGCAATGCAGTGCTCGACAAGAGCTTCGGCGCTCCCACCGTCACCAAGGACGGTGTTTCCGTAGCCAAAGAGATCGAACTGAAGGACAAGTTCGAGAACATGGGCGCGCAAATGGTGAAGGAAGTCGCTTCCAACACCTCCGACGAGGCCGGCGACGGCACCACCACCGCCACCGTGCTCGCCCAGGCGATCATCCGTGAGGGCCTGAAGGCCGTGGCCGCGGGCATCAATCCGATGGATCTGAAGCGCGGTATCGACCAGGCTGTGACCGCGGCGACCGAGGAGCTGAAGAAGCTCTCCAAGCCCTGCAAGGATCCGAAGGCGATCGCGCAGGTCGGCACGATCTCGGCGAACTCCGACGAGAGCATCGGCAAGACGATCGCGGATGCGATGGCGAAGGTCGGCAAGGAAGGCGTGATCACGGTTGAGGAAGGCTCGGGCCTCGAGAACGAGCTCGAAGTGGTCGAGGGCATGCAGTTCGACCGCGGCTATCTCTCGCCTTACTTCATCAACAATCAGCAGAGCCAGAGCGCCGAGCTCGAGAAGCCGTTGATCCTGTTGGTCGACAAGAAGATCTCGAACATCCGCGAGCTGCTCCCCTTGCTCGAAGCCATCGCGAAGGGCGGCCGTCAGCTGCTGATCGTCGCGGAGGATGTGGAAGGCGAGGCGCTGGCCACGCTGGTGGTCAACACCATCCGCGGAATCGTCAAGGTCGCCGCCGTCAAGGCGCCGGGCTTCGGCGATCGCCGCAAAGCCATGCTGCAGGACATCGCCGTCCTCACGGGCGGCACGGTCATTTCCGATGAAGTCGGCTTGTCGCTCGAGAAGGCGACGCTGAACGACCTGGGCGAGGCCAAGAAGATCCTGGTGGAGAAAGAGAACACCACCATCATCGACGGCGCCGGCAAACAGGCGGACATCAAGGGCCGCGTCGACAGCATCCGACAGCAGATCGAGGAAGCGACTTCCGATTACGACAAGGAAAAACTGCAGGAGCGCGTCGCCAAGCTCTCCGGCGGTGTGGCCGTGATCAAAGTCGGTGCCGCGACCGAAATCGAAATGAAGGAAAAGAAGGCCCGCGTCGAGGACGCACTGCACGCAACCCGTGCGGCCGTCGAGGAAGGCGTGGTCCCGGGCGGCGGCGTGGCTCTGGTGCGCGCGTTGAAGGCCATCGAGAAGCTCGTCGGTAAGAACGAAGATCAGACCACGGGCATCAAGATCCTGGCCCGCTCGATCGAAGAGCCGCTGCGGCAGATCGTGAGCAACGCCGGCGAAGACGCCGCGGTGGTGCTGAACCGGGTCCGCGAGGGCAAGGGCACGTTCGGCTACAACGCCGCGACGGGTGAGTATGGTGACATGATCGAAATGGGCATCCTGGATCCCACCAAGGTGACACGTCTGGCTCTGCAGAACGCCGCCTCGGTATCGGGCCTGCTGCTCACGACCGAAGTCATGATCGCCGAGTCGCCGAAGGAAGAAGAGCATGCACATGGCGCCCCGGGCGGCGGCATGGGTGGCATGGGCGGTATGGACATGTAATACCGGGTCACACCGGAATTGTCGGAAAAGAGCGGGCTTCGGTCCGCTCTTTTTTTTGCGCCGCGGTGCGCCGCGGAATGTACAGTAGGCGTTTGCCAGGGAAACCCGATCGATGCTCAGCCTATTCCTAGCCGGTGCCGCGCTCGCCGCCGGCTTCCAGCATCCCACCCCCGCGTCTCCCGCGGACCGTCTCCGGAGGCGTGGATCGCGAAGGCGCGGCGGTGAGTAAATCGCGCGTCGGGTAGCATGCGACTCTGGACAATCCACCCGAAGTACCTTGACCCGCAGGGTCTGGTTGCGTTGTGGCGCGAAGCACTACTGGCCCGCGCCGTACTGCGCGGCCAGACACGAGGCTATCGGCACCATCCGCAGCTGGAGCGGTTTCGGGCACACGCATCGCCCCGCTACGCAATCAACGCATATCTTGCGGCAATCCATTCCGAAGCAACAGCGCGCGGCTACGCCTTCGATAGCCGCAAAATTGGCCCATTGCGTTCGGTCCACGCGATTTCGGCTACCACCGGACAAATATCGTATGAGTGGCAGCATTTACTCCGCAAGCTATCCGTCCGTAGTCGGCTGTTGTGCCAGCAGTGGGGCGCAGTCCGTGTGCCACTGTGCCATCCGCTGTTTTCGCCGGTACCAGGATCGATTGAGCCGTGGGAGCGCAATGGTGTCGGTACTCAATAATCAGTTCGAGAAGCAACTTCGTTTTCGCGGCGACGCTGCCCCGCGTCGCTCAAGTTCATCGTTGGACGTCCGGGCGCGAACGTCGAGCGGTCGCGGAGGCGAGGCTGACCGGCAGGGTACGGCCAAAACCGTCGATCCCGAGTGGCGGCTTCCGTGCTTGCTGCGTAGGCGACGGGTAGGGTAAATGGGGCTACTGCCGATTAAAGTAGACCTCGTGTCAACAGATCAACCCCGCGGCCGGCCCCGGTACGAGGACCTTCTCACACCCGCGGAATGGCGCGTGGCTGAGGCTGTGCGGCATGGGCTTACCAATCCGCAAATCGCGAGACTTCAAGGCGTGAGCACGGATGCGGTCAAGTATCACGTCGCCAA
>Ga0181537_10001193_pt1 | contig 24238 bp, 19 predicted proteins | sample PEATcosm2014_Bin_39_FD_119765 | JGI IMG/M metagenome (GOLD analysis project Ga0181537, IMG submission 119765) | Peatland microbial communities from MTU Mesocosm Facility, Houghton, MI, USA - PEATcosm2014_Bin23_10_metaG | ecosystem: Environmental > Terrestrial > Soil > Wetlands > Peat | place...
ATCGTGCTGGCTCTTTAGCCAAAGCCTGTCGTGCCCAAAGACAGGCTTGCTTCCAGCGGGCGCTTTCAGGCCGTGCCGAGCGCACGTTAGGCGTTCCCTCCAGCGATAGAACGCAGCCCCAGTGAGCTACCCTTTGCAGCACGGTAGAAATGAGGTTGAAGACGGATTTTGGCCCAAAAACGCAGTTCAAAAGGCAAGAATTTGTCTGATTTGTCTGAAAAATCGGGCCTTCCAGCGACCTCTTCAGAGGTAAAAAGGGGCGTGCCGGTGGAGGGACTTGAACCCCCACTTACTTGCGTAAAACAGATTTTGAGTCTGTCGCGTCTGCCATTTCGCCACACCGGCGGCTAAAGGCCAGTATGGTCAGACGATTCACGCGGGACAAGAAAAAGGTGCCGCCGCGCGGTTCGCGAATGTTTTTGCGCTTCCGCTCAGGCCCCTGCTAGCCTCAGCCCATGGGCTGGCTCGCTTCGACCTTAGGCTGGTGGGACGATGAGACGTTTTCCTCGGAGCTCTTTTGGGGCATTGGCCTCCTGGGTCTTTTTCTGATCATTCTCCAGGCGATTTTCGGCACCATCCTCGGTCACGACGGCGACACCAGTTCCAGCGGCAGCGTTGATCTGCACGGAGGCCACGGCGGCGGCGGCAGCATTGTTTCGATCAAGACGGTGTCGGCCATGCTGCTCGGGTTTGGATTCGGCGGAGCGATCATGGAAAAGAACGGCTTTTCGGCCGGGATTTCCGCGCTCGGGGGAATCGGCGCGGGCCTGGTGATCGGCGCGGCTTATTTCGCGCTGATGAATTCGCTTTACCGGCTGCGCTCCGACGGCACGTCCGTGCTGACCGAGGCGATCAATCGCAGCGGCACGGTCTATCTGCGCATCCCGGGCAACCGCTCCGGCGCGGGCGAAATCCAGGTCGCCTTCGGCGGACGCATGCAAAACGTCCGCGCCTATACCCAGGGGCTGGAACTTCCCACCGGCACGCCGGTGCGCGTCATCGCCCTGCACGGCGACCAGGCGCTGCTGGTCGAGAAACTTTCGTAGTCAAATTCGTCCCTCATCGGAATAGGAAAAAATATGGATAATCTCGACATAACCTACATGGCGCTGATCGGCGGGGTGGTCCTGCTCTTGTTCACGGCCTTCATCGGCTTTCTCACCCGCTACAAGCGCTGCCCGTCGGATCGCGTGCTGGTCATCTACGGTCGCGTGGGCGAGGGCCGCAGCGCGCGGTGCATGCACGGCGGCGCGGCCTTCATTCTGCCCATCGTCCAGGATTACCAGTTCCTCGATTTGCGCCCGATGTCGATCGACATCCAGTTGAACAACGCGCTCTCGAAACAAAACATCCGCGTCAGCGTGCCGTCGACCTTCACCATCGGCATCACCACCGATCCCGACAAAATGGGCAACGCCGCCGAGCGTCTGCTGGGGTTCAATAACGCGCAGATCACGCAGCTCGCCAAGGAAATCATCTTCGGCCAGATGCGGCAGGTCGTCGCCACGATGCGGATCGAGGAAATCAACGCCGATCGCGACCAGTTGATCGTGGCCATCACCAACAACGTCAGCACCGAGCTGGAAAAAGTCGGGCTGCGGCTGATCAACGTCAACATCCAGGACGTGACCGACGAGTCGGGCTACATCGAGGCCCTCGGCAAGGAGGCCTCCGCGAAAGCCATCGCCGACGCGAAGATCAAGGTGGCCCAGGCCGAGCGCGATGCCGAGATCGGCAAGGCCGTCGCCGACAAGGAAATGACCGTCAGCGTCGCCAGCGCCCAGGCCGACGCCACCCAGGGCAAAAACACGGCGCAGCAGCAGATCGCCCAATCCAACGCCGATTTGCGCATCAAGCAGGCCGAGGCGGCGCGCACCGCGCAGGTCGCCGAAAACGTGGCCAAGGCCGATGTCGAGCGCCAGACCTTCGACGCCGAGGGCAAGGCCCAGGAAGCTCGCGCCGAGATGCAGCGCAAACAGCAGTACGCCGAGCGGGTCGTCCCGGCCGAGATCGCGAAGGACGCGCTCGTCGTGCAGTCCCAGGCCGCCGCCCAGCAGGTCACCATTGCGGCGCAAGCCGAAGGCCAGCGCATGATCACGATCAACCAGGCCGAAGCCGTGGCCGCCGAATCGGAAGCGAAGAAAATCACCGCCCTCAAACAGGCGGAAGCCTGGGGCATCCAGGCCGTGCTCCAAGGCCGCGCCGAAGGTTTCCGCCAACTGGTCGCCGCCGCCGGTGGCAACGCGAGCGAGGCCGTCGTCGTCCTCGTCGCCGACCAGCTTCCCGCCATGATCGATTCGCAGATGAAGGGCATTTCCAACCTCAAGATCGACAAGGTCATCGTCTGGGGCGGCGGCGAGCAGGGCGCCAAAGGCGGCATCTCGACCCTGCTCAAAGACCTCATCACCGGCCTGCCTCCCGTGACCGACCTGGCCAAAGCGGCCGGCATCGAATTGCCGCCCGTTCTCGGCCGCATCCAAACGGAAGTCTCCACTTCAAGCTTCACGCAGCCGTCTGCGCCACCGCCGCCCAAATCGTAGCCGCGCTTGTGAGAGCGTGGTCGCTTTTCCCTCGTTCCCAAGTTGCTGAACCTGCCTCGAAAAAGTGGACAGGGGGTTGGGAAGGGATGGGTCATGGTTAGTTGAGTTTGGATTCAAAGTCCACAGGGGATTGGTAACCGAGGGCGCTGTGGAGCCGCTTTCGGTTGTAAAAGACCTCGATGTATTCGAAGATGGCGAGGCTGGCGTACTGCACGCCCTGGTCGCTGTGATGGATCAACCCGCGATGGTTGCCGCCGCGCCGGATCAGGGCCTGGCGCAACGCCGCTTCGGGCAAGCTCGCATCCAGGCGCGCGGCCATGGCCAGGCCGAGCCGGCGGCGAGCGCCGTTGGGGCAGCGCCTTCGCCAAATTCTGGGCGGATGGGTTGTAGGATTCGGTGGCCCGGACAATTTATTGTCCGGGTGGCCGAAGGCCACAGGAGGTAGCCCGTTGATTTGCAAAAGTTCCGGTGACCTCCCGTGCGCTCGCGATGCCGCGCTCGCGCCCCCGGACAACGAGTTGTCCGGGCCACCCGAAGGTATTCGTAGGCCTCGTATTTATGCCGGTAGCCGGCGCAGGCGAAGAGGAAAAAGCGCCGGTGCAGCGGTAACCGACGACCTCCGGAAGCAAAAGAACCCCCAGGGGTGAGAAACCAATGTTGACAAAATCACCTTACTCTAAGACAATGTCCTATAGTTCCAAATGGCAAAATCCTTCACTTTTATCGAAACGGATGTTTTTACCAAGCGCATCGTTAAAATGGTTGATGACGAGACTTACGCCGATCTCCAAGCCGAGTTGGTAAAAGACCCGACGAAGGGCAAGGTCATTCAGGGAACCGGCGGCCTGCGTAAAATCCGCATGGCCGCTCGGGGAAAAGGCAAGCGCGGCGGCGCGCGAGTGATTTACTATTTCGTTCTGATTGATGAGATAATTTACATGATTTTTGTTTACGACAAAGGTGAAGCGGAGGACCTAACCGCGGATCAAAAGAAAACACTCAAAGCTTTGGCCCAGGGAATTGCTCAACAACATCGGAGAAAATAACATCATGAAAAAGGAACTCTTCAACGAACTTCAGAAAAGCATGGAACAGGCGCTGGCCCATTCGCAGGGCAAGATCACTTTGCGAACCAAGCAGGTATTCGTTCCCAAAAAAGTCACGGCCCTTCCCCCCAGGGAAATTCTCAAACTTCGGAAACGGCTGGGTGCCAGCCAGGCTGTTTTCGCTCGTCTTTTGAATGTTTCCACGACCACGGAAATCAAGTGGGAAAACGGACGGCGCAAACCCTCCGGTGCGGCACTTCGCCTCTTGGATATTGCGAGCAAAAGGCCAGAGATTCTGTACGCTCATTGAGCAGTTGATTGTATACTAACGCCCTCACCGACGCGGCTACCGGATCGGCCACAAAATGGCCTCAGCAAGCGCGTTCCCAAGTGAAACCAGGGAACGAGGGAATATGCCTGTTCCCCTTTTTCTCATTTCGCTGAACTTGTTGACGACAAGGCGTCATACTCATCTCCATAGACCTTTCGGGCGGCGGATATGGAATGGTGCTTTGAAGCGAGGTAAGCGGGAAACTCGGAGAAGCTCTCTGGAACATCAATGGCTATCCGATAAATTTCGGTTTTTGCTATTTGATCCTTTGACAGGGGCAGGAATTGGCGCAGCAGACGCTTCACTTCAACCATCGCCTGGTGTTCATGCTTCAAAATGTCATCGATATATTCATTTCGAGAAATCGTGTGTGCGTGCGCGCGATAGTTTAATTCACTTATTTCCGGCAAGCCCTTGGCGTTAACAGACTCGAAGATCAGTGCGGAAAGCTGGTCGACACCACCAAGTTGATCGGAAACGCGAATGGAAAAAATGTTGCCGGAATCATGAGCGGACGAACGTGCCCCGCCTCCAGGCTCATCTCCTTCCCAAACTAGTTGACGACCGTTCGTCCATGCCCCACTGAAAGCCTCCATCAGCCAACGTTCGAGGACCACATTTCCATTCAGGATTTCTGCTGCTTTGGGTCGATCTGTTAAAAAATCATGCAGTTGAGCCGCACCATATTTCAAATCCCCTGCCATCGCGTTTAAGTAAAACGTGAAGAACAAAAAGACGAGGCAAGGCTTCGTGCACATGGTTAGAACAGGCGTCTTTTCCTCACTCCCAATCTCCCTTTCCCCCTACCCCTTCAACCCCAGCCGCTCGCGGCGATAAGTTCCCTGGGTGATCGCGTCGCACCAAGCGCGGTTGGCGAGGTACCAATCGAGCGTCCGCCCGAGGCCGCTGGCCAGCGTTTCGCGCGGCGACCAACCGAGTTCGCGCCGCGCCTTGGAAGCGTCGATGGCGTAGCGGCGGTCGTGGCCGGGGCGATCCTGCACAAAAGTGATTAGGTCCTCATAAGCACCCTGGTTTCGCGGGCGGCGCGTCTCCAACTCCGCGCAAAGCATCCGCACCAGGGCCAGATTGGTCAGTTCGCTGCTCCCGCCGATGGTATAGACCTCTCCCGGCGTGCCTTGCATAAGAATTGCTACTAAAGCGCGGGCGTGATCGTCGACATAAAGCCAGTCGCGAATTTGCTGTCCGTCGCCATAAACGGGCAGCGGCTTGCTCTCAAGCGCATTGAGAATCATTAGCGGAATTAATTTCTCTGGAAATTGGTGCGGTCCGTAATTATTCGAGCAGTTGGAGACCAGCACCGGCAGGCCGTAGGTCTGGAAATAGGCGCGCGCCAGATGGTCGCTCGCCGCCTTGGAAGCGGCGTAGGGGCTGTTCGGTGCATAAGGGGTCGTTTCGCAAAACGGCGGGTCTTCGAGTTCGAGCGCGCCGAAGACCTCATCCGTGGAGACGTGCAAAAAACGATTCTCCGTTCCGCTGGGCCAGGAGCGCCGGGCGGTCTCAAGCAGCCGATACGTTCCCTCGACGTTTGTCTTGATGAACTGGCTGGGGTCGTCGATGGAGCGGTCGACATGGGACTCCGCCGCAAGGTGAATCACAGAGGTGATTTCATGCTCTCGAAAGACCCGTTCGACGAGCGCGCCGTCGGTGATGTCGCCGTGCACAAAACGGTAGAGCGGGTGGCCCCGGACCGAATCGAGATTGGCCGGATTACCCGCGTAAGTGAGCGCGTCGAGGTTGACGAGGGAACGAAGCTGCAGGTGGTCCCGCTCGGCCTGGGCCTCGTCGGAAAGCAGCCAGCGGATCAGCGCGGAGCCGATGAAACCCGCGCCGCCGGTAATGAGTAAATTCATGATGCGGTTATCGGTATATCACGGTTTCGTTCAAAAAAGCTGGAAATTTCGGCCTCGCCGAACCCCTTGCATAAGTTTTAGTTATACGAATTGCTGAAAAATTAATAAAAAAAAGATTGCCCTATCTATCAGTTTGTCTACTTTTCGGGTCATCGCTGAGTAGCGATACATGTTCTTGGCAACTGGCTTGTTTTTTTGGCCGGTTCCCCAGAAACAGACCTGAGCCGGGCTTTCGTTCCTTGAAAGTATCTATGTAGGCAAGCGTCTTAGACCCTATGATGGCGATCAGGTGTGTGGCATGTATTGTGCTCGCGGACAACAACTTAAAAATAGATGATACGATATATTTATAGCATTGGTGTTTTGATGATCGGCATGGGCTTGCCCGTGCTGGCCGGGAACACGACCCCCGATAAGCCTGCCTCTCCCGAATCATCGGTGACCGGCTCGAAGGGGGCTCGCCTGACCTATGCTCCGCCAGTGGCGGCCCCGGTTCCGGCGAAGGTGGCGAAGGAGCAAACCCACAAGCAGCCGTTCCTCGTCATCACTCCCTCCCTGGCCCGGCCCTCGACCTCTTATACTTTGTTCTCCAGGGTGGTTTCGCCTGATTCGCAAAGAAGTCCTGCCATCGATTCAGCACCGGTGAAGATGGAATCCAAGTCCGGCGATGGTATCGCGGGTGAACATTTGGCCCGCGTCACCGCCTATTGGGCGGGCGAGGGAGATTACTATACGGGGCGATGCATCAGCGCGACGGGCGTTCATTTGCATGACGGCCATTGCGCGGTCGACCCCAACATCATTCCCTACGGCAGCGTGGTGGATATTGCCGGCGTGGGCAAGTATCTGGCGGTCGATACCGGTTCCGCCGTGATTTCCCGCACCGCCGCCCGCGAAGCCGGGCGCACGGTCGCGGAGCGCAACGCCCTCGTGGTCGATCTCTTTTTTGAGGATGCTCGTGACGGTGAGCGGTTCGCCGCCGGCGCCGCGAAGTTTGTCTCGATCAGTTGGTGGACGCCGAGTTCCAACGGCACGCAGGCCCGGGCCGCGCGCGGCCTCTTCGCCGACGAGAATTGGACCAAAATTCAGAGTAAGCAGCTTTAATATTTGGTAGGGGTGGCAATCTCCTTACCCTAAGGACTGGCTTTTTCCGTACTTTGCGTTAAAATGGGCGAAGTGCAAAAGCATCACGACCAGGTTGATCTCAGCATCGACCACATTCTCGCGGACGAGACGCTCCGCCATCGCCTCTTTCCCGTCACGCGCAAGCGCATTTTTCTCGCCCACGCGGGAGTTGCACCGCTTCCCCAACCCACCGTTGATGTGCTCAAGCACGAAGCCGAGCGGGCCTCCTATGCGCAGGAAAGCGCCGAGTTCATGGCGGAGATCGAAGCGATCCGGCGCGTGGGCGCGCGGCTGATCAATGCCAACAGCGATGAAGTCGCGCTGCTCGGCCCGACTTCGCTGGGATTGAATCTTGTCGCCAACGGCCTGAAATGGCAGCCGGACGACGAGGTGATCTGCTATCCCGACGACTATCCGGCCAACGTCTATCCCTGGCAGGCGCTGGCCGGGCAGGGCGTGCGCGTCGTTGCGCTCCAGCCGGAGCGAGTGGGCGAGATCACGCCCGAACTGGTTTTGAACGCGCTCACGCCCAAAACGCGGTTGGTCGCGCTGGCCTCGTGCCATTTCCTCAGTGGATTCCGCCTCGATTACGAGGGCATCGCGGAGGAACTGAACCGGCGCGGAGTTCTTTTTTGCCTCGACGCCATCCAGTCGCTCGGGGCGACCACGATTGATGTCCGGCATATCGATTTTCTCGCCGCCGATTCCCACAAATGGATGCTGGGGCCGCTTGGCGCCGGTATTTTCTACGTCAAGCGGAAGCACTTCGAGACGCTGCGGCCCTCGCTCATCGGCGCGTGGAATGTCCGCTCGCCCGGCTATGTGGCGCAGCCCGAGATCGCCTTCGAGCCGACCGCGCGCCGATATGAACCGGGCGCGCTTAACCTGCTTGCGCTCCACGGCATGAAAGCCAGCCTCGAACTGATCCTGGGGCTGGGCGTGAAGCAGATCGAGGCGCGGCTGCTCGACCTGCGCTCCTTCGCCGAGGACAATCTGCTGGTGCGGGGATTCCGGGTCCTCGGCCATGCGAACCGGCGCTCGCAAAAATCGGGCATCACCACCATCGCGTTTGAAAATCCGGCCACCGCCGTGGAAATGGCCCGCAAGCTGCGGGACAACCGGGTCGATATTTCCCTGCGCGAAACGCGTTCGGGCGTTTCGTGCCTGCGCCTCTCGCCCCATTTTTACAACACCGAGGCCGAGATCGAGGAAGTGATTAAAATACTCTTGTCATAAATGGCCCGTTCCGTATGCTCTCCCTCCCCTAGCCAAGGTATTTCCCATGAAAAGAACGTTCCAGCCCTCCCAAAAGCGTCGCGTCCGCCAATTCGGTTTTCTGGCCCGCATGGCCACCAAGAACGGACGCGCGATCATCAATCGCCGTCGGGCGGCCGGCCGGAAACGTCTCGCGGGCGATGGGACCACGCGCAAGTTTGCCCGGCACACCCAGGCCTGATCCCTGGAGGGTCAGACTCCGTCCTGACCCTGATTTTTGCCGCGCAGAACTTTTCCGCCCCGACGGATTCTCCCAAGTCCGAATCACTTCCCCGCGCCCGCATCATCCGCCGCCGCGCGGTCTTTGACGCCACCCGCAACCAGGGCCGGCGCGTGAGCAATCGCTACATGGCGCTCAATTTTCTCGCCCGCGACGCCGTGAAATCGGGCGAATCCGGCACCGTGGCTTTCCTGACCCCGAAGCGCCTCGGTGCGGCGACGAAACGGACGCAGCTCCGACGTCGCATGCGGGAGATTTACCGGCGCAACCTGGCGCGGCCCGCCGAAAATTTCCACCTCATCTGGGTCGCTCGCCCGCCCGCGCTGGAACTCAGCTTCGAGGAATTAAAAAAGTGCATGACGGAATTGCGAAGACGCTCACACTCCCGCTGAACGTTCGCAGCCTCGGATTCTTCGCTTAACTAGAGACTTCTCAGGTCGAATAGTCAGTATGTCTCTTACTGATTATTATATTTCCAAATTTGACGGCGCGGACTACGAACGGACGTTTTTCCTGAAGGATTTGCAAACTCGCGATTGCAGCGGAGGAGGTGCGGCCCTGCTCGGCAGCATCGTTCCCTATGAGAGCGAGTTCCCCTTCGGCACCAACTATGTGGTTCCGGAACTCTACTACCCGACGCCCAATATTGTCACCTCGGCGATCCAGGCCATTCATCCGGGGCTAACCGTGGTGGCCAGGATCGATCTCGCGGGCAAGACCATCACCACCACGCGGGAAAACGACGATATCGTCGACCTCAGCGCCGGGCCGTTTCCATCCATTCCGCTGAGCTTCGGCATCAATTTCGACTACAGCGCGATTGACTCCATCACCACGAAATTCGGCGAGGACACGTATCAGGAGTACATCCCCCGGCAGTTGTTCATCGACCTCTATAACAGCGTGAAAGGCAATCCCACTCCGGCAATCGGCGGCTCCGCGCTGGCCGAGCAGGCCATCGTGGACAGCGTGCTCTACGCCTCGAATTACAGCGTGGAGATTTCGAGCAAAAAGGGTTTTACCACCAAGATAAGCGCCGACCTCGCCAAAGTGGCCACGTTGCCATTGGGCGGCTCATTGACGCTGACGCAAAACACGACGAACACGATCAGCATCCAGATCAGCGGCGCGACGGTCTACCTCATCGCCCTGAGCCGGGAGCGCTGGAACTCGTTTGACGTGTCGTAGTTGCTACGGTGTGACGGGGGCAGGGGGCGTGTCGGCGCCGGCCGGCGGTTGCAGGTCTCGATCCATGGCCGCCCCATCGAAAGGTATAACAATGACTTTGCTGCCGTGATTGTCGTTGCCCTTTTCGTCTTCCTTCGGGACATCAATCACCGCGAGAGTAACCGCCGCGACATGGCCGTTTTCGAGGTACACCCCGGGACGTTCCAATTTCTCCCAATGGTTGATTGTTCCATCGGTATAACGAATGAAATTCACCGTGGGATCAAAGGCCAGTCCCTGAAACTTCCAGCCGGTGATGCCATCCGCCGAGATGAGGTGGTATGCCTTCCGGTCTTTCCAGTTATTGACCACGATGTGGTACCAACCGCCGCTGAACCAAATGACGGGATCCTCAAAGCAGCCGAGGTTGCTCTGAGGCAGGCTGGGCATTTTTGGATAAATACTGGGGCCTTCGATGGTATAGGTCCCGAGCACGCCGGTCTTGCTGATCATGATTTGGCCCGACCGCTGAACGATCTCGAAGTCTCCATCGGGCCGCACGATGAGACTGACGTTCGACGCTCTCCAAGGGGTGACCTTCGTTTTGCCGTCGGGCTGTGACCGAGGGGAGAAAATGGCGCGCCATTTGTCTTGATTCACCGTAATGCTGCCAAGCTGTTTCCACGGGCCGTCCAAAGAGCTTGCGTTGAATACGTCTCCGTTCCTCGTTTCGCTGACCACGGCCGTGTAAGTGCCGTCCGGCATGACCAGTCCGGTGACGTTATGGCCTTTTCCCTCTTCGTTGTCGGGCCAGCAGAGACCTTGGTCAATATAGGGTCCCAATAAAGTGTTGCTGACGGCGTGAACCCCTTTCGAGTTGAACCAGCCGTTATGACCGACGGCCTGGTCCCAGCGGCTGGCCAACATGTGGTATTTCCCATCCGGGCCCTTGAAGATCTTTCCATCCCAGTAGTCCCACTTTTTCATCGTGGTGTCTTCCAGTCCATTCTGGGGGTCGCGCGGTCCGACAGTGGGGGCCCCCCAAACATCCTTGGAAAGAGAGCCAATTATCGGAATCGGGAGAAAGTAATCGATGAAAGGCTTGGCACCGGTGGTGTTCGTTCCCTGGGCGAAACTAAAAACGGGAACCATCCAAGACATGACCAGGCCGGCGACCAGGATGAAAGGAGCAGAAATCTCATTCTTCATAAATATACTAGATAGCAATGGCACCAATCTGGTGCCAACCAATTTAAAATTGATTGTTGGCTGGCGGGCACGGTGTGAAATCCTTTCGGCGTGACCGTCGCCGACTTTTCGGACAGCCTGCAGGGAGTTTGCCATGAATAAGCCTGGGCTCATTGCGTCGCTGGGATTTCCCGTGCTTTCTCCGCAGATGCGGGAGATGGTCTGGTTTGCCTTGAGCACCTGGCTGGCCTCGATGCTGGCGCTCTACCTGGCTTTTTTCCTGCAACTGGATGCTCCCTATTGGGCACCGATGACCGTTTGGATCGTGGCCAACCCGTCGCCCGGCTTGGTGCTTTCGAAAGGTTTGTACCGCGCGATTGGCACCGTCATCGGCGCAGTCCTCGGCATTCTTTTGATCGCGCTTTTTTGCCAGACACCGGAGCTATTTGTCCTGGCCCTGGCGCTGCTCGTCGGGGCCTGCACGGTTGCGGCCAGCCTCCTCACCAACTTTCGCGTCTACGGCGCGGCCCTGACCGCGTACACGGCGGGTATCGTCGCGGCGGGCGCGATCAACTCGCCGGACCAGGTTTTCTACATTGCGATGGCGAGGGGCGCCGCGATTCTCCTGGGCCTCGCCTGCGCCGTCCTGGTCACTTCCATTTTTGCGCCGCATCGCGCGGAAGAAGACGTTCGCAAAAAATTACTGGCCATTCTCAAGGATGTCGCGCGCCGGGCGGTCTACTCGTGGAAGGGTCTGCCGGAGGGGAGAAAGCAAATCGGGAAGAAGCTGATCGACGATGCGGTCTCGCTCAACACCCTGATTGAATTCGCCGCGGCCGAGTCGGCCGATTTTCGCGTCCAGGCCAACAACGCGCGAAGTTTGCTGGCGCATCTTTTCGGCCTGATCTCCGCGCGGCGCTCGCTGGACGCGCACCTGAGCCGCTGCGGCTGGCCGAGGCACGCCGCGCTCGAGGTTTTTCACGAAGTCGTCATTGATTTTCTCAACGAGATGCCGGACAAATTGGACCACGGACAGGTCAATGACTTAATCACCGGCGTCGGCGACGTGCGCCGGCAACTGGAGCTTTTGCAGCCGGAGCATGACACGGCTGCGCCCGAAGAAGTCGTTTCGCAACGGCTGGTGATTGATCGGATGGATGACCTCCTGACGCACCTGGGCGGGGCGCTCGAGAACTGGCGCGATATTGTGCGGGGAAATTGGGACCGTAAGCCAAGACTGACTTTAAATTTTCATCGCGATCACCGCGCCGCCTGGATCAACGGCCTGCGCGCCGTTGTGGCCGTTGGGGCGACCGGCGCTTTTTGGATCGCCAGCGCCTGGACGGATGGCCCGAATGCCCTGATCTTCGTTTGCGTGATCGTGAGTTTGATTTCTTCCCGTCCGCATCCGGATCGAGTCGGTTGGGTTCTCTTTCTCGGCTATCTGTTCGCCATACCATTTGTCTTGATTTGCAAATATCTTGTCCTGCCGATGGGTTCCGGGTTCGAGTTTTTAACCGTGGCGCTTGGTTTGTTTCTCGTTCCTTTGGGCCTGGCGATGGCAAACACTTCCACCGCCGTGCTCGCCCTCGCTTTTTCCGTCATGTTCATAAGATTGCTCCAACCCGGGAACCCAATGACCTATGACTGGGCCGAGACCTTGAATTTCGCGCTGGCCATCCAGGTGGGTGTCCTGTTTGCCATCGTTGCCTTTATCCTGGTGTTTCCGCCCGATCCGCTGGGCGCGCGCCGTTATGTGACTTATCGCATCCGGCTTGGTCTGGAGCGGCTGGCCCGGCTTAACCCGGCTCCATCGTTCTGTGCGTGGGAAACCCGGATGTACGATCGCATCAACCGCCTGATTGATCCCCAAAGTCTCTCTGGCACGCCGACGGACGAATGGTTTGAGGCCGGCTTGGGCGCGCTCACGCTCGGCAACGAAATCCTGCGGCTCCGGCGCTGGCTGGCGACTGAAAAGCTTTCGGCCGAACTTAAGGCGGCGGTGCAAAAAGTCATCATGGCCTTTGGCCGGTTTTGTCCTGAGCCTCTGCACGCTCTGGCGGAGTTGAAAGACGGCATGGACAAAGCCTCCCATCTTGATCCCGGGCTGGGTGTGCCGGAGCGCCGCGCCTGGGCCCGCATCCTTGGGGCGCTGGCGGAAATTGATGTATATCTGGCCCATCATCCGCGACTCTTGAAGCTGCAGGAGGTCACTTAACTTATGCTCAAGGAAGTCAATATCGACGGCATTTTTATCGCGCCCTTTGCCGCTTACTTGTTCGTGGCGGTGCTCATTTTTATTCCGGTGCGTTACCTCTTCGACCGTTATGCGATCCAGCGCTGGGTCTGGCATCGGTCGCTCTTCGACGCCTCCATTTTTGTGATTATTCTTTCGCTGATCGGGTTGATGTTCTAGCTAAGATTCAAACCATGCGTATTCCCCACTTACCTAACGTCGATGAGCCGACAATGCGCCGGTACTTAATCACGGGAGCGGCCGTCGTTCTCGCCTTGCTGCTCGGCTGGGCGCTTTGGTGGCATTACCTCCGCTCGCCCTGGACACGCGATGGCCGCGTGCGCGTCGAAGTGGTCGATATCGCGGCGCAAATTTCCGGCAAGGTGGACAAGCTCGAGGTGGCGGACAATCAGACGGTGAAAAAGGGAGACGTTCTTTTTGAGATTGAACCGGTCGATTACCGGCTGGCGCTCGAGCAGGCCGAGGCGACCCTGAAGAGCCGTCAATTTGATGAGCAGGTCGCCGAGGAAGACTCCGTTCGGCGGCAGAAACTCGGCGTGGAGGCCGTTTCCGCCGAAGAGAAAAACACCTTTCAAAGCAACGCGCAGGTGGCGGAAGCGGCCTATCAAGCCGCGCTGGCGGCCCGGGACCAGGCCAAGGTCAACCTCGACCGCACCGTCATCCGCTCGCCGGTCAACGGTTACGTGACGAACCTGATCCTGCGCATCGGGGATTATGCCACGCCCGGCGAGACCAAGCTGACTTTGGTCGACAGCGATTCCTTCTGGGTCGTCGGCTATTTTGAGGAAACCAAGCTGCCCTACATTCACGAAGGTGATTATGCCCATATCCGGTTGATGGGCTGGGGGCCCGAAATCGCCGGCCACGTCGAAAGCATCAGCCGGGCCATCGCCGATGACAACAGCGATGCCAATCCCGAGGGCCTGGCCGATGTAAGCCCGATTTTTACCTGGGTCCGCCTCGCCCAGCGCATCCCCGTCCGCATTCATATCGACCAGGTGCCGGACCAGGTGAGGATCGCCGCCGGCCAGACCTGCACCATCGTGATCACTCCGCCCAGAAGGTAATCACGGCCCGGCAGCCATTTTTTTGGTGGCCCGGACAATTTATTGTCCGGGAAGTTACCCCCGGATTTGGATAACATCTATTATCAAGATTTGACAGAGCCTCACATGTACCTCTAATATAAATGGTCATTTAATTTTTTGGACGCACTTTAGTCTCTGCGCACTTTCTCCGCCTACCATCTGTAAAATGAACTTCCGCATCCAAATCGCTGCAAGCGCAGTAATGGCGGTAATACTAATTGGTTTTCTCTTTTCCGGGCAAGCGAACGCCAACGACAGCATGTTTCCGCCGCAATCTGTCGCGCAAAGCACCATCAATTTTGACGGCCGGGGCTTCCTTATCAATGGCCAGCGCATTTTTGTTGCCTCTGCCGGCATGGAGTACGCCCGTGTTCCGCAAGCTCTTTGGGCGGACCGATTGATGCGTTTCAAGCGTGCCGGCTTCAACTGTGTCGAATTGTATGTCTTTTGGAACTATCACGAGACGCTTAGCGGTCAGTTTAATTTCACGAATAATCAGAATCTGGACGCCTATCTCAAGCTCGCCAAATCCATGGGTTTTTACGCCATTGTGCGGGCGGGCCCTTATTCTTGCGCGGAATGGGATAGTGGCGGTTTCCCCACCTTTCTGCGCTTTGTGCCCAATTTGCAGGTACGCACCGCCAATACCCCATACGAACAAGCCGTTACCGCGTGGTTTAATCAGATGCTGCCGATCGTGATCAATAACCAGATTGATCGGGGTGGAAACGTCATCCTGGTACAGCTCGAAAACGAACATCCCAGCGGATTTGGCACCTCTGGTTTGAGCAATCCCTATTTTCAATATCTGCAGAGCACGGCGCTGGCAGCCGGCCTTGAAGTTCCTTACTTCTTCAGCGGCCTCAATCACAGCGCTACTCCGGCGGGAAGCACGCCTTGGAGCAGTTCAGGACGGACCAGTCCCTGGTTTACCACCGAGTTCTGGTGCAATTGGTACACCGATTATGGTGAGACGACATCGACCGTGAGCTCCAAAGATCTTGCCACCTGGCGGATCATTGCCTACGGCGGCAACGGCTACAACTATTACATGGGGCATGGCGGCTCCAACTTCAATTACTTTAACTGCAGCGCGGTCGGCTCGAGTTATGACTACGGCGCGGGCGTGGGCGAAGCCGGCGATTTACGCCCCCAATACTATAAATACAAGCGCGCCGCCTGGTTCGCCCGCAGTTTCCAGAGCATACTGGAAACCAGCGACAACGCCACCAGCACCTATCAGAGCGCGGGTACGAATTCCTCCGTGGTCATCAGCGCGCGCGGCAGCACCTCGGGCGCGGGCACCATCCTCTTTTTGGAAAATGATGGGACGGCGGCGCAAACCACCCAGGTGACAATTGGCGGCGTCAAGTACCCGGAGACGGGATCTTTGACGGTTAACCCGAGTGAAATCATGCCCGTCGTCACGAGTTTCCCCATGATTCCCGGCGTCACCCTCAACGTCGCCCCCACCCGCATCCTCGGGATCACGCAGCAGGCGAACACGACCACGATGGTGATCTACGGCCAGGCCGGCTCGCCCGCCGAGCTCTACTTCACCGTCCCGACGGGGACGACGATCACCACCGGAGCGCCGGCTCTCAGTCTCAACGGTGGCAACCTCACGCTCCAGACGACTTATCCCTCCAGCGGCGTTGCCGACTATAGCTTTCAGGTTGGCTTGCAGCGAATGCGCATTCTGGTGGTGAGCGACACGCTGGCCGATGACACCTGGTTCGTCGATGTGGGCATTCAGAATTATGTGGTGGTCGGTCCGCAATATGTGGGAAATGCCACTTACTCAAATGGCTACCTCCAACTTACCACAGAAACGCCCTGGCAGAATGCAACGAGTAATTCGACCATCGTCTATGGTCCCGGCGACACGCCCGTCTCGCTGTCGCCGATCACCACACCGGGGACTCACCCGGGCACGGCCTCCCTGTCTGCCTGGCAAACGATGACCGGAAGCGCCCAGGCAGCCGCCAGCTACAGCACGACCGGCTGGTACTCGAGCACAACGGGACCTCAGGAGATGGGTGTGGATGGGGATGTCACAGCGGATGCCTGGTATCGCGCCACCTTCACGGTCACCGCGGCGGGCCCCTACACCGTGCAATTGAACTCGGCAGCTGATAAAATAATTCCGTTTGTGGATGGGACAGCCATAGCATCAGCCAATGTTTCGGGGACTTCATTTACCACCAATAGTCTTAGCGTTGGCACTCACACCATTGCCGTCTTCACCGCGCATTACGGCCACCAATCCTTCTATGAGTATGTCGGCCCCCTCAACACGGTGGACGTCAAGGGGATAACGGGCCCGGTCCAGCTCCTGAGTAATGTGATTTACGGCCCCAGCTCGGTGACCGGTTGGAAAGTGATGGCGACCACCAGTAGTGCAGTGGGGACGACACCTCCCCTCCCCAGCGCTTCAGGTTGGACCAGTTATACCGTGGGCACCGATGCCTTCGATGGTAAGGCAGGCTATGCCTGGTTCCAAACGACCCTGCCCTCGGTCTCTTCGGCGGTGGCGGAAATTGCCAGCTTTCAGAGTGTCGATGACAACTGCTGGGTCTACTTGAATGGGACGCAACTGACGACCAACACCGGCTGGAACGTTCCCTTTTTCACCACTCTGACCAGCGCGTGGAACGCCACGGGCACCAACGTCCTCACGCTGCTGGTGCAAAATACGGGCGGGGTCGGCGGTCTGGATAAGCCTGTTACCTTGACGGTCTACGGCAGCAACACGACGCTCAATAATTGGGTCCAGCAGGGCGGCCCTGGAAATCCGAATGCAACGACGGGCTGGACGACTTTGAACGCCACGACGGCTTACAATGCGCCTCAGTTTTTCAAGACGACCTTTACCGCTGCGCCGCCAGGCTCAACCGGTACAAACCCGATGTGGCGAGTGGTCACGTCCGGGCTGTCGCACGGTTCAGTCTGGGTGAACGGTTATAATCTCGGACGGTATCCGCAATTGAACGGAGCGCCCGGCGTCTACATTCCTGAGTGTTGGTTGAATTCCGGGACTAACGCAAATACGTTGGTGATTTACGATGAGAGTGGAGATATCCCCAGCAGTGTGCAAGTCATGCCCGAAACGGCGGCCAGCCGCGATGTAACGGCGGTGCAAAGCGCGCAAACGCTGCCCACTCCGCAGTTTGCTTTGATCGGGCTGCAAAGCGGCCTGGCGTTGGACGCTGCGGGCACGACTGACGGAAGCATCGCCGATCTTGGGAATTCCAACGATGCGAATGCGCAATGGACGCTTCAACCGGCAGGCAATGGCACCTACACGATCGCCGGCCTTCAAAGCGGGCGAGTATTAGAGGTCGCTGGTCAGCAGACTGCCAATGGTTCCCCCGTTGATATTCTGGCCTCCACCGGAGGCGCGAATCAGCAATGGACGCTTCAACCGACAGGCAATGGCACCTACACGATCATCGGCCTGCAAAGTGCGCGAGTATTGGAGGTCGCTGGCCAGCAGACTGCCATCGGATCCCCTGTTGATATTTTGGACTCCAACGGAGGCGCGAACCAGCAATGGCTGCTCTATGCGCCCGCGCCCGCCATTACCAGTGCGGCCACAGCCACAGCCACCTCGGGTGTAGGATTTAACTATACGATCAATGCTTCCGGCGGTCCCACCGCTTATTCAGCTACGGGCCTGCCGCCAGGCCTGACTCTGAATCCAACTACTGGTATCATTTCCGGCACCTCAACTGCATTGGGCACCTACACGGTTACGCTTACTGCAACGAATGCAGCGGCCACGACTACTTTTACTCTTAACCTGACGGTGCAAGCTTTGACTCCCGATACCGCAACCGATACTCCCACCATGCCCCTGTGGGCACTGGCGACTTTAGCCCTGCTGATCTTTGCGGTTTGTATGAAGGCTCCGCGCAGAACGTCATGAGATGAAGGTCAAGAAGGGACATGTTTCACGCAGGTCGCCTCTCCACAAGGAGGGTTGAAATAGGCAGCGCAGGATTTCTTGCCGACCGCCGATAGGTGAGGGGCCTTCAACGAGAGTGATCAGATGGAGGCGAAGATTTCCTCGGTTCTCGTCTTGATCTGCTGGTTCGGGTCCGCTGCCTCGCGGGACAAGGCCCGGGCCGCAGCGACGATCTGCCCCAGCGCAATTCCGCCATCGTTGGTCGGCAGGCGCTGGTGCCAGTAGGGCCGGAATCCCGCTTCCAAAAGCCGTTGCACACTCCGTTCGGTCAGGTAACGATTTTGAAAGCAGCCGCCGGTCAGGACAACGCGGGTCTGCCCGACGTACCGGGCCATGGCCACGATGATTTCGACCATCGTGTTGTGGAATTTGGCGGCGATGACACCCGCCGGTTGCCCGCTGCGCAGGTCCTCGACGATCTCCCCGATCATCGACCGCCAATCCACGATGCTCGGCGAGCAGCCTTTGATCTCGAAGGAATAGGCTTCCCCGACGCAGGGCTGGATGGCGAATTCGAGGTCCATCGCGGCCTGGCCTTCAAAGCTGACCCGTTGCCGCAAGCCCGCCAGCGAGGCGACGGCATCGAACAACCGGCCCGCGCTGGAAGTGGCCGTGCCTTGCAATTTCCGGATCAACATCTGCCGGACCAGGGCGAGATCGCACTCGGAAAAGTCGCGCACCGGCGCGAGATCACTTTGCTCGAATGCTTTCTCGCCGAGAGTCTCATAGAGAACGCTCAGGCCGGTGCGGCGCGGTTGCTTGATCGCGACCTCGCCGCCCGGAAGGTGGAACTGGCGAAAATGGCCGATGCGCTCGAACGATTTCTCCCCGGCCAGCAGGAACTCGCCGCCCCAGATCGTGCCGTCGGGGCCATAACCCGTCCCGTCCCAGGCCACGCCGAGCGCGGGGAACGGCACCTCGTTTTCCGCCATGCAGGAGAGCACATGCGCCCAGTGGTGCTGGACGGGATGAAGCGGGACGTTCAGTTTCGCGGCGAGGTGCGCGGCGTACTTGGTTGAGAGATAGTCGGGGTGCAGGTCGCACGCGACGATTTCGGGTGTCGCCTCGTAGAGACGGGGCAGGTCCGCGGCGACGGCCCGGAAGGCCGCATGGGCCTCGTTGGTTTCGAGGTCGCCGACGTGCTGGCTGACAAAGGCCTCGTGTCCGACGCTCAGCGCGACCGTATTTTCCAAATGCGCACCCAGGGCCAGCACGCAGGGCAGCGGCGTTTTCAGATGCACCGGCAGGGGCGCATAACCGCGCGCGCGGCGCACGACCATTTCCCGTCCGCGCACGACGCGCACCACCGAATCGTCGACGGGGCGGACAATCGGGCGGTCGTGTACGAGGAAGAAATCGGCGACGCCCTCGAGCCGGCTTAGCGCCTCGTGCTCGTCGGTGCAGATCGGTTCGTGGCTGAGATTGCCGCTGGTGGCAACGACGGGAAAGCCGAGGTCGCGCATGATCAGATGGTGAAGCGGCGTGGTGGGCAGCATGACGCCAAGGTTGGGATTGCCCGGCGCGACGGAGGGGGCCAGCGGCGGCGACCAGCGTTGCAGGAGCACGATCGGCGCTTCCGGGGCGAGCAGCAGCCGCTCCTCAAGCTCCGAGATGCGGCAGTGTTCGCGCGCCATTTCCAGTGAGGGATACATCAGGGCGAACGGCTTCTCGGAGCGGCGCTTGCGTTCGCGCAGCCGTTGCACCACCGTTTCGTTGCGCGCGTCGGCCATGAGCTGGAACCCGCTGAGGCCCTTGAGCGCCACGATCTTTCCACCCCGGATGAATTCCGCGGCCAGGGGCAGAGCCTTGTCGTGATCGGCGACGATGTTTCCGACCGCGTCCCACATTTCAAGCTGCGGACCGCAAGCCGGACACGCATTCGGCTGCGCATGGAACCGGCGGTCGGCGGGATCGTGGTATTCACGCTCGCATTCCGCGCACATCTTGAATTTCCTCATCGAGGTGTCCGGGCGGTCGTAAGGCAATTTCTCGATGATCGAGAACCGGGGACCGCAGTTCGTGCAGTTGGTGAAAGGATAACGGTGGCGGCGGTTGTCGGAGTGGAAAACTTCGTGCAGGCACTGCGGGCAGGCGGCAATGTCGGGGGAAATGAGGGTGGTCTTCGCGCCGCCCTCTTCGCTCATGCGGATGTTGAAACCGTCGTAGCCGACCGCGTCGAGGAAGGAAAATTCGAGGCTCTGGATGATCGCCCGCGGCGGCTTTTCCCTCTCCAGCCGGATGAGAAATTCCCGCAGCACGCCACCCGGGCCCTCAACCTCAATGAAAACGCCTGGCGGGGAGTTCAAAACCCAACCCTCGAGGCCGAGCTCCCTGGCCAGCTTGTAAACGAACGGACGGAAGCCGACGCCCTGCACTGCTCCGCGGACCACAACTTTGGCGCGTTCGTGGTGTGTTTTCATGAGTGCATGGATTTTGCCGGATGAGTCGCGAAACGAAGGCAGAGCCCAGACAATGACACGTTATTGCTGACAAGGTTACTTAAGCACAAAAAGTCGAAATGGCAAATAAGAGGGATGCGTTAAATAGCTTTGCAGACTATTTCTTTCGCTAGGTGCATTTTAATCTCTCGGGTGGCCCGGGCTACTTGTTGCCCGGGTCGCCGCAGGCGACAGGAAGCGATCTTTGGCAACCATCGCACTCAGCGTGACCGACAAAAGTATTTCAGAATTCATTTCCGCCTGGCCGCGCGGCCCAGCTCGGCCTGCAACCGGTTCTCCACAAACTGCGCCAGCGCGAGCGGAGCCTCCTTCACGCCCGGCGACAAGTCACGGTCGGTATTCGTCCGGTCGAAATGAATTTCCGCGTCGAAGTAGGCGCGCAGTTCCGTGATTGCCTTGTCAAAAATCTTCGACGCCGTCGGCAGATCGGCCCGCTTCACGTCGGGCTCGAAACCGACTTTCAGCTCCGGCACCAGCACCTCGAGGATCGCGGCGATGTCGCGCAGGTAGGTGTCGCGCGGCGCGGTCAGGTGATACGTCCGCCCCGAACCGGAGGGCATCCGCGCCAGGTCCGACATCGCGGCGATCACCCAGTCGCTGTGGATCAGGTTCAGGTTCGCCGTCGGGCGCAGGCGAAAAACAAACGGCTCGCCCCGCTTCACCGCCAGCGCCACCGCATAGGCGCAGGCATCGACCATCTTGAATCCACCCGTGCCGCCCAGATCATCCACCACCACGCTCGGACGAAAAATCGCGCCCGGCAGCCCGGCGGCAAAGTCCCGCAGCACGCGCGTCTCCGCGGCCAGCTTCGAGGCCTCGTAGGGATTGCGAAAGGCCTGGCCCATCTCGCTCTCCGATTCCAGCGCCGTCCCGTGCCGCTCGCCCACCACGTAGGCTGTGCTGATATGATAGAAAGGACAAGCCGTGCGGCCATTCATCCACGCATCCGCCAGCCGCTTCGTCCCCTCGACATTCACCTCGTTGATTTGCCGCGTGATCTCCTCGCTCTCCGCCGTCAGCGCCGTCATCGCCGCGAAATGCCACAGCCCGCCGTCGCAATCGCGCAGCGCGTCGAGTTGCTCCCGGCCCAGCTCACGCACATCGCCCTCGACCAGCGTCACCCGGTTTTCGTTCGCGCGCAGCCAGCTTTGAAACAGCTCCGATTGGAACGCAGGCGAAGACTTGCGCACGAGCAGGCTGGCCCGCAAATGGGGATCGCGTTGGAAATGGCGCAGCAAAAAAGCAAAGCCGAGGGCGCCGGTCGCGCCGGTCAGCGCGATACGTTGGGGTCGGTAAAGGTCCATGGAAGATGGAAAAGCAGCGCTTAAGCTAACGCACGCGCTGGCTGTAGCAATTCCAAATTTACGGTAGCCGCCGCACGCTGGGCGGCGGGTCGCGTCAGCGACTCTTTAAAAAGATCGTCATCCTGAGCTTGTCGAATCTTGACCGTTGGGAACGGTCAAGATGGAATCGCCGAAGGCGATCCCGCAGGGCGAGGGTTCGCGGGGGGGGCGAACCGAGTCAACGACCTCTAACTATTTCTGCCTTCCTCGGACAAAAGGAAGCGATCCGTCCTCTCCCAACCCATTACAAATTATTAACGGGAACATCTTGGGCCTCCCGCGCGTCGTATCCTATACTGGCATGATGATCAGAACCCTCCTTCTCGCTTTTCTGATCGTGGGAAGCCTCGCCGCCCGCGCCTCCGATCCCATCTCCGCGCCCATGGATGGCGCGAGCGCGACCGTCACCCAGCCCCACGTCACGGCGGAACTGATCCCCGAGACGAGCAGCATCCAGGCCGGCCAGCCCTTCGACGTGGCGCTCCATCTCCATTCCGATCCCGGCTGGCACACCTACTGGATCAACCCCGGCGATGCCGGAATCGCCACCACCATCAAGTGGACGCTGCCGCCCGGCTTCACCGCCGGACCGATCCAATGGCCCACACCCGAAAAGCACGCCATGGGACCGCTCGTCACCTATGGCTATGCGGGCGATGTCTATCTTCTCACCACCATCACGCCGCCGAAATCCGATCTGCCCCAACACTTCGACCTCAAAGCGACCGCCCGCTGGCTCGTCTGCCAGGAGGAATGCATTCCCGGCAAAGCCGAGCTCACCCTCCCGCTCGATTCCGGCCTGCTCAATCTCCGCCTGCCCATCGACAACAAGGATTTCTTCGACCAAGCGCGCGAGCGGCTGCCCGTGCTGAATACGAGGTGGGATGTGAAGGCGGCTTATGGCGAGAGGGATGACTCGAACAATGGCAGAGGTTTTGATCTTGAGTTACGCGAAAAAACGGTTCCTGGAGCCAACGTGGGAAACGTCCGCTTTTTCCCCGAGCAGCCGAACGTTCTCAGTAATGTCGATCCGGGCGAGGGTCGGGAGTATAGCGTTTATTCAGATGGATCTGCTTTCGATCTTTCGATGGTTTTGCAACAGAACGGCGAAAAACCTGACAAGTTAAGCGGCGTCCTGATTTCAGATCAACCACTCATCGGCAATGCCAAATCCGTTTACATCTCGGAATTTCCCGTAACTGCTGCTGCAGCCACCGCATCAGGCGCGCCTGTCCCCAGCGGCGGCGCAGCTTCGGGTGGCCCGGCAACGACAGGCGCGCCTGCGTTGTCCGGGTCGTCGCAGGCGACGGTAGCCGGCGCAGGCCCTGCGCCGGGGCTAGTTCACGATGAACCGTCGCAAGGGCCTGCGACGGCTACCCTCCTCGCCGTCCTCGGCGCGGCCTTCCTCGGCGGACTCATCCTCAACCTCATGCCGTGCGTGCTGCCCGTCCTCTCGCTCAAAGTCTTCTCGCTCATGAAGCACGCGGGCGAAAACCCCAAGGCCGCGTGGCTTCAGGGCGTCGCCTTCACCGCCGGAGTCGTCCTCTCCTTTTGGATTCTCGCGGGCCTCCTGATCATTCTCCGCACCGCGGGCAATCAGCTTGGCTGGGGCTTCCAGATGCAATCGCCCGGCTTCGTCCTCGCGCTCATCCTCCTCTTTTTTCTCCTCGCGCTGAATCTCTTCGGCGTCTTCGAGCTCGGTGCCTCGCTCGTCGGCCTCGACGCCAAGGCGACCGGCCACCTCGGCGGCCTCGCTTCCTCCTTCGGCAACGGCGCGCTCGCCACGCTCGCCGCCACGCCCTGCACCGCGCCCTTCATGGGTTCCGCGCTCGGATTCGCCGCGCAGCAACCGCCGTTCGTCTCACTGGTGATCTTCACCTTTCTCGCGCTCGGCATGGCTGCGCCCTACCTGCTCCTGACCATCTTCCCCGGCGCGCTCCGCTTCGTCCCCAAGCCCGGCGCGTGGATGGAAGCCTTCAAGCAATTCATGGGCTTCCTCCTCATGGCCACGGTGATTTTTCTCGTCTATGTCTTCGGCGCGCTGGTGGGCGAGGGCTTGGTGCCGTTGTTGCTTTTTACCTTGTTGCTGGCGGGACTGGCGGCATGGATTTATGGGAAGTGGGTAACGCCCATCAATTCCACCCGAGTTCGTTTTATCGCCGCCGCGCTTGCCTTGGTTATTTTTGGTTGCGCCACAAAGATAGGTTGGGCGATGGCACAGGGTGACATCGGGGAGGTCAAGAACGTCGTCGAGAATCAACGATTGAGCCAGGACGGCTGGCAACCCTGGTCCCAAACCGCCGTTGACGAGACCCTGGCCAAAGGCCAACCCGTCTTCGTCGATTTCACCGCCGCGTGGTG
>Ga0181537_10001194_pt1 | contig 24238 bp, 17 predicted proteins | sample PEATcosm2014_Bin_39_FD_119765 | JGI IMG/M metagenome (GOLD analysis project Ga0181537, IMG submission 119765) | Peatland microbial communities from MTU Mesocosm Facility, Houghton, MI, USA - PEATcosm2014_Bin23_10_metaG | ecosystem: Environmental > Terrestrial > Soil > Wetlands > Peat | place...
CACGGCCACCGGAACCTTCAGCAGCGGCGCCACGCAAAACCTGACCACAACCGCCAGTTGGACTTCCTCGGCAACGTCGGTGGCAACCGTCAGCAGCGGCGGGTTGGTGGCCAGTGCGGCTCCAGGCAGCGCGACCATCACCGCCACTTCGGGAACCATCAGCGGCTCGGCCACATTGACCGTCACTCCGGCAGTGTTGACCTCGATTTCGGTCACACCAACCACCGCTTCGGTCGCTGCCGGTACAGCCGAGCAGTTCACGGCCACTGGAACCTACAGCAACGGCGCCACGCAGAACCTGACCGCCCTTGCCAGTTGGACTTCCTCGAAGACCTCGGTGGCAACGGTCAGCGGCAGTGGCCTCGCCACCACTGTGGCTCCCGGCTCCGCCACTCTCACCGCAACGTCGGGAACAATCAACGGCTCCGCCACGTTGACCGTCCCTTCCGTGCCGGCCTTCCTCTCCAATTTTCAGCACATCATTGTGATCGTGCAGGAAAACCGTACACCGGACAATCTTTTTCAGGGTTTGTGCAGCGCGCCATACGGCACGAGCAGCTCCTGCAGTGCAAACCCGACAGGATCTCAATATGACATTCAAACCAGCAACTGGCTGGATAGGACTTCGTCTACAGGCACGACTCAGCCGGTCCCCGTCGCGCTCGCCAATGACTATGATCTAAATCATGCGCACGGTGCGTTCACCACCATGTGCGATCTGGACGCAGCCGGAGCTTGTCAGATGGATGGCGCCGCCGGTATAGCCTGCACTGGCACCTGCCCCACTAAACCCCAGTTCGCCTATACCGACAATTCGACCGGGATACTGGACCCCTACCTGACACTCGCGACACAGTATGGGTGGGCAAACTATATGTTTCAGACCAACCAGGGACCAAGCTTTCCGTCCCATCAATTCCTTTTCGGAGGGACTTCTGCACCCAGTGCGGTGGACGATGCTGCCGGCATTTTCGCAGCGGAGAACATGCTTCCGGCTGGGACTTCGATCGCAGGATGCATAGCTCTTGCAGGGACGACCGTTACATTGATCAACTCCGGGGGGGAGAACCAGGCAGTCTATCCCTGCTTCGAACATCAGACCATGGCGGACCTGTTGGACTCCGCTTCAGTCAATTGGAAATATTACACGGCTGGCGCTGGCTCCATCTGGACGGCACCGAACGCGATTCAGCATATCTGTCAGCCAAACGCTCCTACTGGCGGACAGTGTACGGGGCTCGACTGGACCAATAATGTAATTCTCAACCCGGCACAGGTGCTCACTGACATCGGTAATTGCGATCTAGCCCAGGTCAACTGGGTGATCCCGACCGGCCAGAATTCCGATCATGCCGACATCAACACAGGCGGCGGCCCTTCCTGGGTGGCTTCGATCGTCAATGCCATAGGCACCAGTCCTACGTGCAACAACGGCCAGGGTTATTGGAACAATACTGCCATCTTCGTTACCTGGGACGATTGGGGAGGCTGGTACGACCACGAACCCCCGACCCTACTGGCTCACCCTGAAGGGAATTACCAATATGGTTTTCGAGTCCCTTTGCTCGTCGTCTCCGCGTACACCTCCCCAGGCTATGTGGATAACAATCGTATGGACTTCGGCAGCATCCTGCGGTTCATCGAACATAATTTCAGTATCCAAGAAGGCTCGCTCAACTTTGCGGATGCGCGCGCCCAAATTGATCTCACTGAGTTTTTCAATCTCAACCAGGCACCACGTCCTTTCCAGATCATTCCGGCTCCACTGGACGCAAAACACTTCGTGAATGACAAGACACCCCCGACCGACCCGGATGATGATTGACAGGCTGTGGCCAGAGCCGGAGATGCCGATCAAGGCCGACGTTGATGCGCGAGCGATGAAACTCCAGCTCAGTAAAATGACGTTGCTGGGTCTTGTTGGGAAAGGCACATGAAGAAACCGGCGTGAAAACGACCGGCACACACTTCGAGCGGAAGAGCGACTCTTTTTCCAGCAGTCAAAGAGAAAGGTCCAGTAAGAACGACTAGGTCATCCAAATGAAACTTGACCTAAGAAAATCAAGAACCGAATTCGGGAGAATCTCGACTTCGGCGGTCGTGTCCATGGACTGTCGGCTTTGCTACGGAGACCCAACCAAGGCATCGGCAAAGCGGAGCACAATAACTGCCGAATGAGAGCCTCTGATTCCGACTTAGAGACCATGAGTCCGACGCAAGCTCTTGAAAACGAGTGAGGGCGGCGAGAAATGATCCTTTTGCTAAACCGTTGTACGGGCTAACACCTGTACCGAGGGTTCGAATCCCTCCCTCTCCGCCACGCAGTCCGAACTGTAGAAAGTCCGCCGCACTTTTCCCCCGGACGCGCGAAACATGCCCGTCTTTCCCGTTAATCCCAAACGAAGGGGGACTGGAGAGATAGGACTGCTTGCCGTCAGGGGGTCTGAATGGCTTGGCTTTTCTCCGGACGACAGACTAGCAGTCCGGTTTCGCCGGTTTGCCGAGGGCGAATGTATTGCGATCGGAAACCGATGATGTGGCGAAACCGGCTTGACTTTTTGCTGGAGCGGTCACAGGGCCGCGTTCGGCATTTCCCAGAAGCGCTTTTCTGGCCAACCAACAAGTAGCCGGCGCCCTGTCGTTGCACTCGATCCAGCGGGCTCCTGCTCGCTTCGGATGGCGTTACTCTGGCTTCGCTACCACCGCCGTACGCGCCCCACGTCCACATGCACGAAGTCGGAACTGCGATAGTAGCCAACTCCGCCGCGATGCGAGCGCAGCGCGGCATCTCGAACCACTGAAGTAGGAATCCCGGGTAGGCGAATGTCAATGGCTTCTGCCTGCATGTGAAGGCTGAGCCGAGCCACGCCCGTTCGCGGACTGCGGGTGCGCAAGAATTCATTACTCCAGGGCGTGCGGTATCCGCAGATCACGTCGATTTCCCCGCCGGAGTCGTTGAGAGATGCGGTCAGGTCGTGGAGCAGATCGGACAAGTGCGGCTCGAAATGATGGACATCGCCTGTACGATGGTCGCGCAGAAAATGGTCTAGTTCATCCAAGGCTCCCGGTACGTAGGCATTGCCGCGCCGGTAAACGATGTCGAGTCGTTCCCCTGTGTGCGTGTGATAGAAACTAAGCCGGTATTCACGAGCAGACTGGGCCTGACAGCAATCTCATCCTTTTTTCAGCTGGAGGGCGATAGATATTTCAAAGCCTTAAGAGTAAAGATCAGGCTGAACAGTCGGACAGTCTGCCGACGCCGCGTGGGATTGCCTTGCTGAAGATCATGCGGATTCCTTGCTCGGGTCGTAAGATTACCATAGGGCGCGCTTCGATTGTCTGGCCCGGAACCAGAAAGAAATCGTATTTTCTGAGCAGAACACTCAGAATCATGAGCATCTGCAGCATGGCATAGTTGCCGCCGATACATCCCCGAGGGCCGGCTCCGAAGGGCAAATGGGCGAAGGGCGTGCGAAGCTCCTCCTTCGCTGGGGAAAAGCGTTCCGGGTCGAAACTGTCAGGGTTCTCCCAGTACCGCTGCGAATGGTGCACGCCGTAAATGAACACAACGACCGTCGATCCCCGGGGTATATCGAGATCTCCTGCACGGTCGTCTGCGAGAGCCATTCGGTCGACCATCCAAAACGGCGGATATAAGCGCAGCGCCTCCAGCATCACCTGAGTCGTAAACTCGAACTTCGGAACATCTGTATAACTCAGAGGCCTTTCGCCCAGCACAAAATCGAACTCCTGCCGCACTCTCTCGATGCAATTCGGTCGCGAGCTTAGCAGATAGAGAAGCCACGATAGAGCGTTCGACGACGTTTCATGGCCGGCGACCAACAGTTGCATGCTCTCGCTGAGGACCAACTCATCGCACATGCCATTGCCGTCGCTATAGCGAGCATCCATCAGGATCTGCAGTAAGTCGTGGCCGGGGGCCTCGTTGCGCCGCCGCTGGATGTAGTCGAGCAGAACGCCGAACGCGCGGTTTCGCAGCTCCTCGTGTCTGCGCAGCTCGCCGGAGACGGCAAACCAGGGATTCAGATAGGGCTGAATGGTCTGCCGCACCATAAATTCCTGGACGGTCGAGATGGCGAGGCTGATGAGGTCGATATCTTCTTCCTTCAACCGGGCGCCAAATAGAGATCTGCCTACCATGGCGAACGTAATTTTCATCATGAGGGGATAGATATCAACGGGGCCAATTCGGGCTTGACGGTCGAAGTCCTGCAGCGAGTCGGCGAGAGAGTCCTGCATGATTGAGGACAGAACTTCGAGTTGCTTTCGTTCGAAACCGGTCTGGATGAGGCGGCGTTGCGTGCGCCAGGGTTCTCCCTCAGTCGTGAGAAGACCCTTTCCCAGGAAATGGCCCATCCGCTTCTTTTGGATCTCGGACTTGTGATAGTTCTCCGAATTGGTCTTCAGCACATGCTGAATCACGACGGGATTGATGGTGACAATGGCCTCTTTGACGCCGCCAAAATAGAACCGGAAGGTGTCGCCATGGAGTTCAATGTACTTCGTGAGGACTCGAACAGCATTGTGGGCCATCGCGCGCGAATCCAGGAAGGATTGGAATCGGGAGACGGCGGGTATGCTTTGCGGCAAGGTAGTTACGCCTCGCTATCCAAACGCTGGAGATGAGAAACCTGATCCTCGTTTCCCAACTGTTTCAAGAGCAGTAAATGATGTTTGATGGCCTGCGTCATGGTCGGATGTTGCCGATAGGGAATGCCATACTCTTCGGCGGTCTGTTTCACGATCCGGGTCAGTGGACCATAGTGAGTGTGGCAAACAAAAGGGCAGAGATGATGCACGATATGGTGGTTAAGCCCGCCGACGAGCCAACCGACCAGCGGGGTCTCGGTCGCGTAGTCGGCTGTTGTCGCGAAGATGTGATGGATCCAGTTATCGAACTCGTTGCGGTCTGCGGGGAAGTACGTGCTGTCGATCACGTGCGTCGTCTGGAACACGAGCGCTACGCTCAAACCGATAATCAAATGGGAAAGCAAGAAAGCCAAAGCGACCAGCAGTGGCGATTTCCCCAATAACACAACGGGCAAAATCAGCATGTAGGTGAGATAAAACGCTTTGCCGGCCAAGAGAATGACGTATTCTCGCACCGGGTGCTTCGTGCGTTTCAGATAATCGTGGGAGGGGAAGAAGAAGCATTCGAAGTCTCTCAAAAACACATAATCAAGAGAAAATAGCGCGTACATCAGGAGCGCATAAATATGTTGGAACCGCTGCAAGCGGGTCCGAGGGTCGTGGGGCGTAAACCGTAAGACGCCGCGTCCCGTAAGCGCGTCGTCTTCGCCATGGAGATTGATGCAGGAGTGGTGTCCTCGATGATGGAGGATTCGCCACATGTAAGAGCTGATTCCACAAACATCGAAAACATAATTCAGGGCTTTGTTTACCGACCGCACCGATGAGATGGCGTTGTGGTTGCTGTCGTGCGCGATGTTCAGCAAAAGGAACGTCTGTGCGATGGCATTTATTAGGTAGAGGCCGACGAACTTCCATGAATCCGGTTTGAACGCGTAAAGAGAAATCCAGCTGGCCGCCAGCACTGCCAAGCCTAGGGCGATTTTGACCCACATTCCGAAGTCGGCCTTAGGAGAAATGATCCGGTCTGAAAAGAAATCCTCAAGACGCCGGCGTAAGACTTTGGGGAAGGAAGACTCGGGGGCCGAGGCGGAAACGGAGTCCCGCAGCGAGGCCTCCGACGGTACCAGATCATCAATTTCCAGATTCAGACTAATAACCGCCTTGTCTCGGATGTCACTGGCGCAATGCTATCAGGTCAGCCCTATGCCTCCCGGCCCCGTTTGCCCAGGGTCAACTAGGGCCTGCGGCGGATTTTGTTGTCCAGGTACCGCCCCAGGCGCGGGCACCATAGCTGATGTTAGCTCCAAGACTTAAACGAAATCAAGGGAATTTCGGATCACTCGGACCCGGTGTAGCGCTCGCATCTTCTTGGAAGTGACAGAGGTGGAAATTCTTTCCAGCTTTTCAAAATCTCTGTTACGATCAACCGCTCAGTGATATACAGCAAAGACGCTTTGAGTCGGGGGGGCCGACGCCGGCGGGGTTGTCTTCCCCGGGCCGAGAGACCCAAGATCGAATAGCTGCGTGTCTGTCCGTCTCTTCTAGAAGTCGGTCTGCCCTTGTGCACGGCGGGCAGCGAGGCCGCTGTTGTTTTTTATTGTTTTTTGTTACAGAGTCTTCTCATTCAACGCAGGAGGTTAGCGGATGGCGGTGTCACCGCCATTGAGTATCGATCCGATCTATGATGGCTTCGATTTTGGACAAGCTGGATAGTCTAGGAGATCAGCACCCACGCAGGCTTCTCTATTCGTATATTGACGTGAACGGCAATCAGATTGGAGGCTACTCCTATGAGTCGTTTCTCCATCGAACCAGGGTGATCGCCGGACATTTGCGCAAGGAGCATGGTTTCGCATCGCAGGACCGAGTTCTGCTCGCCTACCCGCCGGGGCTCGAAATGATTTGCGCGTTTTTTGGGTGCGTGCGCGCCGGATTGATCCCCGTGCCTGTCTATCCCCCCAGCTCTCGCGGCTTCCAGGGCGCCCTGTACAAAATGATCCACATCGCAAAGGATTGCCAGGCGGCCGGCATCTTAACGAGCAAAGAATACCTCGGATCCTTGAAGACAAATCTTGCCCGAAGCGGAGTCTCGGCGTCGGGAGTGGACGTGGATTACATTTCTGGTCTGCCTTGGGAGGTCACGGAAGACTTCGTCGACACGGTTTCAGACGAAACTTTCAACGGTGCTTCGGAGGTTCTGTTTCTCCAATACACGTCGGGGTCGACTCTCGATCCTAAAGGCGTGATGGTGACGCACGAAAACATACTGCACAACTGCCCGCTCGTGATCGATCATCACGCCCCGGTAGTCGTATCGTGGCTTCCGCAGTATCACGATATGGGTCTGATTGGGTGCTACCTTTATCCCGCGCTTACGGGCGGCACGACTTACGGCTTCGCTCCTACGGATTTCATTCAGCGTCCGACGCTGTGGTTCGACGCGATCAAGACTTATCGGGCCACCGCCTCGGCGGCGCCAAACTTCGCTTACGATTATTGCCTGCGCGCCGGACGGCTCTCGAAGGAGAGTCTGGAGAATTGCGACCTTAGCACGCTGCGGTTGCTGATGGTTGCCGCGGAACCCGTGAAACCGGACACTTTTAAACGGTTTCTGCAGGCCTTTCAGCCGCATGGATTGAAGTCGGAAAGCTTTTTTGTGGCGTACGGGCTGGCGGAGAATACGCTGGCGGTTTCGCTGGGCGGCCGCAATATTATTTCAGTCAACAAGAATGCCGTGGCGCTGGGGAAGGCGCGCCTGACCGCGGAGGTTTCCGAAATCGGCGCGGCCACGCAGATTGTGAGTTGCGGAACTCCGCTGCCGGGGCTGACGGTAAAGATAGTGGATGCAGAGAAGCACGTCGAGCTGGAGGCTGGGCGAATCGGAGAAATCTGGATCGCTGGAGGGAGTAAGTGCCTGGGTTGCTGGAATAATCCGGAATTAACGCAAAAACTGTTTCACGCTCGGCTGGTAGATGACAGTCCCTACGACGATGGCTACCTGCGAACTGGTGATATGGGATTTTTCCACGACGGGGAACTCTTTGTTTGCGGACGTATCAAGGACATGATCATTCTGCGCGGGCAAAACTATTACCCGCAGGATATTGAGGCGGTGGTGGAAAAGGCGTCTGGGCTGATCCGGACGAATTGCGTTGCCGCGTTCCAGATTAATGAAGACAGCGAGCCGGCGCTGGCGATCGTCGCCGAGGTGAAAAACCCAAAAGCGCTTCCGGACGCACTGAAGATTGCGGCGGCCGTTCGGAATTGCCTCAACGTGGAAGTGGCGCTCATTTCCTTCATCGCATCCCATTCGATACCGAGAACCAGTTCGGGCAAGATCATGCGGCATAAGACCAAGCACATGTGGCTGCAAGGTCAATTTACCGTTCTCTCGGAATTTTCGCGGGAAAAGGATGATGGACTTTCAACGTGCGGGTCCGCAGGGCAGTCGCCTTTCGACGTATTGAAAACCCGTTACAACCTGACGGGTACTGAATCGTACAATCTGATCGAGGCCGGGCTGGATTCCCTGGATCTTGTTGTGTTCATGCACGAGATCAAGGAACTTTTAAAAGATAAAGGCGCCGATATGCTGGCGCGGCAGGTGGATATTGGTCTCGTGCAGCGGGTGAGCGTGGCTGAGTTGTTTCGGCTGGCCGAACAGTTGGAGCGGGCTCCCGAAGAAGCACTGGTTCCGCTGCGGCATTCGCTCGCGGCTTTCCGGGACGAACAGCGCGCGGCAGAACAGCGCATGATGCGCAGCGACAGGAAGCTTATCTTCGAACCTGCTGGGCCCGGAGTGTTGCCCGAAACACCAATCCTGAATCATGTTCTGCTCACGGGCGGTACTGGTTTCATTGGACCATTCCTGGTGAAGAGTCTGCTGGAACAAACGCAGGCGAAGATACACGTTCTGGTGAGGTCTTCCGACGAGGATCAGGGCAAGCAAAGACTGCGGGCGGCGATGGAATCGATGGGGCCGTGCCCGGCGGACCTGATGCAGATGTTCGAGAGTCGCGTGAGTCCGGTTTGCGGAGATCTTGGCCAAAGGGAGCTGGGATTGACGCAGGGGGTCTGGGATTTCCTGGCGAATGAAATCGATACGGTGTTCCACAACGGCGCGACCGTAAATTATCTGCTGAACTACGACCGGATGCGTGACGCGAACGTGCGAGGGACGAATGAGATCCTGCGACTGGCGTTCGAAGGACGGCCGAAGAGCTTCAATTACGTCTCGACTACGTTTGTGTTTGGCTGGGCCGTCAAGAAAGTTCTCTACGAGACTGACTTGAACGAAAATATGGAGCTTCTCGATTTTGGCTACAGCCAGTCCAAGTGGGTGTCGGAGCAAGTGGTGATGGAGGCGTGCCGACGGGGGCTGACGACGAGGATTTTTCGGCCCGCTCTAGTGAGTCCTTCGATTACCGGAGGAGGCAATAACTTCGACATCGCGGTGCGTCTTGTGGCATTCATGGTGAATCACGGCATTGGAGTCGATGCTCTGAACCAGGTGAGTTTCGTTCCCGCTGATATTACGGCGAATAATATCGTTGCGATTTCCACGACTCCCGGTACGGAGAATCAGACGTATCACGTAGTGAGAGACGATTACGCAAACATGCTGGATATCACCGGCCTCATTACCAAGGCGACGGGCCGGCAGTTTGAAGTATTCAGTCTTCCCGACTTCGTTCCCGAGCTGATCAGGAGATGCAGGAAAGAGGACCTGCTGTTTCCGCTGCTCGACTTTCTGGTGAACTCTGTGGACAACATCTCGGCGATGGAGTTCAAACGTTACGACAGTGCCAGCTATCAGGCAGCTCGGGATGCTTCGGCGTACGGCAAGCCTGATCCGTCGCTCGAAGAAACCGTCAACGGAATCCTGAAATTCATGCAGCGAAAGGGAATCATCTCGGTGGCGACGCGCGAGTTCAACGCCGCGGGTGACTTGCCGGTAGGCGGCTCACCTACGAACGCAGAGGGCGTAGCACAGCGATAGTTACTGTTTCCGAAATACCAAGGTCTCTTTTACCTGCTGACCAGTTTCCAGCGTGCCTGTCGTGGTGAGCGTCATTTCTGCTCCGTCGGCGGAAACCACCCACCGGTCTTTTTGAGTGATTTGATCGTCCCGGCGGTAAATCGAAGCGACGCTGTGAGCATCGACAAGTTGGAGGGTCACAGTGTCGTTTCTGGAATTTTTCAGATCGTATTCTTTGCCGTCAAAGCGGGCACTGTAGCTGAAGTCGCCCGAGAAGCGGACTCCATCCTTCCCGTCCCCCTCGATCTTGAGCGCCATCCCTTGCCGCAGTCGAGTCTTACTCATATCCTCGGCCCACTCGCCGGAGAACAAGTCAACAGCCGATTTCTTTCCCCCGGATCGCGTCCACACGGTGATCTTGTCGGGGCGTCCGTTCTGCGAAGTCGTGCTGGTTAACTCATTACCATCCTTCGACAGCTTGTCATGAATCGTCGTTACCACGGCTCCATCTTTCTTCTGTATGACTTCGACTTGATGCTTGTCGATCCTCTTCAGCTCGATTTGATTGAATGCGGGATTGCCCTCTACGGGCGATTCGTGACCGTCCCGCTTCGCCGTAAACTCGACGTGGGTCTCGCCCGAAATGACGACGTGAACCGCACCGTTTAAAGATGTGACGGAAAGCTTGTTGGGAGGATCGAGGGAAGACTGCGCAGAGGCGAGCGTCCAGGAGCCGATGCGGGGGTCTGCGGCACCAATTTGAAGGGCGGCAAACAGCCCGAGCAAAGCAAGTTTGTGCAATGGTCCTCCTGGAATGCCGATGTGTTCTTTACCCACGATAATACGAACCTGTCAGGAATGCGAACCCATAACGCACCAGGTTATTGCGAAACAGAGCCTTCAAATTTCGAATGAATACTGATCCCGAAGTTGCAACCGGTCTTTCCGCGTGGGATGGGGGTTTTCTTAACCGTAACGATTTTGAGTAGTGGGCGAATTCCGTGTTGCTGATCGTTTCACTGATCCTCTAGGATTCTCAACTAGGCAAACTAAACTAAGCTGAACGAAGAAGAATTAGTGCACTACCCGGTTTTGCGTGACATCATGAATCTCATGCATCTGCGCCGTTTCTGGTTGGCCTGGGTAGTTCTCGTCGCCGTCCTTGTCCTCGTTCCATTTTCCTTTCACGCCGAGCGTCATCTGGAAACTGCAACGCGCATAGAAGGTAGCGAAGCGGGAAAAGTCCCAGAGGAATTGGCCACTCGCTTTCACTCGCCCTTCGTTGACCGCGTGGTCCTTGTGATTCAGGGACTTCCTCCCGCTGACTCGGAGGAAGGCGAGCAAGCTTTGGCAACAATTGTGGAGAGGCTGCAAAAGGAACCTGGCGTGTCCGGGGTTGTCTCTCATCTTGATCTTCGCGATCCGATTTTCCTGGGCAAGGGAGGGGGAACTTTTGTTCTGGTGGGACTGGCCTCAACCGAGGGGTCCGTGGAGTCGCTCGTACCTCAGCTTCACGAACTGGAACACTCTCTTCAAGACCAATTGCGAGGCCGCTATCCGAATGTGAAGCTCGAGCTGACGGGAGAGATGCCGCTTAATTTCGACATTCGGAAGGCCAGCGCGGACGACGTGCGACACGCCGAGACTCTTGTGATTCCTGCCACCCTCGCACTGCTGCTGGTGGCTTTCGGAAGTGTAGTCGCGGCCGTGATTCCAGTGGCGGTCGGTCAGCTTGCCATCGCGACCGCTCTGGCGATCGCAGGCTTCCTGGCCCTGCGTTGGCACTTATCGATCCTGGTTCAGAACTTGTCCACAATGCTTGGGCTCGGCTTGGGAATCGACTACGCACTACTCATAGTCAGCCGCTTCCGGGAAGCGATCGCCGCCGAGCCGAGCGGACTCAAAGCCTCGGCAATCGCGGCTCGTCAGGCAGGTCGCACGCTGCTGATTTCAGCTGCGACCGTGGCCATTGGATTCCTGGCCCTCCTGACCGTCCCCATCAGCGAAGTCCGTTCCATTGGATTAGCAGGAGTCCTGGTGGCAGGAATGAGTGTGCTGCTGGCAAACACCCTCCTTCCGGCACTGCTGGCAGTTCTCGGTCCGCGAATTAATGCTGGCCGGGTGCCGTTTATCGCAACTTGGGATGCGCATCGGGCAGCGCGCATGGAGGACCGCTGGAGACGATGCGGAAAGGTGATTGTCGCCCATCCCTGGCTTGCCATTTTACTGGCAGGCGCCCCACTGCTGTTACTCGCCTCGCAGGCTGCGCGGCTCGATACCAGCGTCCCCCGAGGGGACTGGCTACCGTCACAGGCGGAATCGGTGCGCGCGCTTCATACTCTTGAAAAAATGGATCGGGTTGGCATTGTGTACTCGTTGCGCGTGATTCTGGAACTTCCAACGGATTCCATTGCGCAAACGGACGCAAGCTGGAATGTGCTTGATCGCTTCAGTAAGCGGCTCGCGAGCGACCCTCGTTCAGACCGCGTGATTTCCCTTACAACGATTGCGCAGAGTGACCGGTCTGGGCTCACCAACCTCTCGCGTGAGACGCGTCGCTCATTCCTGAGTCGCGACGGGCGGGCGGCGCTGATCGAAATCCTGCCCGCGACTTCCGTTTCCCTGAACGAACAGGTCAACTGGGTGCGGGAACTACGCAAGACCGGCGCGACAGTTCTCACCGGAGTGCCCGGCGCTACGCTGCGCATTGGGGGCATTCCGGCCCTAACGGCCGACTATCAGACAATCGTCCGCGACCGGTTCGTACCAGTACTAGAGCTGGTTGTGGGTGGGACGCTCCTTGCGCTTCTCAGCGGGTTTCGATCGCTTTTCGCGGCGGTGAAGGCCATTGCATTGAACTTGCTCTCGGTTGGCGCCTCCTTCGGAGCGCTGGTCCTGGTGTTTCAGGAAGGCCACGGAGTTCGCTTCTTCGGAGTTCCCGAGGGAACGGGCAGCATATTTCCTATTGTGCCGATCGTCGCATTTGCGATCGTTTTCGGACTGAGCATGGATTACGAAGTCTTCCTGGTCGCGCGGGTCCTCGAGGCAAGGAGGAGCGGGTTGAGTGAAATGGAGGCGATCCCGGAGGGGATGGCCAAAACCTCAGGACTGATTACGAGCGCCGCGGCGATCATGATTGTCGTATTCGCGGCATTCACCTTCGGAAGCTTCCTCGTGATTAAGATGCTCGGATTTACACTCGCGGTCGCCGTCCTGATTGACGCGACGCTCGTTCGCATTGTGATTGGACCTGCGCTTCTTCGCCTTGCCGGCGATTGGAACTGGTGGCCTGGAGGGCTGACCAGCCCGCAAAGTACAGCGGCGAGCGATAGCGCAAATAATGCAAAGCGCATCAGGACTCATCAAGGATGTGCAGTACGAAACCACTGATCCCAGGCTGCCTCAGATAATTCGATGTCACTTCTGCCCAGCGCTCACTTCAGATGGGAAGCTGGATTGCTCACCAAAATAACACTCGATGGCCTCCACTTTTTCGTCTGTGACGCGGAGATATTCCACGTTCCGGAACGATTTACCGTTCTTAGTGTGGCAAAGATACTTTACAAACGCGTCATTGCCGTTTCCGATCACCCGCTCCAGGTCAAACCGTTTGATGAAATCGATCTGCGTTTCCCAGCATCGCGTTTTGAAAACGCTCTTACTGATGTGGTCGTCGCCAGCCGCGCTAGTAAAGGTGAAATTGTCGGCTAGCAGGGCATCGACGGGGCCCCAATCCTTCTTCTCCCATGCCGCATACCACTTACGGATAACCTCCTCTTTGGTCGTACTCAGCCCTGTCGCACTCAGTCCTATCGATGCGTGCGCGCTTGCCACAACGGGGATGCCCGCCGTTCCCGCCAGTGCGCAGGCTCCCGCTTGAAGCAGCCTCCGTCGCGACATTGCGATCCTTGTCATAGTTTTCTCCTCTCCGACCTGCGATACGAAGCGAATCTGGGGGAGCCCGATTGAGCCACCCCCGAAACGGTTTGTCGTGTAATCTGCTACCAGGTGAACGTCGCCCCGAGGCGGATGTGGCGTGAGATCTGCCAGAGGTTCGGTAGCCCGTACAATGAGCTCTTCACCATGGGCAGCGGAACCCCAAAGGCCACACAGGCAGTGCAGGTTCCCGCCGCTTGAGAGTTGATCTCAGCCTGCGGATTGTATCCGGTCTCCACCTTCTGGTAGAACTGCGCGCCATCGATGCCGGCCACGGCCACCTCGTAGGGGAAAAGCGACGTACCCAGGTAACTCGAGTTGAATCCCGCCCAGTACTCAGTGACGGCGTGCTGGTTCAGCAGGTTGGTGAAGTTTGCACTAAAACTCAGAGCCTGGGATTCATTGTTATGGTTGACCTTGATGGAATGTTGAAGGTTGAAATCGGTTTGGGTGTACCACGGCGTGCGCCGCGCATAGGGAGTACCGAGCGTGATATTCCCGACCGCATCCTGGGTTACGTTGACCCAGTTGCCGCGGCCAAAGAGGTACGTGGATTCGACAGGAGCTGGAGTCCCTGCGCCAGCCGCGACCCCTAAACCCAAGTCAGTGTATGAACTCACTGGGCTGCCGGAGTAGGCAACTTGGAAGAGTCCGAAGGTTGTGGTGTTGTTTCTCAAGCCGCCTCTCCAGGGAAACGTGTAGTAAGCGTAGCCCTTTAACGCGTTTGGGCGGTCTGTCGGCAGAGGCCCAGCATTGGACTTGCCATTGGCTTGGAAATAGTAGAACGGCTCGTCGAACGAACGGCTGGTGTTGGGCGAGTTGCGTCCGACCGAATCGGTTTGGTCGGTGGTGGTGAGACCAGCATAGTTGCCCCACAGCCGGCTGTAGGTGTAGCTGAACATTCCCGACAAGCCTCTGCTTTGTATCTTGGTCAACCGGAATTCCAGACCATCGTAGTCGCGGATCGCCTGCGGATTGTTTGGGCAGCCCGTACACGTGCCGAACGGCGTCAAGGGGTTGCCGTTAAACGCGGCTGTTCCAGGGCCGTAGGCATCCCCAAGAGAGGTCAGGTAAGAGGCGTAACCATTGAGGGTCTTGTTCACGCCTTGGCCAGGGTTGACAACGCTATAGATTTCGAAAGCGCTGGGATCAGCTAACGAAGCGTCTTCGATGATGTGGTCAAGACGGCGGCGATCATAGCGAGCTTCGAACGCCCAGTCCTTGTTGATCTGGTAGTCCCAGCCCGCAACGATCTCGTGTTGGCGGTAAGGTTTGAGCCCCGGCGCGACCGGCTCCTCGGGGCGGAGGTTGGTATTTTCAATCAGCGAAACGCCACTTGGGTCAATTAGAGATGGCGGGGTTGTGCCGCCAACAAAGTTGGCTCCCACGGTGGAGACGCCCGTCGGACAAGCGCGGCCGTTTACGAACGTCAAATCCAGGTCGGAGTTGCTGTATGTGCCACTCGAATCGGGACCAAGCGCATAACCACAATTATCAAATCCCTGCGCGCCGAACGAGGTCTGGGCCAGCAACAGCTTCATGACGTCGTTCGTGACACCATAGCTGCCAAAGATTTTTATCTTGCCGTCCCGCGATCCCCAGGCCGCTCCCAAACGAGGAGCAATCTTGTCGGCCCACGAGAAGTTAATGGTTTTGATAGTGCTAATCCCAATTCCCGGAGGGGCAGGCAGGGTTTCTTTTTCGATACGGATGCCGAGGTTGAGGGTTAGACCATGCGCAACGGTCCAAGCATCCTGCACGAATAAGGCATGGTTATGGTCGGTGGCGGGTACGGGCACGCCATCGGCATTTTTCAGCACAGTTGCGAAGTCGCTCACATTAATGTAGCCGTACTCGCCCGCACAGACCCCCCATTCCGCCGTCAGAATACCGCAGTTACTGCCGCCGAAAGCTGTTCCTGGCCGAAAGCTGTTCCCTACACCCTCGCTCATGTCGACGAAGGGGAGGTTGCCGTGTTGATTGATCACGTTGGACAGTTTGTTGAATTGATAGCCAGCCTTAATGTTGTGGGTGCCCCACCAGCCGCTCTTGAAAAATGCCACGTCCTGGTTGAACTGGTAGTGCTTGCTGGCATTTACCTCAGTGTAGGATTGATCGAACGGAGCCGTAGTTGTGCCGGCAGGTAGCGCCAGATTGGCGGGGAGGGGAGTACTCGGAGTACAAGAAGGCTGGGGGGTGCAGTTAGCATCCACGCCTACGCCGTTGGTTTGAAAATTAACGTCTACCCCGGTCGTAGGCCAGCCAATGTCGTGATAGTTGTTGAAGAAGTAGCCGTAGCGAGTGGTGGCGATGATTTTCGGGGTCAGGGTGATATCGGCACCAACGTTGTAAGTCGCGTTCGGGTTTGAGAAACCAAGCCCGTGCGAATACTGAGTAATCGGGCTGTTAATAAATTCATTTAGATAATTCGGATTGGCTGCCAGAGACGCAATTGGATCCGCTCCCGGCAAGCTATCCCCGTTCTCGCGCTGGTACTGGTATAGCCACGAACCAAAGACTCGGATCTTCTGGGTCAAAACGGCGTCTAGGCGGGCAGTACTGAAGTACGTCTGCTGGTCCTGGGTAAAGTGTTGCGATCCAAGGCCAAGCCCCAAATTCGATGGGTTTAAACTATTCGTGAAATCCACGACCCTACCCAGAGAATTGTACTGCGGCGCAAAGCCCAGAAAGAAAAACAAGCGATCCTTCAGGACCGGGCCGCCAACCGTAAAACCAGGTTGAGCGATGCGGTAATGGTCTCTTGTTGGCTGATACGTCTGGGCATCGTCGTCAAAGCCAGGCGAACCTGCCGGAGCACCCGAAGGCACGAAGGGAGCTCCAAGCGGATCATAACGCAAAGTGCCATTCGGAGAGCCGTTAAGCCCGTCCCCTTCAAACGTTCCGAAGAACGAGCCATGATATGCGTTCTGGCCCTTCTTCATCACGACGTTGACTACGCCGCCCAAGGCGCCTCCATGTTCGGCCTCGATGCCTGAACTCTTGACCTGGACTTCCTGAATGAACTGGAAGGGGACGTTGGCGCCGGAAGCGCCGCCGGAGATGTTTTCCGTGTCCTGGCCTTCCACCAGATACTGGTTCTCCGAATCCGACCCTCCACCCACTGAGAAACCAACGGGTTGTCCGTTACCGTTGCTGCCCGGAAGGGAACCGCCGGAGTTTCCGGTCATGCCGGCCGTCCCGCCCATAAGAGGTTCATTGCGGGCCATTGGGGAAAATTGAATGACCGACTGGAAAGAGTAGCCATGCGGAATGTCGTTAATTACGTCCTGGGTGATGTTGGTCTGATTTGTGTTTGTGGTGACGTCGATCACCGGTGCTTCACTATTTACTTCGACCACGGTACCGGCAGCGCCCACGGCCAGAATCAGATCCAGCGTGGGAAGGTGCCCTACTTCGATCGCGATACCTTCGCGCTTCAATTCGGAAAATCCCGAGGCCTTTACCACGACGGTGTAGGTGCCCGGCGGTAGGTTGGCGAAGCGGTAGTAGCCGCTGCCGTCGGTCTCCAGGTTCTTCGCTCCTCCGAGCGAGCTGCCGGTCACCACCACCGATGCTTTGGCAATCACTGCGCCGGTTGGGTCTTTAATGGTTCCTTGCAATCCGCCGGTAGTCTCCTGTGCGAAAACATTGACAACCAGCGAAAGGCTGCACAGCGCGAGAGACACTGCTATCGGCACGCGTAGTCTGCTTGATGTCTTACATGGCATCGAATTATCTCCACTTATTTAGATTCTCTGGATCAGTCTCGAAAATCGAGGACTCTCCGCGCATACGCGACATCTTCAATAGCATTCGGATGACCACAGGCTGCACTGGTTTGAGCACCGACTCACGGGCATAGTGAAATCGGGAATGAGCGTACAAGCCCCGTCAACAGGCAGACATGATTAGCGACTTCGTGCAAAGCGTTGGAGTGGTCGAGTTGACGATGGAATCTACCAAACCACAGAGTTCAGCGGTAAATGCCTACCAAAAACTGGATCGCGATTGAGCGCGTGACAGGTTTCGCTTGACGCTGCGACGGGTTAACATACATACTGGTCGGTATGTTGGCAGCACGCCGGAAACCAAAGACTAGAGCGACCACGCTCCGCGATTCTGGACGCACGCGGGAGCGCTTGCTGCAGGCCGCATCGCGCGAGGTCTATCGATATGGCTTCCAGAGTGCCAGCCTGGACAGAATATTGGCCGCAACTGATGTGACCAAGGGCGCACTGTACTACCACTTCGACAGCAAGGAAGCTTTGGGATACGCCGTCGTCGAAGAGGTCATCGCGCCCGACGTCCGCGGCAAGTGGGTGCGCCCTCTTCAGTGCGGCAAGGACCCTATCGATGCTTTGATCGGCGCTGTTCAAAGCATACCGGTTCGGCCCGCGGATGTACGAGGCGGCTGCCAGTTGAACAATCTGGCGCAGGAAATGTCTCCTCTTGACGCGGGATTCCGGAAGCGGCTGGCAATAATCTTCGACGGTTGGCGGGAGGCCGTTGCCTCCGTTTTGCGAGAGGGCCAGACCCACGGAAGCGTTCGCCGCGACGTGGAACCCGCTGACGCCGCCGGCTTACTGATCGCGATGGTCGAAGGCTATGCCTCGCTGGCAAAGAATGCTCAGGATCCGAAAGTGATGAAAGCTGGAATTAAAAACATCGTGAACTGGCTGCGGTCCCTGCGCCCGCCGGGCAACCGCAGGAGGGGCTGACCGCATCGGTGTAGGGGTTGGTCGACGGTTGCATACCGACCGGTTTGTATGTTGCGGGTAATGTAGGACACCACGATGAATACTCTGAAGATGCCGGACAGAGCGGCAGCCTCGAGTCCAGGAAGCGCTAGCGATGCTTTCGTTGCTCGCGCGTCACAGCATTCGTGTGCCCCCGTGGTCATAGCACGCGATGCAGGAAAACAAATGGCGAGATCGATGGAGACATTCCCAGCGTTGCAGGCGCTGGCCAAGCCACGGTCTCTCCGGATGGCTATCAAAGTCAGGGGAAAGATTCTCTTTATCAATTTGGCCGACGTGGTCGCCGTTCAGGCTGAGGGGAAATGCGTGTTGCTCCAGCAGAACGCGAGTTCCTATCTACTACGTGAGTCTATTTCGCTAGTGGCAGAGCGCCTCGAAACCCATGGATTTATCCGCATCCACCGATCTGTGCTCGTGAACACCTCGTTTGTGGAAGAAATCAGGCCGCTTTCGACGGGAGAATACTGCCTTCGAGTCGTGGGTGGAAAGGAATACACGGTCACCCGCACTTACAAGAACAATCTTAAATCGCTGGCTGAATTCGGGATCGGCACGGGCGCGTTCTTCCCCGGTTAAACCGTTGTCGGGGACCTCCGTCATCAGTCGAATTCGCTGCCAATTCGCCTTCTTCGGCGGCTTAGCCGGAAACGTGAGCAGGTATTGGTGCGTCAGCCGTTTTTCGGCGTCATCGAGAAACGGAGTGCACGACACTGGCGCACGCGATCACCAGATGCAAGAACTGCCTCTGCGATTTCGCGGCCCCAACCACTTGCGCTTCCTGTTACCAACCATACTTTGGACATCGGAACCTCCGTTTAGTGGTTTGCCTCATCGCATAAAATCTCTCAACGACTTTCCCCTTTTTAGACTGCCGAAGTCCTAACCAAATGCGAAATCAAGTGCGTGAACGCCAAGATCGAGAAACTCGATTTCGAAGGTTCGATCTACGATCGGGCCTTTTTGCCGGATGAGCTGATAGAGTCGGGGCTCTCGAATTTCGCCAGAGCCGTCTGGGCCCGCATCAACGCCGGAGTTTTCCCCCGGGGCGGCGCCATCCAGTCGCACGACAAACCGCACGGGCTTGCCGTCCTTCGCGGGAGCCAGCACGAGGTTCAAGTCGCGGCTGTGGAACCGGAACACGATCTTGCCAGGCACTGTTTGCAGCACGGCGCTCTCGGCATCGACCTTCCACGAGCCGCTCAACGCCCAATGATTCAAAGAGAGTTTCACGGGCGCGCTGAAAATCTGAGTCGAATCTTTGTGCGCTTTTTCGGGCGAGGCGAAATTCTGGGCCTGGCGATAGCCGATGTAGGTTTCCGGAGATCGTTCATCCGTCCAATCAGGAGCGGCTTCGATTCCAACACCGGATACGCTGGTCGCGCCGGAAGCCAGGCCAGTTGCTCCGTTTTCCTTCAGGAGGTCCTGGATGACGTGCTCGATTTCGCCATAATTGCCTTCCCCAAAGTGGTGGTACCGAATTCGCCCTTTGGCGTCGACGAGATACTGAGCGGGCCAAGCTTGATTGTTAAACGACTGCCAGATCCTATAGTTGCTGTCCATAGCGACGGGAAAAGTAACGTTCAAAGTGCGCACGGCATTTTCTACGTTCATCGGTTCGTGCTCGAACGAAAACTCCGGCGTGTGGGCGCCGATCACGACAAAACCTGCATCCTTATATTTCGCGGCCCAGGCCTTCACGTAGGGCAAGGGCCGCAGAGAGTTGATGCAGGTGTACGTCCAGAAATTAACCAGCACTACCTTTCCGCGAAGCGACTTGCGGGTCAAGGGATCTGAATTGAGCCAGCCGATGGCGCCGTCCAAGTCAGGCATGGCGCCTTCGTCGCCGAGTGAAGGGTGAAGTCCGTGCTTTAATGCGCCGCTCAAACTGTCCTCCGCTTTGGCAGTAGTGATGATCTGAAACCTCGTGAGTACATTCGCGTTCGAACACAAAGCAAGCGCTACAAATCCGACAATGCCGGTCTTGCTAAGTGCGCGACCCACCGAGTCTGAAGTAAATGAATGTCGCCTCATCGTCGTGCCTCCCTCTTCTGCTGTTAATCATCTCTATTAGAACGGGCTGAATATGCTCCCTGTGTCTGCTGCGCACTGAATAGCTGCAAGCGGGAGACAACGACTTCCTTCACAGAACCTATGACGGGCGGCAGAATTTTGTATGGCACAACTTCATTCGGTTGCCCGTTCAGACTGTCTTCTAACGCTTGTCGCCATGCGACCCGAAGTTCGGTGTTGACGTGAACGATATTGATCCCGGCTGTGATCGCATTGCGAAAGTCAGCGTCATCGGTCCCCGACCCGCCGTGCAATGTAAGAAATATCCGAGCGGCCTTCTTGATCTCGCCAATCCTCTCGATATTCAGCCGCTTCTTCTCTTTCCCCTGAACCATGCTTTTCAGCATACCGTGCATGTTTCCGACTGCCGGAGCGAGGACATCGATGCCGGTAGCGGCAACAAATTGTCGAGCCTCTTCAGATGTGGTGAGAGTCCGGAATTCATTCCCTACGGCGTCGTGGATCTCCGAGCCGCTGCCTATGTTGCCGATCTCTCCCTCCACGAGCACGGAAGAGTTGATGGCCTTGAGGGTCTCAACGGCATCTTTCGTGCGGGACACATTTTCCTCGAATGGCAGCGAAGAAAAATCTGTCACTACCGCATCAAAGCCTGCTTTCACCGCCTCCACGGCTCTTGCCAATGAGTGCGAGTGGTCCGCGTTGAGAAAAACGGGCTGACCGGATTTTTCGCGCAGGCTTTTCACAAGCGTTCCGAGTTCGGAAGTACCGAGAAAATCGCGCTCGCCTTCGGATGCGCCAACGACGACCGGCACTGCGACTTCAGATGCGGCTCCGAGGACGGCCTTCAACAAGACCAGATCGGAAACATTGAAATGTCCGAGGGCCGCGCCATTGGTTTCCAAACGAGTCAAAACGCTGCGCAATGACTCCATCTTTCTACCCCTCAAAGTGGCCACGGGTTAAAAACGATCAACGTCGATAACGGCTTTAGCAAAGGCCTCGGGGGCTTCCTGGGGCAGATTGTGCCCGACGCCGCCGTTGATGGTCCGGTGTGCATACTTACCTGAGAATTTCTTGGCATAGGCGCTGGGATCCGGATGAGGCGCTCCATTGGCATCTCCTTCGAGAGTGATGGCGGGCACGGTTATAGTCGGGCTTTGGGCAAGTCGCTTGTCCAGTTCGGCATATTTCGTCTCGCCCTCCGCCAAACCAAGGCGCCAGCGGTAATTATGGATCACGATGGCGACATGATCCGGATTGTCGAAGGACGCTGCGCTGCGATCGAACGTGGCGTCATCGAAGTCCCAATTCGGCGAAGCCAGCCGCCAGATGAGCTTCGCAAAATCGTGCCGGTATTTGTCGTAACCGGCGCGGCCGCGTTCTGTCGCAAAATAAAACTGGTACCACCATTGGAGCTCAGCGTTTGGTGGCAACGGCGCCCTGCCGGATTCCTGACTGCCGATCAGATAACCACTGACCGAAACGATCCCCTTGCAGCGTTCCGGCCAAAGCACCGCCATGATGTCAGCGGTCCGCGCGCCCCAATCGAAGCCGGCGATGATCGCTTTGTCGATCTTGAGGGCATCCATAAGATTGATAATGTCGACGGCGACCACCGACGGCTGCCCGTTCCGAAATGTATCGTCGGAGAGAAAACGCGTAGTGCCGTACCCGCGCAGATACGGGACGATCACCCGGTAGCCCGCCGAGGCCAACAAAGGAGCGACATCGACAAAGCTGTAAATGTCGTAGGGCCAGCCGTGCAGCAGAAATACTGCAGGACCATCAGCGGGCCCAGCTTCCGCGTAGCCGACATTCAGGAGACCGGCTTGTATCTGCTTCAGCGGGCCGAAAGTTGTGCCGGACGACCGGTTCGTCCCCGGAATAGCCGGGATCTTGTCATTCTTTTTCTTGCTGGGTCGCGCGACCACCGAACTGAACGTACCGAGCTCCGCAGCCGCCAGGGTCATCGCGGCGTTGAGCATGAAACGGCGTCGAATTTGGTTGATCTGATCCGTCTTGCCTCGACCTCGATTAGGTGCTCCGGACATTTCGCTTTCCTCCAATTGGCTTTAATTTCGATCTCACTACTTACTTTCCTCGAGGTCGCTTTAGACCAATGTTGATCGCGACTTGGTCGCCGATCCTCCTACGCATGAGACTTCGCAGTTTGGCGCGCGCCCGCGCGACACGGGCCTTAACTGTGCCCTCGGCCACTCCTAGAATGTCGGTCATCTCGCGGATGGTTAGGCCGTCCACGTGGCGAAGCTGAAACGCTCTGCGCAGAGTAGGTGAGAGCTGTCGCGTTAACTGCAAGACATTCTCCGCAAGATCTGACCTGAGGCATTGCTCTGCAGGGCTTGGCCTGTGGTCAGGCAATAGTTCCGACAGCGCATAACCCTCCCCTTCTCTATGTTCGTCCAGAGACACATGCGTTTGGTGCGGACGCCGGCGCAATTGCATCCGGGCGGAGTTGATTACGATTGCCGTCAGCCACGTAGAAATCCGCGCCTCTCCCCTGAATTGGTCCGCGTGTTTGTAAGCCGACAACAACGCGTCCTGGACTGCGTCCTCCGCGTCGGCAAAATTCCCCAAGTACCGAAAGGCGTGCCGGTAGCAAGAACGCCAATAACCAGATAATGCGGTAGCTATTTCTCGTTCTTGATTGCAGAAGGGAGCGCGGTCGACCACTCGTGCGCTATCGGTTGTTGCGATCGTCGCTTCCATTGTTGAGTGCCCTCCTATGGCGGACTCAAAGATTCCAATGCCCTGTCTCTATACCGTTAGGGGGCAGCTTACGTGGTCACATTGGCATGCGATCTCGACGTCTTCGCTCCCAGCATCCCGACAGGCCTGGCTGCAATATTCCTGGCCCGGTACAACGTCACAAAGACAAGGGACGCGCGCGCACTTGGTGTTCTCTTGATTTGTCACTTGCAATTTCCTCCTTTTCAGATTGCATTTCTTCTACTCTCGATCATTGTTTTCTTTCTCTCGTCTATTAGCGGACTGATCTGAACGCAGCTCGGATCTCCTCGGAGAAAAGTTCCGGCTGTTCCCATGCTGCGAAGTGACCGCCCTTCGCGGCTTCGTGAAAGTAGTACAGTGACGGATAAGCCTGCCGTGACCAGCTTTCCGGCGCGCGATAGATCTCGTGCGGGAACACCGTGATGGCGACCGGCACTTTGATCTGATTGGTCTTCTGTGCCGCGGCACTGAAGTTGTTGTTGTTATTTTCCCAGTAGAAGCGGGACGAAGAGGCGCCGGTGTTGGTGAGCCAGTAGAGTGTGATGTCGTCGAGTATTTCGTCGCGACCAATCACGCGTTCGGGGTGGCCGTCGCTGTCGCTCCACGCGGCGATCTTCTCGTACGTAAAGGCGGCCAGAGCGCTGGGCGAATCGGTGAGCGCGTAGCCGATGGTCTGCGGGCGGGTCACCATCATCGCGCCATAGGCAGCGTTTCTTCCGAAGAAGGTACTGAGGGCGTTGTACGCTCGCTGTTCCGGGACGGTCAGTCCGTTGGGCGCCGGATCGCCGCTGTTGATGGCGTTCACCAGGTTGGCGGGGATCGTGGCCGGCATGGTGAGGTGGATGCCGAGCAGTCCGGGAGGCGACTGGCGCGCGAGCGCGTCGGAGATCACGGAACCGTGATCGCCACCCTGCGACACGTAACGGGTGTAGCCCAAGCGCTTCATGAGCACATCCCAGGCCCGCGCCACGCGGTCGGGATTCCAGCCGAGATCGGTCGGCTTGCCCGAGAAGCCATAGCCGGGGATGGCGGGGATCACGACATCGAAGGCTTCTTGCGCACGCCCGCCGTAGGCGACGGGGTCGGTGAGCGGTCCAATCACCTTCAGGAACTCCAGCGGCGAGCCGGGCCAGCCGTGGGTGAGGATCAGCGGTAGCGCGTTCGGTTCACGCGA
>Ga0181537_10001195_pt1 | contig 24232 bp, 23 predicted proteins | sample PEATcosm2014_Bin_39_FD_119765 | JGI IMG/M metagenome (GOLD analysis project Ga0181537, IMG submission 119765) | Peatland microbial communities from MTU Mesocosm Facility, Houghton, MI, USA - PEATcosm2014_Bin23_10_metaG | ecosystem: Environmental > Terrestrial > Soil > Wetlands > Peat | place...
CGGCGGCACGTTCTTCCAGCCCACCATCCTCACCGACGTCACCCCCGGGATGCTGGTGGCCCGTGAAGAGACCTTCGGCCCGGTCGCGCCGCTGTTCAAGTTTCACACCGAGGCGGAGGCCATCGCCATGGCCAACGATACCGAATTCGGCCTCGCGGCCTATTTCTATACCCGCGACCTCGCGCGCAGCTGGCGCGTCTCCGAAGCGATCGAATACGGCATCGTCGGATTGAACACCGGCATCATCTCCACCGAAGTGGCTCCGTTCGGCGGCGTCAAGGAATCGGGAACCGGCCGTGAAGGTTCGAAGTACGGAATTCTCGATTACACCGAGATGAAGTATGTCTGTGTCGGCGGAGTGAGTTAGACCAACTTGCGCGGAGAGGAGTAGGGATGCTGGGTCGGTTCCTCGAGTTCTCGCTCGCCACCCCCGACATCCAAGCGTCGCTGGAATTTTATACCAAGCTCGGTTTTTCCCAGGCTGAAGTCGGCGAAGCGTGGCCGCATCCCTACGCGGTGGTGACCGACGGCCGGATATGCCTGGGGTTGCACGAAGAAGCGATCCCGGCGCCGTCGATGACTTTCGTCAAACCCGATCTGGTCAAGCACTTGGAAACGGTCGAGGAATTGGGGCTGCAATTCGAGTTCCGGCATCTCGGCACGAATGTGTTCAACGAAGTCGGCTGGTGGGACCCGGCGGGCCACCTGGTGAGGCTGGTCGAGGCCCGTACGTTTTCGCCGAGCAAGCGGCGCAGCACCGAGACCACTCAATGCGGTTACTTCACCGAAATCGCATTGCCGGCGCCCGACCGCGATGTCGCGAAGGCGTTTTGGGAACGATTCGGTTTCGTCGGCATCGATGAATTGGCTGATCGCATGCCGCACGTGGCCTGCACCAGCGATCACATCGACCTGGGGCTGTACGACCCTGCGCACCTGCGCCGTTCGACTCTGCGCTTCGAGGTCGACGATGTCGGCGGCGCGCTCGCCCGCCTCGCCGACATCGGCATTTCACCCACCGGTGAAATCCCGCCGCCGCTGCGGCGGGTGCCGGCCGCGGTACTGGTGGCGCCCGAGGGCACGCCGCTCCTGCTGTCGTCCGCGGCCGAAGATTCATCCTGGTCGGGCATCCGCAAGGTGTCCCCGTCGTGGGGACCGGATTAGCCAGGGTAAGGTTTTTGGAATCTCACATAAGTCCGATCATGCGCCCGGCGACACCCACACCGAGCCAGAGCATCGCGGTGAGTACGGCCACAGCTGTGAGCGTGGCCGACGCCGGTCTTGCCGCCGGCTGCCGGCGTGCGGTCCACCATGTGAAGAAGCCGATCGTTGCGCCGCAGACGATGAGAAAGAGTTTGGCTCTGAACGCGGCGTTTGCATAGTACCGAAGCGGTCCCGCCGCGAACAGCAGCAACCCCGACAATAGCAGCGCGATCAAACCGCCCGAGATCACCGGCTTGAGATCGTGGAGCACATCGCCCGGGGCTCGCTGCGGAAGAAACACGCCGAGGATGTGCAGGATGAAGGCGCACACCGCGCCGCCGAACACCGCGAGCGCCAGCAAGTGGATCGTTTCGATGCACGGGAAGGCAAATCGCGAGCCCTGCAAAGCGACGCTCAATGCGGAGCGCGCGAGCCACTGGCAGAGCGCCAACGCCGCCGGTGAATCAGACGTATGCAATCGCGCGCCCCAATGCCACCACACCGAGCCACAGGATCAACGACAGCGCCGCGGCCAATTGTGCGCGCCGGCGTGCCGGCAAGGGCGGCTCCCGCGCGCCGATTGCGCGGTAGACGGTGACTCGAAAAATCCATTGATTGATCCCGAGCGCAACCAGCAGCGCCATCTTCAGCGCAAATGCGGGATTTCGGCAAACATCGGCGGCTTCCGCGCAAAACAGCAGCAACCCGCTGATCAACATCAGGGCGAAACCGTACCAGGCGAATCGCACGAGCGGTCGCAGCACGTCCGGTATCGAAGACCCCGGCAGCAGCACGCACAACAGGCGCAAGTCGATGATCGCGACGATCCCCGCCGTGCAGATGACGCCGAGCACGTGCGTCGTTTCGATGATCGAGAAGAGATTCTCCGACTCTCTCAGCTGAACTCCCAACGGCGTGGCGGCAACCCACCGGCACCAGCCATCGCCGAGCGAGGATTCAAACACCCAGCCGCTCAGTGCTTCGCCGCGCCGTCATCCGCACCTCGATTTTCGGGGCCGCCGTCGCCGGGTGTGCCGCCATAGACGCTGCGTCCATCCGGCAGGATCGCCCGCCGGATGTCGACCAGCCGCGAACCGTCCTTCGCCAGGTAGCCCTCGACGATCAAGGTATCGCCGATTTTCACGTCGTCCCGGTTCCAGCCGCGTCTCGACAAGGCACCGGGGTTGCCCGCCTCGCAGGCCCACTCCACCGTGAGACCCGTCGAGGTCTCGATGTCGAGATAGAAATACGTGTGCGGATTGGTCCACTGTATCTTGGTGACCGCGCCGACGAGCCGTACCGGCTTGTTGCCGTCGAATTCCGCTGCGAAGGAGTGATGCGCGACGGCGTGCAAGCTCAAAGACAACCCGCAGGCCATCGTCGCGCGAGCTATAAATTTTGTCGGGAACATGGGCTGGTATTGTATCGCCCAGGATCCATGCGGAGAGGTGACGATTGCGCATTTCGCGGCATTCTTCGGTGACACCTCCGACGCGCCGCATTCGCGATCGGCGCGTCCCCTTGAGGCTGCTCCTGATCGCGCCCGGCCTATTGCCTGCCGTACCGTGGGATTGCGCATTGCCGGCACCGGCTTCGCAGCGTGCCACCGCGCCTGCGGGGCCGATCGCGCCGAGCTTCTCCGTTCAGGAAATCATGCAGACCGAGGTGGACACGGCGGCTGACGTGGTTTGGGACGCGGTCGGAACCATCATCACCAAGACGGGCACCGAGCAGCGTCGGCCGCGATCACCAACCGAGTGGGCCGCAGCCAGAAACGCCGCGATCACTTTGGTGGAGGCGGCCGAGTCATTGATGATCCGCGGCCGGCCGGTGGCAATCGTCAGCTTCTCCGCCGAAGCGAAGGGGGCGCTGAACTCCGCGCAGATCCAGCAACTCATCGCGCACGAACGGCCGGCCTTCGAGGCCTTCGCGGCGGCCTTGCGCGAGGCCGGTACCACCGCCATGGCGGCCATCGACGCACACGACCCTGAGGCGCTGACACGCGCCGGTAGTTCGATCGAGGAGGTCTGTGAAGCGTGCCATCTGACGTTCTGGTATCCGCATCAGGTCATACCGGCGTTTCCGCGCGATCACGACCCGAACCGGCCGATCACCGAGATTGGTGAGACGTTCAAATATCGTCGGACGAGTCATCGATGAGATTTATGCGTCGAGGCACAAGGACGGCGCGCAATCCCGGCGGATGATCGCCAAGTCGTTCAACCGCCATTGATCGCCCGCGTTCGATTAAGTCAAACCAGCACCCAATCGCGAGGCGCCACATAAGGGAATCTCATTTTGCAGCTTTGGATTACTCGTTTTGTTTGAGGACGTCGCAGCGTCAGTTCGCATCAATGAGCGCCACGTCAGTGCGCATAAAATCACGCAAGTGGCTCAAGTGCCTATAAAACCAGCGCCAAACGCTTTGCTGAACAAAGTATTTGCGGCGACTTTTCGTGCCAGGTAGTCTCCAAAAACGTTGCGCGCTACGGGTTCAAAGAAGCGCCGGCGACACTGCAAGAACACTGCAAGAACAATTCAAGAACAAAAAAGGGGAGCCTTGGAATGCGGCGCACGGCCGACACTGAGAAAAATGCACAGAGCATTTCGCGACGCGCGGCGTTGTCAAAAGCTGGACGGCTGCTCGCAGCCATAGCGGTGGTCGTCGCCGGTGTGCCGCCGGCATTCGGCAAGGCGAAGTCGGCCAAGGAAGACTTCTTTTTTCAGGAAGAGCCCGATGAGAGCGGCAAGCACTGTGAAACCTGCATCAATTTTACGGCCAAACCGGACGGGCAGTATGGCGCGAAATCCGGCGATTGCGCTTTGATCGAAGGCGATGTGTGTACGACGTGCTACTGCCAAGGCTGGACCGACAAGAACGCGCCAGGCGCCAAGAGGGCGGGCACCTGACCAGTGAGCAGATCGAGCGCAGCCAAAAAAAGGAATTCAGAAATTAGAAATTGCAATTTGGAATGAATCAGAAAAATTTGGGGTGAATCAGAAAAATCGGGATCAGCCCGCCGTCGGTGTCAGGGGAGAAGCGTGAGATTATCGCGTAGAGTCAATGGGTATTCTTTTGCTGCGGCGATGATCTGCTGCGGTTCACTCATGTTGAGCACGGCAAGTGCGCAGGCGCCCGCGGATGGCTTCAAGCCCGCCGGGCCCGCTCCGGATCTGCCGCAGACGGATATGAACGCCGGGCCCGCCGCGGGCAGGAACCCGTACCCCGTCGCGCCGGGATTTGCGCATGCCTCCATCCCTGAGAATCCGCTGGCGCCGGATGCCAAACCGGTGGGTGAAGACGTCTGCGCGGTCTGTCATCAGATCGAGGATTTGCATTTCAGCCATACCGCACACGCCAATGGCTTGCGCGCCGCCGCGAAGACCACCATGGGCTCGCCGGTGTGCGAAGCCTGCCATGGTCCGGGCTCTCGGCACTGGAAAAAGCCGAAAGAGAAGGGCTTGATCATCGGGTATACCAAAGGCAACGGCACGCCCATCGACGTGCAGACGAAGACCTGTTTGGCCTGTCACTCCGGCGGCCCGCGCGATCATTGGTTGGGCTCGGTTCACCAGCGTCAGGACCTGTCCTGCAGCGACTGCCACAATCCGATGCAGAAGGCCTCGGTCGAGGGACTCGAGGCGAAGAGTTCGATCAACGACACCTGTGCCAACTGCCACAAAGACGTGCGGCTGCAGTTCAATCGACGTTCCCACATGCCGCTTCCCGAAGGCGCGATCAGCTGCGTGGATTGCCACAATCCGCACGGCTCGCTCACCGCGCCGCTGCTCAAGACCAACACGGTCAACGAGACCTGTTACCAGTGTCACGCCGAAAAGCGCGGTCCGTTCCTGTTCGAGCATCCGCCGGTCAAGGAGAGCTGTCTCAACTGCCACACGCCGCACGGCTCCAACAATGCAACGCTGCTGTTCGAGCCGCTGCCGTTCCTGTGCGAGAACTGCCACACGATGGAATTGCATCCGAACAAGCTGCAAACGCCGCAATCGCTCGCCACGGGCGTGAATCCGGATGAGCGCGTATTGGGCCGGGCCTGCCTGACCTGCCATGCGCAGATTCATGGTTCGAACGCACCGGCCGGATCGAGGTGGCACGAATGACGAGGAGAGCCGAAATGCGCGTTGCGAAATGGGTGGGTGCGCCGTGGGCAGCGATGTTGACACTGGCGGCGTTGACGGCGGCGCGAATCGCGGCCGCGGACACAGGCGTCGGGATCGATTTGCAGCAGGGCAACAAACTCGATCCGACCGGCGGCATTGCCTATTACGATTGCGATCCGAGCGGGCGTTCCAATCGCACTAACATCGAGCATGAGACGCCCACGGGCTTTTTATATCCCTGCCCCGACATTCCGCCGGTCGATTTGCCGACCGGACAGTGGAGCTACCATGGAGTGCTCGACCTGGGCGAGCTGCATTTGAGCGGCCAGACCACGGACTATTTATATCAGCGCTACACCGATTGGCGTAATGGGCCCGTGATCGGCAAGGCGATTCTGCATTTCGAGCGACCGGACGATGGTTCTTACGTGGATTTTCGCGGCAGCAGCCTGAGCGATACGAATCAGTTCTTCAAGTTGACGGTCGGCCGCTACGGCGCCTACACCTTCGTTGCCTTCGTGCGGGATGTTCCGAATGTCGTGAGCGGCGATGCCAAGCCCATTTGGAACGGTGTCGGCACCAACAGTCTCACCTTGCCGTCGACGTTGAAGCCCGGCAGTACATCGGCGGAAGTGGCGGCGGTGTCGGCGGCGACTCCTACCCGCCGCTTGGAAGTGGATCGGCAGAAAGAAGGCGTGTCGTTGAATTATTACTTCACCAGCCGCTTGACCGCCTACGGCAGCGTCACCTACGAAGACCGCAAGGGTGAGCGGCCGTTCGGCGGCGAATTCTTCTTTGCCTTCGCGGCGCCCGGCGACGGCGCCGTGTTGGAGACGGTCAAACCGATCGATGACCATACCATCAATGCGAATTTCGGCCTGCGCTATGCGGGCTCGACCTGGCGCTACGAGATCGGCTACACCGGGTCAGCCTACCGGGACCGCTACAAGGTGTTCGACTACCAGGATCCCTTCAATTTGTTTTCGGTCATCGGCGGTTCCGACTTGACGACGACCTACCAAGGCAAACCGTCGACGCTCTATCAAGGCCAGTTCGCGATGGAGCCCGACAACAACTACAATCAGCTCCGTGCGAGCGTCACGCGCACCATGCCTCTCAACGGCGAGATCTCGGCCGCCGCCTCCGGTGCGCAGTTTTATCAAAACGAAGGGTTGATCCCGCAGATCAATTGCACCGGTCAGTTCGGTACGATCACGAACCCCCTCAATCCGACCGGGGCGGGCGCGGCGAACGGCAACCCGTTTCTGTATAACTGCAATCAGTGGAACTCGGTCAAGGATCTGTCCCAGCCGACCGCCGACCTGCTCATGAATACCGGGTCGTTCGATGGGAGCTTCATTTTGCGGCCGACCTCGCAGTGGACGCTGCGCTCGACTTACAAGTTTTACGAACAGGACTACGTGGGCCGTTACACCAACTACAACCCCGTGACCGGGCAATACGGCTACATCGCGGAGAACGGCGCGTTCTTCGCGTTCGTTCCGGGCGGCGGCGGCCTCTACAATGCGCCCGGCGGCGAGTGGCAGATCAAGAACATTCCCTTGACCTACGTCACCCACGAGGGAACTCTCGGCGCCGATTTTCGGCCGAACAAGACGAACGCGCTCGGCTTCACGGCGACGTACAACCGCTACGATCCTGAGAATCGTGAGCGGACCTACGTGGTCGACGAAAGTGCGAAGGTCAACTGGACCAACCGTTCCTTCTCCTGGCTCACGCTCCGCGCCAACTATATGTACATGAAGCAGACGGGCGGTCCTTACAATCCCAACCCGTATTTCTTCGCCTATACCGACGCACTGCCGGGCTTTACGCCGCCGCCGGGCGGCGACCTCGCGCGCACGGTCGATGCCATGCGCAAGTTCGACGTGGCCGACAAGAACGAGAACAAGATGGACTTCATGGCGACGTGGAATTTCTATCCCACCATGACCCTGACCACCACCTTCCGCGGCGACTACAATTCTTATCCGGGGTCATTGATCGGCCGTCAGGGGTATAATTTGACCACCGGCATGATCAATTGGGAGTGGCAGCCCAAGGTGGGTACGAATCTCAATGTGTTCTGGAGCCACGATGCATCGTCGCTGCATCAGGCGAACGTGGCTGATCCTGGCGGCGGCGGTCCTACCGGCGGTCCCTGTGTGGCGATTCTCGGCTTTGCTTGCACCGAAACCGATGACACCTTGGGTGGAACCACCTATCCGCTGGCGGCGCGCTGGTGGCTCGCCGATAAGGAAAAAGACGACACGGTGGGCGTGTTGTTCAAGAAGAACTTCGACAAGTTCCGCGTCGATGCGGCCTACAACTTGCAGTACTCGCAGACCATTCAGTCCTTCAACGCCGCGTCACCCTTGGCGCTCGCGTATCCCGCCGATTCGATCTACGGCTTGACCGGCGCCTTTCCGGCCAATTCCGAGCACACCAACTCGCTCACTCTGGCCGTGATCGTGCCGATCAACGACCGGATGTCCGTGCGTCTCTTCGACTATTACGAGACCAGCAAGATCTTCGACTGGCACTACGCCAACTTCGACAACACGCTGGTCTACGGCAATCGTGTCTACACCGACGGCGGACCGAGAAACTACAGCGCGAACGTCGTCGGACTGTTCTTCACGGCGAAGTTATGACCCCCAGTTGCGCCATCAGGACCGGGGCGGCTTCGATGTCCGGCGGGAGGCGGTTCTGACGCTCGGGCAGACGGTGGGCTTCGTCTGCGGCGCGCTGGCGCTCGTGGCGCTGTTATTCAGTGCCTATGCGTGGCTCACGCGCCGGTCCCGACCCGCCACAAACGCGGTCGAGGCAACCGATCATCGGGCGAAGTGGGCACTCGGCGTCGGGGCCGCGGCGCTGGCGGGGATCGCGCTCATCGCCTATGTGGGCACGTCACAATCGACCACCTCCCAATCGACGGGCATGGCGACGGGCATGGCGACGGGCATGGCGACGGGCATGGCGACGGGGGCGGACGGCGACGGCAGCCGTGCTGCAGGGGAGGCCGCCTCGCGGGGTCCGATTGCCGAGGCCGCCTCCATGCTCAGCGCGGCAGACGCCGGCGGCGCGGAACCCCAAACCCGGGCGCCGGCCGGCACAGGTGAGCTGACGGTGGCCGACAAGGTCGCGGCGGTCGATCAGCATGGAGGCGGGTCGATGCAGGGGGCGGTCGCGGGGCTCGAACGTCGTCTCGCCGCCAAGGGCGGCAGCGACGCCGACTGGGAACTGCTCGCCAAGTCCTACGAATTCCTGGGGCGCACGACCGACGCCGCCCAGGCGCGAAACAAACACCTCCCCGCGGGCGCCGGAACCGCCGTCGCATCCACCCCTACGGTAGCCGGAGTGGCCCCCGTGGACCCGAGTGTCAGCGTCGATGGCGAAGTGATACTGGCCGATGCGCTGCGGGACAAGGTGCCGGCGGGACTGACGCTGTTCATCGTCGCCAAGTCGGTCAATTCGCCGGGGCCACCCGTTGCAATTCTTCGCACCACCACGGATGCTTGGCCGGTGCACTTTCGCCTCGACGATACCCAAGCCATGATGCCGCAGCGCAAGCTCTCGACCGCCGGCCCCGTTACCATCGAGGCGCGCACCTCCAAGTCCGGGCAGGCCATGCCCGAGCGCGGTGATTTCCAGGGAGTGACGACGCAGCTCGATCCGGCTGCCGGCAAGCCGATACGGATCGTCATCGAACGCGTCATCGGCTAGGATCCTGCCTGACTAATGATCGCCGCCGCGAGGGCGACCCACAGACCATGAAGTTTCCTCAGTGGCGCTGTCTCGTGTTGATCGGCATGTGCGCCGGTGCGGCACAATCGGCTGACCGCACCAAGACGCCTGATCGCACCAAGACCCTCACGGCCGCCGAAAGCACGGCGACGGGGTGGTCCGCCCTCAAAGACGACACCACCGGAGAATACAACACCGCCGACGGATGGTCGGCGCTCATGTCCAACACCACAGCGACCTACAACACCGCCGTGGGCGCAGCGGCCCTCAAGGACGATGTGGCCGGCAGCTATAACACGGCCGTCGGAGTGGCCGCACTCGGCGCCAATGTGGCCAAGGACAATACCGCCGTGGGGTTTCGTGCCCTCGGCTACAACACCGCCGGAACCCAAAACACAGCCATCGGCAAGTACGCCCTCGGTTCGAACAACACCGGTGAGCACAACACCGCTGCGGGCTATGGCGCCCTATTTTTCAACGCCGCCTCCAACAACACCGCCGTCGGTGTGCACGCACTGTCTTCCAACATGAAAGGCTCCGACAACATCGCCGTCGGCTACGAAGCCGGACGCGACGCCACCGGCAGCGACAATATCGACCTGGGGAACGTCGGCATCGCGGACGAGCACGCGACCATTCGCATCGGGACTCAAGACACCCACACCGCGACCTACCTCGCGGGAATCAGCGGGGCGCAGGTCACGGGGAGCGCCGTGTATGTGACCGCGGCCGGACAACTCGGCGTTCTCGCGTCCTCGGAGCGCTACAAAACGGCGATCGAACCGATGGGCGCGAGTTCCGTGAAAATCGGTCAGCTTCGCCCCGTGACGTTCCGGCTGAAGACGGACCCGGAGGGCCCGTTGCAATACGGCTTCATCGCCGAGGAAGTCGACAAAGTGTATCCGGAACTCGTCGTTCGGGACCCGTCCGGAGAGATTCAAGGCGTGCGCTATGAAGAATTCGCGCCGATGTTGGTCAATGAAATCCAGCAACTCGAGCGCACGGTTGCCGCACAGTCAGCGATCATCGAGACGCAGACCCGGCAGTTCCGCGCGATGCGCAACGAACTCGCCGAGCTGCGCCGGCGCGATCGGCAATCCGTGCGGGATGCGCCCGACCTCATCAAATAGTGCGGCGAGGCGGGCGGCATTGGAGCAGGCCGGTCGCCTCACCGACAACTAATGGGCGCTCCTAGCGCCGCCAGCCGGGGTGACTAGAAACTTCCAGGATATAGTCCGCCGTCAATCAAAACGTTCTGCCCGGTCAGATACCCTGCGAACTGGCTGCAGAGAAACGCGCAGGTTGCGCCCAGTTCCTCGGGATTGCCCACCCGACCGGCGACCGGATTAGTGGTGAGATGGCGCGTCAACTCCTTTGAATTCCGCAGCCGATTCGTATCAAAGGGGCCCGGCAGCAGATTATTGATCGTTACGCCCTTGCCTGAAATCTGCGGAACCAAACCAAAGACAAAATTGGTGAGTCCGGCGCGCGCGGCGTTCGACAAACCGAGCACAGGAATCGGCACCCGGACTGTGGAGGACGTGATGTTGACGATGCGTCCAAAACCGCGCGCCGCCATGCCGTCCAGCGTCAACCGGATCATCTCGATCGCACTCAGCATGTTGGTGTCGAGCGCGGTAATCCAGTCCTCGCGGCTCCAGTCGCGAAAATCCCCCGGCGGCGGTCCTCCGGCGTTGTTGACCAGGATATCCGGGTGCGGGACTTTCTCCAGCATCGCCGCGCGGCATGCTGGGTCAACGACACTGCCGGCGACCATCACGACGGACACGTCGGGCGCCACGCGACGGATGTCTCGCGCTGCCTCCTCGAGTGCGACCGCATCGCGGCCATTGATCAGAACATTCACGCCCTCGCGCGCCAACGCGACCGCACAGGCTTTACCCAACCCGTGACTCGCCGCGCAGACGATCGCGTTCCGCCCCTTGATCCCAAGATCCATTGACCCTCCCGTCCAAGCCCCGTGCCGTGTAACCCGTCCAACCTTATTCGTGGAATTACTTTCGCTGGAACTAGTCTCTTCTTACATGCTAGCATATCTGTAGCAGGTTCTGGTATGAAGAGCCAGGAGAATAACCAATGTCGACTGCGGGGGAAGGCGCGATCTCATATGACGCCCAGGCGCTTCGGGAGAAATATCTCGAAGAGCGCGACAAGCGATTGCGGCGCGACGGCCTGCGGCAATACATCGAGGCGGCGGGCGAGTTCGCCGACTTTGGCGATGATCCCTATGTCGGCAGACCGGCGCCCCGATCGGACGTCACCGAAGATATCGACGTCGCCATCATCGGGGGTGGATTCGGCGGCCTGCTGACCGCCGCCAAGCTGCGCGACCGGGCGATTGGTTCGTTCCGGATCGTCGAGCAGGCAGGGGACTTCGGCGGCACCTGGTATTGGAACCGCTATCCCGGCGTGCGCTGCGATATCGAAGCGTATATCTATATGCCGCTGCTCGAGGAAGTCGGCACCATTCCGCAGGAACGATATGCCACGGGCCAGGAGATATTCGCGCACTGCCAGGCGATCGGCCGTCACTACGGCCTGTACGAGCGCGCGCTGTTTCAAACCAAGGTCACGAAGATCGTCTGGGACGAGTCCCGGGCGCGATGGCAGATCCATACCCATCGTGGCGACCGGCTGAGCGCACGCTTTGTGACCGTGAGCCAGGGCCCGCTGGCGAAGGTCAAGCTCCCCGGCATACCCGGGATCAGGGATTTTCAAGGGAAGCTGTTTCACAGCAGCCGCTGGGACTACGCCTATACGGGCGGTGACGCACAGGGTGGTCAGACGAAGCTCGCGACCGAGCGGGTGGCCGTGATCGGCACCGGGGCCACGGCGGTGCAGATCGTACCGAAGCTCGCCTTGCATGCGGGCCATTTGTTCGTCTTTCAACGCACGCCGTCCGCCATAGATCGGCGCGGCAATGCGCCCACGGACCTTGACTGGTTCACCGGTCTGCCCCGGGGATGGCAGCGCCGGCGCATGAACAATTTCCTCTCGATCATTACCGGCCAGCCGCAGGCGGAGGATCTGGTCGCCGATCAATGGACCGATTTCTGGAAGCGCTTTGGTGCGGCCATGGCGGCACATCAGGGGAGCGGCTCGCGGGTGTCGCCGATGGAAGTGATGCAACGCATCGACTACGCCAAGATGGAGGAACTGCGCGCGCGCTGCGCCGGAATCATCCAGAATCCGCGGACGGCGGCGGCGGCCAAGCCCTGGTACAACTATCTGTGCAAGCGACCGCTGTTCAGCGACGAGTTCTTTGAGGCATTCAATCGGGATAACGTCACGCTCATCGACACCGACGGTCGCGGCGTCGAGGCGATCACGAAATCCGGCGTGGTGTTCAACGGCCACGAATATGCGGTGGAATGCATCATCTTCGCCACGGGCTTCGATGTCGGTGCGCCCCCTCACAAGGTCGGCGGATACCAGCTGATCGGCAAGAATGGCGTGACCCTGGATACGAAGTGGGCGGATGGCGTGCGCTCACTGCACGGAACACAGATGAGCGGCTTTCCGAACTTCCATATCGTCGGCGGTACCGCGCAGGGGAGCACCGCATTTAATTTCACGCACATTCTCGCGATGCAGGCAGACCATGCGGCCGAACTGATCGACAAATGCCTCCACGCGGGCGTGAGATCCAGGGAAGTCACCGCCGAGGCGGAGCGCCGTTGGCTCGCCACGATGCAGGCCAAGCATCACGACATGGCGCATTTCTACGAGGACTGTACGCCGGGGTTCCTCAACAACGAGGGCGAATTCCGCGACAAACCCACCTTCGTCGGCGCCACCTATGGTGGGGGTCCCATCGAGTACGAACGGGTGATCGAGGAATGGCGTAAGCGCGGCGTGGAGGCCGATACGACGACGACTTACCTCGACGAACGCATCGCTCGTTCGCAAGCGACCGCATCGTCTTCATAACGCCGACAGCACGGCGCTCGCGACGGCGGCGATATGCCCCTCGGCGAGCAGGCGCGCCCGCTCCGGTTGCTGTTTGGCAATGGCGTCGATGATCTGTTCGTGCTCGCGAACGGCGTCCGACATGAACGCCCCGAAGCCGACCGAATGCGTGATGAAAAAATCGCACATATTGAAGTTGCTCCGCTGCTTTTGATCGAGCAGCGGGGAACGCGCCATGACATGCATCAGGTGATGAAATACGCGGTTGAGCGCCGCATGTGACTTGGTATCCCGGTTGCGTTCAATCGCGACCAGGCGCTGCTGGGTCGCGATCAGCTCCTGCATCTGCGGTTCGGTACGCCGCGTTGCGGCAAGCTCGGTCAACAAGCCTTCCATGCGCTGAAACATGAGAAAAAAATCTGAAATTTCATCGCGGCTCGGATTGATGACCTGGCAGCCGACCTGCGGAATGATGCGCACGAAGCCATCACCGCTCAGCCGGTTCATCGCCGCCATGATGGGCTGGCGGCTGGCCCCGGTCTCTGCGCCCAGTTCCTTCACCAGCAGCCGGTCGCCGAACGCGTAATTGGCACCGACCAGCCGATCGATCATCAGATCGTAGATCTGTCCCTGCTTGCTCACCTTGCTATCTTGCATGCTAGTATTTACAAATGCTACTTACATGCTAGTATGCATCCGTCGGGAGTCATCTGGGAGTTGGCGTCATGGCATACCTCTGGCCCGAAATCGCTAGCGGCACGGTTCGCCTGGCCTACGCGGATGCCGGCGGCATCCGCACGCGCTATGTCGAGGCGGGCGAGGCCACCGCCGGCGAAGCGGTGGTGTTCGTGCATGGGACCGGGGGTCACCTCGAAGCCTTCACCCGCAACCTGCTGCCTCATGCCGAGCGCTTCCGCACCCTCGCGCTCGACATGATCGGTCACGGATTTTCGGACAAGCCGGATCATGACTACGAGATCCACCACTACGTCCGTCACCTCCTCGACTTCTGCGACGCCCTCGGCATCGAGCGCGCGCACCTGCATGGCGAGTCACTCGGCGGATGGGTGGTCGCGCAGTTTGCGATCGATCACCCGGAGCGCGTCGCCTCGCTGACCCTCAACACCGCGGGTGGCCTCAACACGGATCCCGTGGTCATGCAGCGGGTCTACAACGTCACGATGAAGGCCGTCGCCGAAGCGAGCCTCGCCACCGTACGCGCGAGACTCGAGTGGCTGATGCACGATCCTTCGCGGGTCACTGACGACCTGGTCGAACTTCGCCACCGCATCTACACCCAGCCCGGCTTCGTGCGCGCAATGAAGCACATTCTTTGCCTTCAGGACATGGAGATCCGCATGCGCAATGTCTTGACCGACGCCGGCCTAGCGCGCATCCAAGCCCCGACGCTGGTCATCTGGACCGACCATGATCCGACGGCACCGGTCGCGACGGGAGAGCGTTTCGTCGCCGCGATCAACGACTCCCGTCTGATCGTGATGTCCGACTGCGCGCACTGGCCGCAGTGGGAGAAAGCGGATGAATTCAACGCCCTGCACGTCGATTTTCTGACACGGCATGGTCGGTCTGGGCGACCCGCGGGCCGGCCACTGGCGGGGTCCGGCGCATGACGCTGCGTCTGATCTGCGCCTCGCACACGCCGCTGATGGACCACGTCGGCGCGGATCCCCAGACCGATGCCGAAGTGCGTGCGCACTTCGCCGCGCTCACGCAACAGGTGCGCGACTATGCGCCCGACCTGATCGTCATTTTCGCACCGGATCACTTCAAGGGATTCTTCTACGACCTGATGCCGCCGTTTACCGTCGGCGTGCGGGCGAGCGCGATCGGTGACTACGATATTGGATCCGGGGACTTCGCGGTGCCCGAAGCCCTCGCGCTCGACTGCATTCGAACTTTGCTGGCGGACGACGTCGATGCCGCCATGTCCTACCGCATGCGGGTCGATCATGGCTTCGCGCAGTTGCTGGTGCTGTTGACCGGTGGCGTCGGTGTCTACCCGGTCCTGCCCATCCACATCAACTGTGCCGCACCGCCGCTGCCTGCTTTCCGCCGGGTGCGTCGCTTGGGCGAGACCGTCGGCCGCTGGGCGGCGCGGCTCGATCGTCGCGTACTGATTCTAGGTTCGGGCGGGCTATCGCATGACCCACCGATACCCAGTATCGACACCGCGACACCCGCGGTGGCCGAGATGCTGATCGCCGGTCGCAATCCGTCGATCGAGGCCCGGCGCGCACGCGAGCAGGAGAATTTCCGCACGGCTCGGGTGCTCATGCAGGGCGAGGGTACTGCGTTGCCGCTCAATCCGAGCTGGGATCAATACGTCATGGACGGCCTCGAGCGCGGGGAGCTCGATCTGCTCGATGCGATTTCCGAGCAGGATCTGACCCGCACGGCCGGATGCGGCGGACACGAAGTCCGCACCTGGATCGCCGCGTACGCAGCCCTCGCGGCGACGGGTTCCTACGACTCGAAAAATCTTTTCTATCGCGACATCCCGGCATGGAACGCCGGCATGGGGATCGCCACGGCCAGGCCCACGTCAGAGTCGCCCATTCCACAATTCGGACCATCCACGATCGGAGGCGAGCGGTGATTTATTCACTCCAGCACTTTGCACTTGGGATCCCCAAACTGGCCGTCGGCGCAGATTTCTACACCACGTTCGGGCTGACCACGCATGAACAGAGCGGCGCGCGCCTGGCATTTCGCGCCGACAGCAGCGCGCACGATGAGGTGGTGCTGATCGAAACCGGGCGCGAGCGCAAGTTTCATCACCTGTCGTTCGGCACCGACGCGAGCGGTCTGACCCACATCGCCGAGACCTTGAAACGGCGCGGGATCCGGCGGGTTGATCAGCCGTATCCGGAGGCACCTGACGGACTTTGGTTCCACGATGCCGACGGAAACCTCGTCAACGTACAGGTCGCCGCTAAGGTCGCGCCTGCGCCAGAAGCGGCGCCCGACATCAATCGGCCCGGGTCGATCGCGCGCATCGGCCGCAGGGGCAGTCCGCGCCAGGACACGGTCGCCCGCCCGCGACGGCTCGGACACATCATTCTATTTACGGCGGATGTTCCCCGCCAATTGGGTTTCTACACGGAAGTACTCGGCATGCAGGTGAGCGACACGATCGTGGATGGCTATGCCGGCTTCATGCGCACCGCCGGCGACAGTGATCATCACGTTCTCGGGCTGCTGCATTCATCCGCTCCCGGATTTCATCACGCGAGCTTCGAAGTGGCATCGATCGATGAGTCCGAACTGTGCGCGCGTCAAGTACTGGCGAAGAACTATCGCCATGCCTGGGGGCCGGGCCGGCATGGCGTCGGCTCCAACTACTTTCATTACTTCCGCGATCCGTGGAACGGCATGGCCGAGTACTACTGCGACATGGACTACATCACGAAGGACGTCGTCTGGAAGGCGGTTGACTGGACCAAGAAGGAAGGAATGTTCCTCTGGTCGGCCGACGGTCCACCGCCGCCGGATTTCGGGAGGAATTACGAGATCGGCTGAACTCCCCACAAAAACGCCGCAGGTTTGAGGGCCGGGTTCGAGGCGGGATGGCAGCGCGAATTGAGAAATAACTTTGGGGAGAGTCGACCATGAGGTTTCGCGACGAGTTGGCAATGTGGATGGCGTTCGGGGCATTGATGGCCGTGCCGGCCGCGCGGGCAGAATCAACGGATGCGGCCTCGACGGGCGCGGAGGCCGATGTGCCGGCGCTCGACGCGATTGTCGTGACCGCACAGAAACGCGCGGAGAATATTCAGAACGTGCCGATCAACATCACGGCCATCAGCGCGGACCGGCTGGCGTCCCTCGCCATCACCAATGTTCAGGATCTGACGGCCTATGTACCGAGTTTTCGGGTCACGGAGCCGGGCGATCCGGCGGTCTCGGCGATCAGCCTGCGCGGCGTGGGCCAGCGCGACATTAACGTGCAGAACGAAGGCGCAGTCGCACTGTTCGTCGATCAAGCGTACGTGAGTTTCATCCCTGCCGTCGGGCAGCCGATTTTCGATGTGGACCGCATTGAAGTGCTCAAGGGTCCGCAGGGCACCCTGTTCGGCCGCAACGCGACTGGCGGCCTGATCAACATCGTCACGCGCCAACCCTCGCAGAACTTCGATGCCTATGCGACCGTGGAATATGGCAGCTACAACGACACGAAAGTCGAGGCTGCGGTCGGCGGTGCTCTCGCGAGCACCTTGAGCGCACGGGTTTCCTTGGATTACGAATATGCCGACGGCTACATCAAGAATACCGACGGGGCGGCCTTGAACGCCGTGAATAGCCTGGCCGGACGCCTGCAGTTCCTGTGGGAACCGAGCGAGGATGCCCGCTATACGCTGTCGGTCCGACTGTGGCGGTTTCTCCCAAGTCCGAGCGTGGGCCTTGCGCCGACGCCGTTCGTCGAGAACTCCAGCGGCACGGTGCTCCAGCCGACGAGCGCGGCTCAATACGCCGCGTATTGCGGCGCCCTCAACCATGGGCTCGCGCCGCCCGCGGGCGCCTGGCAGGGTGGTAATTGCTTTACCGCGCAGTCCAATCCGTTTCAAACCACGGTCGGACCGGATGCCCGCTACGCGCAGAATTACCAGGCGGTGACCGGCACGGGTGTCTGGACCTTGGGCGATGGCCTGACACTGACGTCCGTGAGCGATTATCAGCATCTCGACAACGATTTCCTGGTCGATGAAACCGCGACCGCCGCGTCGCTCTTCAACTACGAGATCAACGACAAGAACTCGCATCAATTCTCACAGGAACTGCGGTTGAGCGGCTCCGCGCCCTGGCTCGACTGGGTGGCGGGCGCCTACTACCTCAACATAGATCAAGACATTCTGGTCGTGACGGATCTCTACAACGATCCCGGATTTGGGGTTCGCCTGCCGGCTGACTATGAGCAACGCACCGACAGTTCTGCCTTATTCGGCCAGGGCGATTTCAAGATTGCCGACGGATTTACCTTGAGCCTCGGCCTGCGCGGTATCCGCGACAGCAAGTCGTTGCAAAACGTGTCGACCTGCGAGTCGAATCCGTTCGCGCCACCCGGTCTGTGCGATTTCCTCGGCAGCGTCGTCTTCCCGGGCGCGCTTGCCTTCAACCGCAGCTATGACGGCAGCTTTACGCACGACGACTGGTCGGGTCGCGCGGTGCTCAAGTATGAGCCGAACCGCAATGTGATGCTCTATGGCGGGGTCACCCGCGGCGTGAAGAGCGGCGGCTTCAATTCCGGCGGAGCGGAGTTCTATCCAGCGTCCGCGGTGGAGTTCAAGTCTGAGACCTTGATCGACTATGAGGTGGGCGCGAAGGCTGCGACCGCCAATGGATTGCTGAGCGTGGATACTTCGATCTTCGATTATGACTACAAGAACTATCAAACGTTCGCGGCGACGACCGACGGGGGCCTGCGCGTGCTCAACGTGGACGCGCGCGTCAAAGGCGCCGAATTGGCCGGATCCATCCGTCCCTTCCCGCATTTGACGCTGAGAGCCGCGGGGACCTATCTCGATACCGTGCAATACAACGTGCCGTTGCCGACCGGCGGCACGGGGGACTTCCAGATTCCCGATGCTCCTACCTGGAGCTTCAATGGCGAAGTGCGCTACGGCTTCGAGGTGCAGGGCGGCGATGAACTCGCGCTGCAGATCAACGGCGTATACGTCGGCGAGCGGTCGATCAGCGCGATCGATTATCCCGATGAACGCATACCGGCCTACCACCGGTTCGACGCGCGCGTCACCTATAAGCTGCCGGGCGACCACTGGACCGTGGCGGCGTTCGCCAACAATTTCACCAACGAGACCATCATCGCAACGCGCGTGGACTTTGTCGGCCAGATAGGGGCGGCCGTCGATACGATTGATCGGCCGCACTGGTTTGGCGTGTCGGCGACCTATCGGCATTGAGCGTCGGGCCACCGGAATTCACAGTACCCGATGAGGCCGTCATGGTGTTGCTGACAACAACGCGGAATGTCGATGCCTAACCTGGGCCAGGTTGCCGAGCGGCTGCGTAATGCCTACGCCAGCGGACCGGTTCCGCCGCTGCGAGATGCCCTCGAGCCGACCGACGGTGCCGGCGCCTATGCGGTGCAAGCGATCAATACCCGGCACTGGCAGGCACAGGGTCGTCGCATTGTGGGCCACAAGATCGGCCTCACATCCCGGGCCGTGCAGCAGCAGCTCGGTGTGGATCAACCCGACTTTGGCGTGTTGTTCGAAGACATGGCGATTCCTGATACCGGATTGCTGCACTCCGCCGCGGTGCTGCAGCCGAAGGCCGAGGCGGAGATTGCACTCGTCCTGGGGAGGGATATCGACCTGCCCTACGCGACCCGGGAGGAGATCGCGGCCGCGAGCGCGTACGTGGTCGCCGCCATCGAAATTGTCGACAGTCGCATCGCTAACTGGAATATCACGTTCGCCGATACCGTGGCCGACAACGGTTCATCCGCATTCTACGTTTTGGGCTCCGACCGTCGGCCGCTCGCGGGGGCCGACCTTTACACCTGTGGCATGGCCCTCGAGGTCAATGGCGCCGTGTGCTCGGTGGGCGCGGGGGCCGCTTGCCTGGGCCATCCGTTGAATGCCGCAGCGTGGCTGGCCCGAACTCTGAGCGCCGCCGGTGAGCACCTCAAAGCGGGCGACATCTTGCCGACCGGCGCCCTGGGCCCCATGGTGTCATTGAAGCGAGGCGACCATGTCGTTGCGCGAGTCGGTGGGATCGGCAGCGTCTCCTTCAACTACGAGGGCTAAAGTGAAGTTACTTCGTATCGGCGAACCGGGCCGGGAGCGTCCCGCCATTTTGGACAGTGCAGGCCGGGCACGGGACCTGACGGGGATCGTAGCGGACATCAACGGTGACGTGCTGCTGCCGGAGAGCCTTTCGTGGCTCTCGGGGCTGGTCGTTGAGCACCTGCCGCTGCTCGCGGGCTCGGCGCGCATCGGCCCATGCGTGGCGGGCATTGGCAAGATCATTTGTGTGGGTCTCAACTACCGCGATCACGCCGTGGAGGCGAACATGGCGCTGCCCAAGGAGCCAATATTGTTCTTGAAGCCCACGAGTTCCATCAGCGGTCCCGACGATGCGGTCGAGCTCCCGCTTGGCGCCGAGAAAACCGACTGGGAAGTCGAACTCGGTGTTGTCATTGGTAAACCCGGGAAATACGTACCCGTGGAGCGAGCGTTGGGCCACGTGGCTGGCTACTGCGTGATTAATGACGTATCCGAGCGCTCGTATCAACTCGAGCGCGGCGGACAATGGGACAAGGGCAAAGGTTGCGATTCGTTCGCCCCTATCGGCCCATGGATGGTCACGCAGGACGAGATCCCGGATCCGCAGTCGCTCGACATGTGGCTCGAAATCGATGGCCACCGCCTCCAAAGCGGCAATACACGGACGATGGTCTTCGGTGTCGAGCATCTCGTGTCCTACATAAGCCAATTCATGAGCCTGCGCCCAGGGGACGTGATCGCAACGGGCACGCCGCCGGGGGTCGGCATGGGCCAGAAGCCACCGCGCTTCCTGAAGGAAGGACAGACGATGCGGCTGGGAATTGCCGGACTTGGTATCCAGACGCAGCGGACCATACGTTCCACGCCGCTTTAGATGTCCACTCCTTGAATCACCTGGATCTGGATCGACGTGTCGCGGTGATTACCGGCGGCGCCCGCGGTATCGGCTACGCAATCGCCGAGCGCATGCTGCGCTCCGGCGCGCGCGTTTCGCTGTGGGACATCGACGGTGGGCGGCTGCAGGAGGCTACCGACCAATTGTCGCCGCTCGGAGAAGTGCACGCCATTGCCCTTGACCTCACCCAGGACGAAGCGGTGCAGGACGCCGCACGCGAGAGTTCGCAACACTTTGGCAGGATCGACATCCTGGTCAACAACGCCGGCATCACCGGTGGCAATGCGGTGATGTGGGAACTCGATCCAGCGGTGTGGCGGCGTGTCCTCGAGGTAAATCTGATCGCGCCGTACCTGACAGCCAGGGCGATCGTGCCTCTGATGCTTGAGGACGGCTATGGCCGGATAGTCAACGTCGCGTCGGTCGCCGGCAAAGAAGGCAACCCGAATGCATCCCACTACAGCGCATCGAAGGCCGGGCTGATCGGGCTTACAAAGTCTTTAGCCAAAGAACTTGCGACCCGCGGCATCCTCGTGAACTGCGTGACCCCGGCGGCCACCACTACGGAGCTCTTTGCCCAGATGACGCCCAAGCACATCGAGTACATGCTATCGAAGATCCCGATGGACAGGTTTGTCGAGCCGGGCGAGATAGCAGCGCTCGTTTGCTGGCTGGCTAGTGGGGACTGCTCGTTCTCGACCGGCGGCGTATTCGACATTTCCGGCGGCCGCGCTACCTATTGACGCGGTGCCACGATTCAGCCCGGGTACGCCTCACGCCATGGGGACCCGGCCAGCAGCCCGCGCTCACAACTCGACGGCCGTGATCTTGAACTTGACGCGCATGGTGTCCTGCACCTGCAGTGCGCCCAGAAAAATACTGAACGGCGTGAGCCCCAGGGCCGATTGACGCAGGTCCATCGAGCCGCTCGCGACGAGTGTTTGTGACGCGCCGTCCCGTGCATCGCCGCCCTGTGCCTGGTCGTCCGGTGGCTGGCCCTCCAAGGCAAAGGGCGCGTCGAGGCGCGATTCATGGCCCGCCACCCTGATGGCGAGGGTCGCGATCATCCCGTCCGGCGCCTCGGTCAACGCCACGCAGTCGACGGTGATCACGGGAAATTCGGCGGCGTCGAGCAGCGCGGGGCTTTGCATGTTGTGCAGGGTCCCGGTCCGCGCATCCTCGGGAATCTCGCCGGGAAAATCCGCCCCTTCCTGCTCGCGCGATTGCGGCTCATCGACCACGAAATCGGCAACCGGCACGGTAAAGGAGAACGAGGACGCGGTGCGCGGCACCTTGAGAAACACCTGTCCGTCGAGCGCCCGGTTGACCAGCACGTGGTTGTGTCCGAAACGCGCCATGGGGCCGGCGCGATACACCAGCACCCGCAGTTCGGAGCGATCGGCGTCGATGCGATAGGCATGCGCGCCGGCCGCGGCCTGCGCCGCCGCGCCGTGGGCGGCGCCGTGATCAACGCCCTGGGGGGCGTTTTGCCGCGGCCGAGGAGCGCCGCACGAGAGCAGCAGAAGGGTGAGCACACCGACACCCAGTGTCCTCCGGACGATCGGCCGCCTGAACATGAATGGACTGTTCAGCACGAATGGCCGCTCGAGCATGTCACTCTTGCGCGCGACTAGCCTGTTGAACACGAGCAGCGCCCCGCCGTCTTGCTAGACTATTATGTCTAAGTGAGCGAGTTTGCGCGCGGAGCCTCCCAGATGCCAAATCAGCCTTTTTTCCCAAAACGCTACACCGCGGTCGCGCAAATCTTTCATTGGATCATCGCCGCGTTGATCGTGACCCAATTCGCGCTCGCATGGACGGCGGAGGACCTGCCTCTCGGGATTCATAAGCTCGCGCTGTTCGCCCGGCACAAGAGTTTCGGGATGACCATATTGATGCTCGCGATTCTGCGCCTGCTGTGGCGGCTCAAGAATCCCCCGCCGCCGCTGCCCGACGGAATGACGCCCGTGGAACGGGTGCTCGCGCGCGCGACCCACATCGCGTTTTATGTGCTCCTCTTCGTCATGCCGCTCACCGGCTGGATGATGTCGTCGGCCAAGAATTATTCGGTCAGCTGGTTCGGGTTGTTCACCTGGCCGAACCTCATCGGCAAGAACGAACATGCGTTCGACGTGCTGCGTTCGACGCACGACCTGTTGAGCGACCTACTCTTTGCAATCGCCGTATTGCACATTCTCGCGGCGCTCAAACATCACTTCTGGAACAAAGACGATGTGCTGGTGCGCATGCTGCCCTTCACCAAATCCGAGAAACGTACATGATGCAACACCTCTCTTCGTCGAAGCGGCCGCACTCCGCCGCCTTTGTACACCAGCACAGCGAATGTGAAGCAACAGCCAGTGGCGGGGTCGGCAGCCTGCAGGCAACTGATCCCCCCGTTGCCTGCAGGTTGCTGACCCCACCACCGGCGATGGTCCAGATTCACCGTGCCGGCGTCCTAATGGCTACGGCGCTGTTCGGCTTCTTCGTCGCGCCCATGCCCGCCGCCGCCGCCGCCCCCGGCGCGAGCTACACCGCCGACCCCCAGCAAAGCCGCCTGGACTTCGTCGGGGTCCAGGCCGGCGCCGAATTCAAAGGCACCTTCCACAAGTTCACCGCGGCGATCGATTTCGCGCCCGACGCCCTCGCGAGTGCGCACTTCGACGTGCAGATCGATACCAATTCGGTGGATACCCAGGATGGCGATCGCGACAAGACGATACGCGGCCCCGATATTTTCGACGCCGCCCACTTCCCGGCCGCCCACTACGTCACCCGCAGCTTCACCAAGACCGCGGCCGGCTACACGGCCGTGGGCGCGTTGACGCTGCGAGGGGTGACCAAGGATGTGCCGATCGACTTTCAGTTCACGCCGGGCGCGAGCGGCGCCAAGCTCGAGGGAACCGCCAAACTCAAGCGGCTCGACTTCGGCGCGGGGCAAGGCGACTGGAAGAGTACCGAGTGGGTGGGGGATGCCGTGAAAATCACCTTCTCGCTGACGTTGAAACCCAGGTAAGTGCGACAGCGTACCGACGGGACGATTCTCTGCATGCGTCAATGCAGGTCCTGCAATCCCCTCGGAGATTCCCCATGTACATCGGCGGCGGCATACTCGGAACCGTACTCATCATCGCGCTGATCTTCTTCTTGATCCGGCGGTCTTAGGGTCCTGAAAATCCCCTGACGGCTTGAACCTTGCGGGCGATGACGCCGGTGGGTACTCTCAAGGCCTGCGCCTGAACCTCGAGTACCCGCGGAGCCATCCCATGAAAATCGGTGTCCCGAAAGAGATCAAGATTCACGAATATCGGGTGGGTCTGGTGCCGGCGGGAGTTCGCGAACTCGTCGATGCGGGGCATCAAGTGCTGGTGCAGAGCGGCGCGGGTTCCGGAATCGGATTCGACGATTCTCACTACCAGTCCGCGGGTGCACTCATCGCCCAGGGCGCGGACGACATCTTCGCGTCCGCCGACCTCGTCATCAAGGTGAAGGAACCGCAACTCGCGGAATGCAGGCTGCTGCGCAGCGGCCAAACGCTGTTCACCTATCTGCATCTGGCCGCCGATCGCGA
>Ga0181537_10001197_pt1 | contig 24209 bp, 20 predicted proteins | sample PEATcosm2014_Bin_39_FD_119765 | JGI IMG/M metagenome (GOLD analysis project Ga0181537, IMG submission 119765) | Peatland microbial communities from MTU Mesocosm Facility, Houghton, MI, USA - PEATcosm2014_Bin23_10_metaG | ecosystem: Environmental > Terrestrial > Soil > Wetlands > Peat | place...
GGCGGTTTCCCGGCGGCAACGCGCGTCGTCGCCGAATGGTTTCCCGTCAACGAGCGTTCCACCGCGATGGGCATCATCAACGCCGGCACGGCGGTCGGCGCGATGATTGCGCCCTGGGTCATTTATTTGGTGATGAATTACACCGGCTGGTTCGGCATCGCGCCGTGGCGCTGGGTGTTTTTGGTTTCCGGCGCCTTCGGCCTGCTCTGGACGATCTGGTGGGCGCTGGATTACCGGCCGCTGGACCGGCATCCGCGCCTGTCCGAAGCGGAGCGCGCAAAAATCCTCGCCGGCCAGGAAACGCCGGCCGTCGAATCGGCGCGGCTGATTTCGCTCCGCGAATTGCTCTCGCACCGCGAAGTCTGGGCGGTGGTCGGCGCGAAATTTTTAAGCGACGGCGCGTGGTATTTTTACATATTCTGGCTCCCGAAATTTTTAATGGAGACGTTTCAAATCAAATTCAACGCGGCGACGAGCATCGGCTGGATTCCCTACGCCGCGGCGGGAGCCGGTTGTCTGATCGGCGGCGGATTTTCAAGCTGGCTGTTGTCGCGCGGATTTTCCGTGAACGCGTCGCGCAAGCTCGCGCTCGGCGCCAGCGCGGCGCTGATGCCTTGGGTGATGTTCGCGCCGCAATTGCATTCCCTTGGCTGGGTGATTTTTCTGTTCAGCCTCGCGTTTTTCGGCCAGCAATCCTGGTCCACGCTCGTGATGATCCTACCGACGGACATGATTTCACGGCGCGCTGTCGGCACGCTCGCCGGCCTCGTCGGTTTCGGCGGCGCGATGGGCGGCGTGCTGCTCGGCCAGATCGTTGGCTGGCTACGCGACCACGGTTACAGCTACACGCCCGCGCTCGTCATCTCCGGCTCGATGCACATCGCCGCGTTCATTCTGATTTGTCTCGTCATCCCGAAAATTCAACCGCTCAAAATTTTAACCAACCAATAGTCGTCAAATGAAAATCAAAGAAATCCGCACGCGCGTCATTGAATGGCGCGGCAAAACCGTTCCGCTGCCGCCACATTTTTGCACCAACCCGATGGACGCCGTTTCGCCCATGCTGACGAAATCCACGATGGGCACGTTCACGTTTCACAGTTGGCTCATCGTCGAGATTGTCACCGACACCGGCCTCGTCGGCATCGGCAACGCCGCGCTGTCGCCGCGCGTGACGAAACAGGTGATTGACCTGTATCTCAAGCCGCTGCTCATTGGGCAAGACCCGTGGGACATTGAATTTCTTTGGCAGCACATGTATCGCAAGACGATGGCGTTTGGCCGCAAAGGCATCGGCATGGTCGCCATCAGCGCCGTGGACATCGCGCTCTGGGACATTCTCGGCAAATCCGCGAAGCAGCCGGTATATCGTCTGCTCGGCGGGCGCACGAAACCGAAAATTCCCGTCTATGCGAGCCGGCTTTATTCCACGCCGCTGGATGAACTCGCGAGCGAATCGAAAAAATATAAAGACGAAGGTTACAAGGCGATGAAGCTGCGTTTCGGCTGGGGGCCAACGGACGGCGCGGAGGGAATGCGGAAAAATCTGGCGCTCGTGCGCACCGTGCGCGAAGCCGTCGGCGACGGCGTGGACATCATGGCCGACGCCTACATGGGTTGGAATCTGGATTACGCGAAACGCATGATTCCGCTGCTCGAACCCTTGAATCTCCGCTGGCTCGAAGAACCGGTCATTCCCGACGACATCCGTGGCTACGCTGAACTGAGACGCTTTGGCCGCATCCCGATTGCCGGCGGCGAGCACGAGCAAACACTTTACGGTTTTCGCGAATTGATTGAGTCGCATTGCGTGGATTACATCCAGTTCGACACCAATCGCGTCGGAGGCATATCGCAAGCGCGCAAGATCGCCGCGCTGGCCGAGGCGCACCAGATTCCGGTGATTCCGCACGCCGGACAAATGCACAATTATCACATCGTCATGGCGAGTTTGAATTCGCCGATGGCCGAATTTTTTCCGCCCGTGGATGTCGAGGTCGGCAACGAGCTGTTCTGGTATTGCTTCAACGGCGAGCCGACGCCGAAGGACGGTTACATTGACTTGGACGAAGACACGCCCGGCCTCGGCCTGACGGTCAACGAGAAAAAATTAAAAAACTTCGAGGTCATCGAATGATGCGGCTCGTTCAAATCCAAAAAGACGGCACACGCCGCGTGGCGCTCGTCGAGGAACCGCACCTGCGCCTGATTGCAGGGGTGGAGTCTATTTACGAATTGGCCGCCGGCCTCGATTCCTCCTGTGGTTCGCTGGCTAAGATTGTCAGCGAATCGCTTTCGCCCAAGCGCCTGGACTATGACGCCGTTTATTCCGGCAAATCCGGGTGGCGCTTGCTGCCGCCTATCTGCCATCCGTGGGAACCGGCACGCTGCCTCGTTTCCGGCACCGGCCTCACACATCTGGGCAGCGCGCAAAACCGCCAGAAGATGCATCTCGCCAAGGAATCGGAACTCACCGACAGCATGAAGATGTTTCGCCTTGGCGTCGCGGGCGGCAAACCCGCGCGGGGCAAAATCGGCGTCGCGCCCGAGTGGTTTTACAAAGGCAACGGCTTCATTCTTCGCGCGCACGGCGAGCCGCTCGATGTCCCGGCTTACGCCGAGGATGGCGGTGAAGAGGCGGAAATCGCGGGAATTTATCTCATCGGCGCGGACGGAACGCCGCGCCGCATCGGCATGGCCATTGGCAATGAATTTTCCGACCACAAATTCGAGAAGAAAAATTATCTCAACCTGGCTGGTTCCAAACTTCGCAACTGCGCGCTTGGACCGGAACTCGTGATTGACCCCTATTTTCAGTCGGTGCCCGGCAGGGTGACAATTGAGCGTGGCGGGCGCGCGTTGTGGTCAAAGGAAATTGCCACCGGCGAAAACGAGATGTGCCACAGCCTCGCCAACATCGAGCATCATCATTTCAAATTTGAAACGCACCGCCGTCCTGGCGACGTTCACGTGCATTACCTTGGCGCGTGCGCCTTGAGTTTTGGCGATGGCGTGCAACTTGCCGACGGCGACACAATGGAAATTTCATTTGCTGGTTTCGGACGCGCCTTGCGAAATCCATTGCGCGCGGCGGGCGGTGGGACGGCAGTTGTCGTTGCGCGCCCTGTTTGATGAAACTATTCTCGCGGATTCGCGTCTGTTTGTTAGGATAAACCATGAAACACCGCCCGTGAAAAAACTCATCCTGTTTGCGGCGCTTGCTTTGATTGCCACCGGCCGTTCCGCCGCCGAACCATTGCAGCCGATCCGCGTCTCCGACAATGGCCATTATTTTGTCAAGGCCGACGGCACGTCGTTTTTCTGGCAGGCGGATACCGCATGGGGCATCTTCAATCACGCCACGCCCGCCGATGTTGATGCCTACCTTGCCGACCGCAAGGCCAAGGGTTTTAACGTTATTCAAGGCGTTATTGCCCTCTGGGACTACAACAGACACACCAATTGCGATGGCCAGCTTCCCTTCGTCAATCGAGACCTCGGTCAGATCAACGAGGCGTATTACACAAACGTGGATTCCATCCTCGACAAGGTTCAAGCGCACGGGATGTATATGGCCGTCCTTCCTTACTGGCACAAAAATGCCGGAGACAGGCTGTCCGTTAGCAACAACCCGGAAAAAATGCAGGCCTACTGCAAGTTTCTGGCCCGGCGCTACGCCAGGCGGAACATCTTCTGGATACTCGGCGGCGACTCGACTGCGGACGGCGAGGCTGGTGAGAAAATTCAACACGTCACCGATCTGGAAGCCCAGGGACTGATCGAAGGAGCCAAGGCTGCGGGCGTTGATAAAATCATGATCAGCTACCACCCCACCGGCGAGCAAAGCTCGTCATTCTGGTTTCACGACCGGCCGTGGTTGGATTTCAATTCCATCCAGTCAGGACATTTCATCAACACGATAAACTTCCAGCTCGTGGGAGACGATTACGCCAAAACTCCGGTGAAACCGACGCTGGATATGGAACCCGGTTACGAAAATATTACCGACCGGCTGTCTGGCGCGCCCGGCGCCCGGCGGCTACAGGCCGTGGATGTCCGGCGCTCCGCGTGTCTGGACGCATTTGCCGGGACGGCGGGCCTCACTTATGGGCAGGGCGAAGTTTATGGATTCGCCCCCGGCGGAACCGTCACCACCCGCTGGGGCACCGCAATGTCGTGGAAGGAAGCCTTAAAATTGCCCGCCTCCGGGCAGGTGCAATACATCCGCCAACTCATCGAATCCCGCCCCATGCTCGAACGCATGCCCGATCAATCACTGATCGTCGGCGATGTCAGCGAGCGTGCCGTCGAGCGGGTCGAGGCCATGCGCGGCGCGGACGGCAGTTACGCATTTGTCTATCTGCCCAGTGGCAAAACCAACGTCACCATCAACACCGGCAAACTCTCCGGCAAGAAACTCGTCGCGTGGTGGTTCGACCCGCGGACCGGCAAGACAAAAAAGTCCGGCCGTTTCGCCAAGACCGACACCTGCGAATTCACCATGCCTTCCAGCGGCGCCAACAACGATTGGGTGCTGGTGCTGGATGATGCCGCCAAGAAATTTCCGGCGCCGGGCAGGCCAAAATCATCGCCGCCAGCAATCAAAAGACGAGGCCCTTAATGCCATCAGCTTTTCAAAAACTCTTTGCGTTGCTCAACTCAACGGTGAACAATCACCCGCGCAATCTCCGCCCATGAAAAGAGCCATTCACGCCACATTTATTTTCGCGACGACCGTCCTGCTCCTGCCGCAAACCAGCTCCGCCGACACCGTCACGCTGCGCGAAACGAACGAGGTCATTCCGACGTATTTGTCCGGCCCGCCGGAGCCAAACCCGATGTTCTATTTTGGCCGCGACTCGCAGGGCGCGGAGGGACGCATTTATCCGTATCCGCTTTACGACAATCTCACCAACATCCGCGGCGAGCAGTCGTATCATCTGGTTTATCTCGAAAACAAATACATCAAGGTCGGCATTGCGCCGGAAATCGGCGGGAAACTTTTCTCTGCGGTGGACAAGACCGACAACTACGACTTCGTCTATCACCAGCACGTCATCAAACCCGCGCTCATCGGCCTCATTGGCGCGTGGATTTCCGGTGGCATCGAGTGGAACATCCCGCATCATCACCGCGCCAGCACGTTTCTGCCGGTGCAATATCGAACGGAGTCGAATGCCGATGGCAGCAAGACCGTCTGGGTCGGCGAACTTGAGCCTCGCCAGCGCATGAATTGGGCGGTCGGCTACACGCTGCGTCCGGGCAGCTCCGTGCTCGAATGTTCCGTGCGCATCCTCAACCGCACGCCGCTCCCGAACTCGATGCTCTGCTTCGCCAATGTCGCCGTGAACGCCAATGACAATTATCAGATCATTTTCCCGCCGGACACACAGTGGGTAACATATCATTTCAAGCGCGATTTCGCCGCGTGGCCGGTTGCCAGCGGACGTTTCAACGGCGTTGACTTCGGCGACGGCACGGACGTGAGCTGGTATAAAAACCACCAGTCCGCCAATTCCATGTTCGCGTGGAATTACACGGACGATTTTTACGCCGGTTACGACCACGGCAAGGAAGCCGGCACGATGAGTATCGCCGACCATCACATCATCCCCGGCAAAAAATTCTGGACCTGGGGCAACAGCCCGCGCGGCAGGATGTGGGACAACATCCTCACCGACACCGACGGGCCGTATATCGAATTGATGGTCGGCGCCTACTCGGACAACCAGCCGGATTATTCGTGGATGCAGCCGTTCGAGGAGCGCTCCTTCCAGATGAACTGGTATCCGTTCCGTGGAATCGGCGGCGTGAAAAACGCGAACCTCGATGCTGCCGTGAATCTCGAAGTCACGAACGGCATTGCGAAATTCGGTTTCTGCACGACGAAGGAATTTCCACACGCGACCGTGCAACTTAAAACTGGCGACAAAATTATTTTGGAAGAAAACATTTCCATCAATCCGGCCAAGCCCTATATCAATCAGATTGCGATTCCTACACTGGATGAGCGCGGTTTGAGGGTCTCGCTTTCCGCAGACGGACGCGAACTCGTTGCCTATTCGCCGGTGCGCTTGGAGCCGATGCCACGACCGGCAATTGTCACGCCGCCGCTCGCGCCGGAAGACATCACAAACGACGAGGAACTTTTTCTAGCCGGATTGCGCATTGACCAGTTCCACGATCCGAAGCTGGATGCTGATCCGTATTGGGATGAGGTCTTGAAGCGCGATCCGGGCGACACCGAGGCTAACACCGGCCTCGGCCTGCTTGATCTGCGCAACGCAAAATTTGCCGACGCCGAGCAGCATTTCCGCAAGGCGCTGGAACGGCTCACGGCAAAATACACCACGCCGAAAAATGCCGAGCCGCTGTATTACCTCGGCGTCGCGCTCGCCGCGCAGGGCAAAACCGACGACGCCTCCGACGCCTTTTACAAAGCCGCGTGGAGCCAGGAATGGAAATCGCCCGCATATTTTTCGCTCGCGGAAATCGCCTCGGCGCGCGGGGATTTTACCGCCTCGCTGAATTACGCGAATAACTCGCTCGACGCCAACGCGCTCAATGTCCGCGCCTACGGATTGAAAATCGCCGCGCTGCGTCATCTTGGACGTGTGAAGGAAGCGCAAGAGATTCTTAAATTCGCGCAACAAAAAACGGACCCACTTGACGTCCGCCTCATGACCGAGCAATGGCTGCTCACCCGCGACAAATCCGCCGCCGGCCAATTGTTCACAACGCTGAATTCATTTCCAGACACGGCGCAGGAAATCGCCGCCGAATTTTCCGACGCCGGCCTCTGGAGCGACGGCACGGAAGTTCTCGCCCAATCCATCGCCGCCGCGCCCGATAAATCCAAAATCTCGCCGATGGTTTATTATTACCTCGGTGACTTCGCCGAAAAGACCGGCGATGCCGCGAAGGCCGCCGGTTATCGCACGCGGGCGACGGCGCAATCTCCGGAATATGTCTTCCCGTTTCAATCCGAAGCCATCGGCGTGCTGCGCCGGGCGATGGCCGCGAATCCGTCGGACGCCCGCGCGCCTTACTACCTCGGCAATCTGCTTTTCGACTGGCAGCCCGACGAGGCGGTTGCGCTCTGGGAAAAATCCGCCGCGCTTGACCCAACCTTTCCGATCGTCTGGCGCAACCTGGCACAGCCCTGGTCGCACAAGGATGACAACGCGTCGCGCGCAAAGGCGATTGCCTATCTCGAAAAGGCCGTGGCGCTCGATGACAATTACCCGGACCACTATGTGGAACTGGATCAACTTTATCAGGCCTCCGGCGTGCCTGTAGAAAGGCGACTCGCGTTGCTGGAGCAACACCAGTCGGTCGTCGTGCAAAAGGACGAAGGCCTGGCGGCATTGATCGGCCTCAAGACTTTCGCGGGAAAACCCGACGACGCCATTGCGCTCCTGCAAGGCCGGACATTCAGCCTCTGGGAGGGCGGCACGCGCTTTAATACCGGCGAAGCCTGGGCCGACGCGCATCTCGTGCGCGGCTTGCAACGCTTCAACGCGAAGCAATTTGACGAAGCGCTTGTGAATTTCAATGTCGCGCTCCAGCCACCGGCAAATCTGCGCGCCGAACAGCCCGGCGGCTCGCTTCAGTCGGAACTTGCCTGTTGGATCGGCTGCGCGAACGACGCGCTCGGCAATTCGGAGCAAGCCCGCCAATCGTGGACAACCGCCACGGTCACAAACGAGCCGGCCACCGGCAATCGTCGCGGCAACCCGCTTGCGGCCCGCGCCGCGCGCTATTTTCAGGCACTCGCATTCCAAAAACTCGGCCAAAACGACAAAGCTGAACCCATCTTCCACGAACTCGTTGACGCCGGAACTGCCGCGCTCAATTCTGCCGGCGATGACACCGCTTCTTTTTCACCACAACCCGCGAACTTGCGCACCGCGAATGCCCATTACATCATCGGCCTCGGTCATGCAGGTCTCGGCGAAAAGGAAAAAGCCCGCGCAGAATTTTCCGCCGCGCTGGCGGTTGCCCCTGATCATCTCGGCGCAAAAATTGCGCTCGAACAACTTGATATATTATGATGAGAAGCAGATTGATTTTATGAGCAAACCACGCATCGCATTTCTTGGCCTGGGCATCATGGGCGGCGGCATGGCGCGCCGGCTGCTCGTCAACGGTTTTCCGCTGACGGTCTTCAACCGCAACGCAGAAAAATCAAAACCATTTGCCGCCGAGGGTGCGCGTGTCTCCGGTTCACCCCGCGAAGCGGCGGCGCAAGCGGACGCCATCATCAGCATGGTGGCCGATGACGTTGCATCGCGCAGCCTGTGGCTCGGTGAAAATGGCGCGCTCGCCGCTGCCAAGCCGGGTGCGGTGTGCGTCGAATGCAGCACGGTCAGCGTGAATTGGGTGCGCGAACTCGCCATTGCCGCTACGCAGAAAAAGTGCGAATTACTCGACGCGCCGGTGACGGGCAGCAAAAATCAGGCGGCAGCGGGCGAATTGAATTTCCTCGTCGGCGGTTCGACTTCGACACTTGAAAAAGTCCGGCCGGTGCTCGCGGCGATGAGCAAAACAATCACGCTAATCGGGCCGTCCAGCAGCGGCGCTTTGCTCAAGCTCATCAACAATTTTATCTGCGGCGTGCAGGTTGCCGCGCTCGCCGAGGCGATGGCGATGATCGAACGCGGCGGACTCGACCGCGCAAAGGCGCTGGATGTTCTCACCAACGGCGCGCCTGGCAGTCCGTTGGTGAAAGCCGTCGCCGCGCGCATGACCGCGCCCGATTTCACGCCGAATTTTCCACTGCGCCTGATGGCCAAAGACCTCGGCTACGCGATCCAAGAAGGCGGCAAGCTTTCGGTTGAACTGGCGACCGCCGCCGCCGCGCTGGGCGATTTTCAAAAAGGAATCGCCGCAGGCCACGGTGAAAAAGACATTGCCGCCGTGGTTGAACCGTTTCGGAAACAATAATTCCTAAAAACTATGCCCACACATCCCATTTTAATTGCCGGCGAATGGCGTGCAGCCAAGGCCAGCGGAACTTTCCAGGCGGAAAATCCCACGACCGGCGAAAAACTGCCGGGGGAATTTCCCGTCAGCACCTGGGCGGATTGCGACGAAGCCTTGGCCGCCGCTGAAGCCGCGACCATTTTGCGCGCGACGCCGCCGGAACAAATTGCAAAATTCCTGACGCGCTTCGCCGAAAGGATCGAGACGCGCAAATCCGAGCTTGTCAAAATCGCGCACGCAGAAACCGGATTGCCCAAGGCGCCGCGCCTTGCCGACGTGGAACTGCCGCGCACCACCGGCCAGTTGCGCCAGGCCGCCGCCGCCGTTCTCGAAGGTTCGTGGGCGCTGCCAACGATTGACACGAAGTTGAACATCCGTTCCACGCTCGCGCCCATCGGCCCGGTGTGGGTTTTTGGGCCGAACAATTTTCCATTTGCCTTCAACAGCGTCGCGGGCGGGGATTTCGCCGCTGCGATTGCTGCCGGAAACCCCGTCATCGCCAAGGCCAACACGTCGCATCCCGGCACGTCGCGGTTGCTGGCGGAGGAGGCGTTCGCCGCCGTCGCCGAAACCGGGTTGCCGCCCGCCACGGTGCAACTGATTTATCGCACGAGCCATGAGGACGGGGCGAGGCTGGTCGCCGATCCGCGCACGGGTGCAATCGCCTATACCGGCAGCCGCGCGGCGGGATTGAAGCTCAAGTCTGCGGCTGACGCGACCGGAAAACCGATTTATCTCGAACTCTCCAGCGTGAACCCGGTGGTGGTGCTGCCCGGCGCGCTGACGGAACGCGGCGCGAAGCTGGCGGATGAATTTGCCGGCAGTTGTCTGATGGGCACGGGGCAATTTTGCACCAACCCGAGCTTCGTCGTGCTGCTCGCGGGCGAATTGTCGGAGCAATTCATCGCCGCGGTGAAGACGAAATTCGAGGGCGCGCCGACGACGCCGTTGCTGTCTTCCGCCGTCGCGCGCGCGCTGGCGGCGAGCGTCAAAACGTTGCAGGAAGCGGGCGCGCAACTCGTCACGGGCGGCAAAATTATTTCCGCGCCGGGCTATCGTTTTGCGAACACGCTGCTGCGCGTGAGCGGGGAAAAGTTTCTGGCCGAACCGGAAAAATTGCAGACGGAGGCGTTTGGCAATGCGTCGCTGTTCGTCATCGCCCGCGATGCCGCCGAAGTGGAAAAAATTCTCGCGCATCTCGAAGGCAATCTCACCGGCGCTTTTTATTCTGACACCGGCGGCGGCGACGATGCGCTCTACGAAAAATTTGCGCCGCTGTTGCGTTTGCGTGTTGGCCGTTTGCTCAATGACAAGATGCCGACGGGCGTGGCGGTCAGTTCCGCGATGAATCACGGCGGGCCGTATCCCTCGACCGGGCATCCCGGTTTCACCGCCGTCGGAATTCCGGCGTCGCTGCGGCGTTTTGCGGCGCTGCACTGTTACGACAACGTCCGGGCGGCGCGCCTGCCGGCTGCACTTCAGAACAAAAATCCAAATGGAAAAATGTGGCGGCTCGTTGACAGCCAGTGGTCGCAAGCCGACATCGCCGAATAAATCACTTCTCTCAAATCAAAGCCAAAATATTATGCGCCTTTCCCAATTTGCCAGCCTGTTCGCAATGCTCGCCGTCGCGCCCGCGATTTTTGCCGATTCGAACACCAACGCACCCGCAGCGAACGCGTCCTTTCCGGTGACCATCACGGTGGACGCTGGGAAATCCCTCGGCGAGTTGAAACCCATCTGGCGCATGTTCGGCGCGGACGAGCCGAATTATGCCACGATGAAGGACGGCAAGAAACTGATTGGGGAGATTGGCGCATTGCGGACGAATGACATGTTTTTCCGCGCGCACAATCTGCTTTGCACTGGCGATGGCAAGCCCGCGCTCAAATGGGGCAGCACCGACATTTACACCGAGGACGCAGACGGCAAACCCATTTACAATTGGACGATCGTTGACCATATCTTCGACACCTACCTCGCGCACGGTGTGCGGCCTTACGCACAGATCGGTTTCATGCCAGAGGCGATGTCGGTGCATCCCGAACCGTATCAACACGAGTGGCGGCCCGGTTTGAGTTACAGTAAAATCGGAACGGGCTGGTCATATCCGCCGAAGGATTATCAGAAATGGGCGGAACTGGTTTATCAATGGGTGAATCATTGCGTCGCGCGCTACGGCCGCGAGGAGGTGGAGCACTGGTATTGGGAGGTCTGGAACGAACCGAATGGTGCGTCCTACTGGCACGCGTCACCGGACGAATTTTACAAGCTGCACGATTACGCCGTTGACGCCGTGCGCCGCGCGCTGCCGACCGCGCGGGTCGGCGGGCCGGACCTGGCGGGCAGCGGCGGTTCGTTCATGGTGAATTTCATGAAGCACGTCGTCAGCGGCACGAATTACGCCACGGGCAAAATTGGCACGCCGACGGATTTTATTTCGTTCCACGCAAAAGGTTCGCCGTCGTTTGTGGACGACCACGTGCGGATGGGGATAGCGAATCAACTGCGCGGCGTTGACAGCGGTTTTTCGATGATCGCCAAAGTGCCGGAGCTGAAGGACAAGCCCATCGTCATCGGAGAAAACGATCCCGACGGCTGCGCCGCCTGCCAGGGGCCGCAACTCGGCTACCGCAACACGACCATGTATTCGAGCTACACGGCAGCGGTGTTTGCGCGCGAATATGACCTCGCCGCGCGGCACGGCGTGAATCTCGACGCCGCGTTGACGTGGGCGTTCGAGTTTGAAGACCAGCCGTTTTTTTCCGGCCAGCGCACGATGGCGAACAACGGCATTGATCTGCCCGTGTTCAACGTCTTCCGCATGTTCAGCAAAATGGACGGCAACCGCGTCGAGGCGACCAGCTCCGCTGAAATCCCGCTGGATGACATGATGCGCGACGGCGTGCATGGCACGCCCGACGTGGCTGCGCTCGCCAGCCTCGGCACAAACCAACTCGCCGTGCTCATCTGGCATTACCACGACGACGACGTGGCCGGCCCGGACGCGGCGGTTGAATTGACGCTCGACAATCTGCCATTTGCGAACGGCACGGCGACTTTGACGCACTACCGCATTGACAACGAGCACAGCAATTCATTCGAGGAGTGGAAGCGCATGGGTTCGCCAACCGCGCCGACCGACGCGCAATATGCCCAGCTTCTAAAGTCCGGACAACTCGGTGAGCTTACCGCGCCGGAAACGGTGGGTGTGGAAAATGGCAAGGCGATTGTCCATTTGAACCTGCCCCGGCAGGCGGTTTCGCTGCTGGTGCTGACCTGGAATTAGACGCTTGACTGGAATGCGCGCGGGACGGGCAGAAAAATGATCGCCAGAGGCAAGCAGGTTGGCGGCGAATGAAAAACTTTTATCTGTGTCAACAACCGGTTGGAAGGGAATGCGCTGGAAACAATCAGCGCGATGATGGATGAGGCGGAAAGAAGGGCCCGACAGATGCCAGTCCGACCCTGACTACAATTGGCAGTCAATGGCAGGTGATTCTGGCAAAACGCGCTTGACATTTGTAATCAATATAGTTACTTACTATACAGTCTATGCGAACCAGTTGCCGCTTTGCCATGGCCGTTCATGTGCTGGCCGTCCTCGCTTACAAGGAGGGCGACCGGGTCACGTCCGCGCTACTTGCCGGCAGCGTCAACACCAATCCAGTCATAGTCCGGCGGCTCCTGCTGGCCTTGCAAAGGGCGAGGCTGGTAGAAACCTGCAAAGGGGCCGGTTCGGGTTCTCGTTTAAGCCGTTCACCCAGACGCATCAATCTGGCCGAAGTTTATCGTGCGGTCGAGGCTGTCGAACCCTTTGCCGCACCTTCGCGAAAGCCCAACGCGGCCTGCCCGGTGGGCCACTGCATCAAGGAAACCTTGCAGAAGGTGTTTGCCTCGGCGCAGAACGCCCTAGAACGGGATCTGGAAAAGACCACGCTGGCCGATGTGATTGACGCGGTAAAGGCGTCCGGCGCGTGCGCCCGGGAAAAATCCGTTTGACACTCTCTTTTTTTGTGCGATTATGTAATCATAACTGTTACATAATATAAAAGAACAATATGAAATCGCCCATCGAAATCAACGATGGGAACTTCGAAAGCGAGGTTCTCCAATCCAATCAACCTGTTCTCGTGGACTTTTGGGCCGAATGGTGCGGGCCATGCAAAATGGTTGCGCCGTTGCTGGACGAAATCGCCATGGAACGGGCCGGCCATTTCAAGGTCGCCAAGGTCAACGTGGATGCCAGTCCGGCTTTGGCCTCGCGCTTCGGAATCCAGTCCGTCCCGACGCTACTCTATTTCGCAGGCGGCGAAGTGCGGGACAAAACCATCGGCGTAACCGGCAAACGGGCGATTCTCTCCAAACTGGAGAAGCTCGCCGTAACGGCTTGAACCCAAAGCCGCAGATGAAAATGACAACCACATTTCAAGGACGCCGGGCAACCGGACTCATTCGCACGCTTGGCGACGCAGATACGATTGTCGCCGAAACGCCGGTCCAACCATTGCCCAGCGATGACGAATTGCTGGACAGCTATTCCCAAACCATCACCCGTGTTGTCGCGAAGATTGGTCCGGCGGTGGTGAACATCCGTGTCCACAAAACCGGCCACGAAGGTCGGCGAGGGCAGGAATCTGGCGGCAGCGGCTCGGGCTTCGTCATAGCGCCGGATGGCTTCATCCTCACCAACAGCCACGTCGTTCATGGCGCGGACCGGATTGAAGTCACGCTCGCTGATGGCCGCGTGTTCGACGCAAATCTGGTCGGCGACGATCCGGAGACCGACCTGGCAGTTGTCCGAATCAATGCGTCCCAACTCGTTCATGCGCATTTTGGAGATTCCAAGACCATCCGCGCCGGGCAGATTGCCATTGCGATTGGCAGCCCTTTTGGCTTTCAACAGACGGTGACTGCCGGCGTGGTGAGCGCGCTGGGCCGCTCGATGCGTTCCCAGTCCGGCCGGCTGATTGACAATGTCATCCAGACCGACACGGCATTGAATCCCGGCAATTCCGGCGGCCCACTGGTGAATTCACGCGGCGAAATCATCGGCGTGAACACGGCAATCATTCTGCCCGCACAGGGAATTTGTTTCGCCATCGCCAGCAACACCGCCGAGTTTGTAGCGGCGTGGTTGATCAAGGAAGGACTCATCCGCCGCAGTTGGATCGGGGTCGCCGGCCAGAATGTGCCCATTCACCGGCGGGTGGTGAGGTTCCACCGGCTGGCTGCTGAACGTGGCGTTCTGGTTGCCGGCATCGAACCCGGCAGTCCCGCGAGCCGCGTCGGCTTGCGCGAGGGCGACGTAATTGTCGCCTTCGGCGGCGAACTCGTTTCCGGGATTGATGAGTTGCATCGCCATCTTGTCGCCAGGGTGATTGGAGTCCCATCATTGATCACCATCATCCGGCATACGGAGAAGCTTGATCTGGTTGTGACGCCGGAGGAACTGGCTCACGACAATCATCGGAATTAAGGACAAACATGAAAACCACGCTCAATGGAAATTATCGGACTGGCATAAAACAATTCAGGCTGCCGGGTGTGCGCCTGGCGCTGTCGCAAAGCTTGCGGCGAATTCGCAAGCCGGCTCGGTCGGTTGAAACTGCGACAGCCTCGTCGTCGCTTCCGCCATTGTCTGCCTCAACCGGAGTCGCCCCGACGGAGTATCTACACAGCGACGGCCTGACACTTTACCTGCGCGAGATTGGCCAGATAAAATTACTGACACCGGCGGAGGAAATCGCGCTCGCCAGACGAATCAAGCGCGGAGATAAAAAAGCGCGCGAGCAGATGATTACCGCCAATCTCCGGCTGGTGGTGAAGATCGCCCGCGACTATCAGGGACTCGGGCTTCCGCTGCTGGACCTCATCAATGAGGGCAACATCGGCCTGATGAAAGGCGTGCAACGCTTCGACCCAAGCAAGGGAGCGAAACTTTCAAGCTATGCCTCCTGGTGGATCAAACAGGCGATACGGCGGGCGTTGTCAAATCAGTCCAAGACCATCCGCCTGCCGGTCCACGTCGTGGACAAGATGGCGCATATTCGCAAAGCCGAAATGAAGCTGCGCGAGACGCTCGATCGTGAGCCGACCGATGAAGAGGTCGCGGATGACATCGGATTGGATGCGGGCCGGGTTCGGCGATATCGCGAGGCTTCGCGCGCCCCGGTGTCGCTCGATTCGCCCATCGGCCACGAAGATTCGACTCCGATCTCGGACGTTGTCGCGGATGCAAACGCCGCCGCTCCGTTCGACCACATCATTGGAGACAACGACAACGAATTGGTTCAGGAAGTCCTCGCCACGTTGGACGCCCGGGAAAGTAAGATTCTGGCGCTGCGCTTCGGGCTCGATGACAGGAAGCCAAAGACACTGGAAGAAGTGGCGGAACGTTTTGGCGTCACGCGGGAGCGCATCCGGCAGATTCAAGAACAGGCATTGCAGAAGATGCGTGTAAAGATTCAAGAGCGGGATCATCAATCCGCGGCACTGTCGGAATGACGGCGGCTGAATTGGGAATCTCACTTTTTTGCCGAGCGAAATTCAGTATGGTGGAGGCGGCGGGAGTTGAAACCAATAAAAGCGTTTCTTAAAATTTCGCAATAATGCGTTTTAACACCGTGAACATTGGCGATTTTTCGCATCATAGATTTTTGTCGAAAGTCAGCTTTGCGAAGAAAAGCGAACAAAATTTGTCTCCAATTGTCTCCAAAAAATTCATCCTTCTGCTTATGTGTTTTTGCATTTCATCTCGCGAGAAACGGACGGATAACATTTTTTACAATCGTGGGTCAACTGGTTCACTTTCCAGTGCAAGCACACCAAAGACAGCCTCGTGAACACGGCGCAACGGCTCCTTACGAACAAAGCGTTCGAGCGATTCGATGCCGAGTGCGAATTCACGCAGGGCCAAAGACCGCTTTGTTGAAAGACCGCGCGCGCGCAAGCGGTCCAAATTTTCAGCCGCCGTGTATTCCGGGCCATAAATGATGCGAAGGTATTCACGGCCACGGCATTTCACAGCGGGCTGGACAAGGCCGCGCCGAGCTTTGACGACGAATTCAAATGGTTTGACGACCATGCCTTCGCCGCCGCGTCCGGTTAGTTCCTCCCACCAGCGAATGCCTTCGGCTTCGCTTTTGGAATCGGTCAGGTCAATGACATGAAACGGTGTGGCAACGATGATACCGCCAGCCAGACGTGCCAGCGTTTCCATGTGCCAGGTATGCGGTTTGTCGGTGTGGACTGCGCCTTCGGTAGCGAGCAAATGGAATGGTGCGAGTTTAAGATCATTCACTGAATTCACCGGCCAACAGTAACGGCGATACGCTTCAATGTAATCACTGACCATTTGCCGACGAGAGATTGTTCGTGCCAGTAATTCGCCCACGTCGAGGCCACACGCGGCGGCTTGTTCGAGAGTGGCAACTTCTGCGGCGAGCGACGCACTGGCTGAAGCCCCAACGGAGGCGTATTGTTTTTTTAATAATTCCTGCGCCTTTGCCGACCACGGCATAAGTTCGCAGTCGAGACAGAGCCATCCGGTTTTGAATTCATCCCAAAAACCGGCGGCAGTTGCAGCAGTCTGAACATGGTTGAGGAATTCTCGCTCCAAGTTTGCATCATCAAAAAAGCGCCGGCCAGTGCGTGTGTAGCAGATGCCAATGCCTTCGCCTGTTACCCCGAAACTTTTGCGGGCGGCGTCCTCATCACGACAGACAATAACCACCGCCCGCGACCCCATGTGTTTCTCCTCGCAGACAACACGCGGCACGCCAGCATGACGAAAATAAGCAAAGGCTTCGGCAGGATGTTCCAAAAGACCCGGCGCACTGCTTGTTTCGCTCGGCGACATTGTTGGGGGCAGATAAATCAGCCACTTCGGATTCGCAGCGAACCGACTCATCACTTCCAGAGCGGCAGTGGCGTTCTCCTCGCGAATTGTTACGTTGCCATGCAACCGCGTGCTCACAATGCGCTTGCCCGTCACGTCGGCAAGATCGAACAAATCGTCATGCTGCTGTTGCGCGGACAAAACGGGAGCTTGGGTTTCTGCTGGCAAAAATGGCTTGCGCGATTCGGCGTAAGTATTTTTTGCCGGAACGGAAGCCAGTTCTTTTTCGGGATACCGCAATGCCGTTAGCTTTCCGCCGAAAACACAACCAGTATCAATATTGATGGTGCGATTGAGCCATTCCGGTTCAGGCACCGGGGTATGCCCATAAACCACCATCGCCGACCCGCGATATTCAGCCGCCCAATTGTAGCGCACCGGCAGTCCAAACTCGTCGGTTTCGCCTGTCGTCTCCCCGAAAAGCGCAAACTCCCGCACTGCACCAGAACCACGTCCCTGCATGGACTCCTTCATGCCAGCGTGGGCGACGACGAGCTTGCCATCATCGAGAACATAATGACTCACGAGTTTGTGGATAAAATCTGCGGCAATCCGGCTAAAGCCGCGATAGCCCTGCTCGTATGCCTCAAATTGTGCGAGTGATTCCGCCAAGCCATGCGTGATCTGAACGTCCTTGCCCCAGATTTTGCGCATGAACTTCATGTCGTGATTGCCTGGCACGCACAGCGCCGTCCCTGCATTCACGGATTCTAGCACCAGACGAATCACGTCGGGAATTTTTGGTCCGCGATCAACCAAGTCGCCGACAAACACGAGCTTGCGTCCTTCAGGATGTTTCCAAGCGCCCCCCGGTTGCGCGGTATAACCTAGCTTGCCGAGCAATTCGACGAGTTCATCAAAGCAGCCATGCACGTCACCGATGATGTCGAACGGCCCATGCTCACGTTTCAGATTATTCCATAAAGGCTGACGCTCAATCGTGGCCAACTCGATTTCTTCCAGAGATTTCAGTGCGAAGACGTGGCGAAAACCTTCGCGTTCGAGTCCGCGCAAAGAGCGGTGCAACTGCTGCGATTGTTGTCGAATGACGTGTGGACCGAAATCGCGGTCTGGACGGGTTTTATTCCGGTCGTGTGCAATGCGTTCCGGCACGTCGAGGACAATTGCCACCGGCAAGCAATGAAACTCGCGGGCAATTTCCACGAGTGATTTACGAGACTCCGGCTGCACATTCGTCGCGTCCACCACAGTGAGCTTGCCAGCGGCCAGCCGTTTGCGGGCGATGAAGTGCAGAACTTCAAAAGCTTCTTTTGTCGCCGCTTGCGAATTTTCATCATCAGAAACCAAGCCCCGACAATAATCCGAGGAAAGAATTTCCGTGGTTTTGAAATGCTTTCGCGCAAACGTGCTTTTGCCCGAACCGGATACGCCGATCAGCACAACGAAGGAAAGTTCCGGGATGGTGATTTTCATTTTGTGAAAATAGCCATCTGCGTTGGCGAGCCGACGGTTGAATCTTCCGGGCCGACCGGAAGAAAGCGTGTTTTGTAGCCAGAGCTGGCGGCCACACGATTTGCCCAATCTTGAAACTCCGCTCGCGTCCACTCGAACCGATGGTCGCGGTGACGGAATTTGCCGGCAGGCAGCGTTTCCCATTTCACGTTGTATTCACGATTGGGCGTCGTGACCACGATGGTTGCAGGCCGCGCACATTCAAATAGCACCCGTTCAAAAGCGGCCAAACGAGGCGGATCAAGATGTTCAATGACTTCCACTACGGCGGCAGCGTCAAAACCAGCCAGTCGCTGGTCACGATAAATAAGTGAGCCGTGTATCAAGCGCAGACGTTCCTTTTGCATGGACGGCATACGCTCGTAATGTAAACGGTCTTTGGCGATTTCCAGCGCGCGATGTGATACGTCCATGCCGACTATTTCGGCAAATTGCTTTTCCTTGAGCAGCAATTGCAAGAGCCGTCCTTCGCCGCAGCCCAGGTCCAAAACTCGTGTCGCATTGCTGCCTTTGAGCGCGGCGATCACAGAACCAAGCCGTTGTTCGTTGAGGCTGATGTTCTTTTCGATGGCCTCTTCCTCTTGTGCATGAGTTTCGACAACAAAATCCGGGTCAGGTTCGCTTTCGTCTGCTAGTTGAGCGAGAGCGTCATCCACCAGACTGCGCTGATGTTTGAGATAGCGGCGCGCGATGGCTTCGCGTTCGGGGTGCGCTGCCAGCCAACCTTCACCGTGGCGCATGAGTTTCGCCACTTCGTCGTCACTGACCCAATAATGTTTGTCGTTGTCCAGCACTGGCACAAGGACGTAGAGATGGCTGAGAACTTGTTTGAGCGGCAAAGTGGCAGCCAATTCGACGCGAAAATAGGCGCTTTCACCCCAATCAGGAAAGTGATCATCCAATGGCAGCCGCGTTGCGGTCACATTGTAGCCAAGCGGCTCAAACAGTTTTCGCAAAATCTGCTCACCCCCACGGCAAGGCAGTGCGGAAAATGCAACTTGAAGTGGGATTGGTGTGTCCACCAACTCTGGCCGTTCCTTGCTGTTGCCGGTCAACGCGGTGCCAAAAACGTCGGCAATCGCAACACTCAAAAACGATGAAGCCGCATAAGGTCGGTCATTAACGTATTGCTCCAATGCGCCGCCTTCACCAGAAGGTCCACGACGATTTCGCACTAAGCCAACCGGATCAACTTCCACAACCAAGGCGACGGTGCATCGCTCGTTGCTGGCTACAGGATAAAAAACGTGTGCTTTGCCAAACGAAAGATCAAACGACTGCGGGCGCGCTGGATTTTTGCGCAGCAAATAACCCAAGTCGGTCGCAGGCTGATGTGTTGTGGTCAGTGTCAGCAGCATGGCAAGAGAATATAAAGAATCCGTCCGTTAATCATGATTAAAGTTTCAAACAACAGATATGCACACTCCGAGCGTGTTTCCTAAGCGCACTCCTTTTTGGCGAAGCGAGCGCGGTCAAGGTGGAGACGCGGGGTGGAGCGTTCGACCTTGACGGCGCGAGCGAGCCATATAATTGAAGCGCGAGGCACGCTCTGTGACAGTTTCATATAAATATACAATTGTTCCAAATATAACACTAATGTTTCATTTTTAATTGACATCGTTCCAAAATAGTGGTTATTTGATGCTGTGACGAACAATACACATCTTTCGGAACTGTTTCGGATTGTAGAAGGCGCGCTTCGCCTGGATGGGGTCAAGGTCAGGAATTACGCAGCTCTTTTGGCTGATAAACTGGCTGCGGACGGTGACGATGCAAGCGCGCAACGTTTGAAGAAAATTCTCGATGCGAAGGCCATGCAATTGCATCCAAGACGGGTTGAGCAGCACTCCCCTCCGCCTATTGATGGGGAAAGCCGATTTCCGCTTGTTGAAAAGGTTGAAATTCCAGAATCGGTCGGCAGGCATCTTTTTACAGAACCGCAAAGAACATTTATTGAGGATTATTTGTCGGTGGCGCGTTCAAAAGTAGAATTGGAACGAAAAGGAATTTCATCCGGCACCAACCTTCTTTTATACGGTCCGCCCGGTTGCGGTAAAAGTCATTTGGCTTTTTATATCGCCAAGGAATTGCAAATGCCCCTCTACATGGCGCGTCTCGATGGATTGATTTCTTCATTCTTGGGAAGCACGTCAAAGAACATTCGGGCCGTGTTTGAGTTTGCTTCACGGACACCATGCGTTCTGTTGCTTGATGAATTTGATGCCATTGCGAAACTGCGCGATGACCAGCAAGAACTCGGCGAGTTGAAACGTGTTGTAAACAGTTTCATTCAGAATTTAGATAGTCTCGGTCGTGACATTATTCTTATTGCAGCGACCAATCACGAGCAACTGCTTGATCCGGCTGTGTGGCGAAGATTTCAGTATTTGTTACATATTGATCTCCCGAATTTGGAGCAACGTGAGGCGTTTTGGAAACTGTTCTCCAATGACCTTAATTGGAGTCCGAAAGAATTGAAGGCGCTGGCAGATTTGTCCGAAGGCTTTTCGGTCGCTGCAATCGAGGGGGCGACCAATCGGGTAAGGCAGCAAGTGATAACCCGCCAAATAAAACCTAATCTTAATGCAGCAGTGATCGCGCTTTCATCACTCGTCCGAGGCGAGGCGTCCACAAAAACTATTTTATCATCTATGCGGTTGGGTGAACCGCAAGAGTTGGCAAAACGCCTAAAAAAGCGGAACCCTCAAATTTACAGCTTGTCGGTGGTAGGAGAAATTGCCGGGCTTTCAAAAGCAACCATGAGCCGTCATGCCGCCAACGGCAGCTCAAAGCACAAGGAAAAGTGATATGGCTGAAGAGAGATTATATGTAAAAATTGTCATGCCCAAGCAGGGTGTGGAAAGGCCGAAACGCGGCGGCGGCGGCGAGATTAAAAATTTCCATCCTGTTACTCCCGCATTGCGCACCAAACTGATTGCAGGGCTTGATTCTGCTGAACGACTTCTTGTCAATCTGCCTTCGAGCCGACCGGTTGTGCCGTTGAAGGCAACGCTTGTTGCAAAAGCACTCGCCAAGAGCCATTGGCACGATGCGCTCTTTGACCAGCGAAGTTGTCCTGTGATTGGTGCGGGCAAACCCGGCGAACTTTTTTTGAAAGGTTCGCACGACGGCATCCAGACGTTAAAGAGGCGAATTTTGAACGGGCAGAATAAACAGATGGTGAAGGAAATCTCGGCCTTAAAAGATTTGCGCCCCATTTTGCCAGCAGATCGGTTAAATGGCATTTCACCCAACAAACTCTTTTCTGCTGCCCAAGAAACACATGGGCGGCGCGCGCTCAAGGTGAAATTGTTTGACTATTCCGATCTAAAAACTCAAGACAGCGAAATGGCTGCGTTTGAAAGTCGGCTTCAAAGCAAAACTTTGTCCTTCATCCGACATGCGCAATATACGGGGCAGGACATTTATACGGTGACTTGCAAAACCGAAGCCGATGTGGATTTTCTTTCCAATCAGCTTTCAGTTCGGAGCGTTGGACTGATCCCCATGTTTCGCACATTGAAGGAGGCACGCCTAAACTCTCGACCCGTGCCAGATTCAATCCTGACTTCAGAAACAGACCCTGCATCATTTCCCATTGTTGGTGTCGTGGACAGTGGTGTGACTCCAACCGTTCCAGATTTGGAAAAATGGATTTACAGCCGGGAGCGGTTCGTCGCAAAAGCCGAAGAAAACACCTATCACGGAACTTTCGTGGCTGGCCTGCTGGTTTGGGGGCATGTGCTAAACGCGACTCATGCAGAAATTGGCAGGCATCCTTGCCGGATTCTCGACATTCATGTTCTTCCAAATTCCGACCCGACTTATGGGGACGTGGGAAGTATTACTGAATCCGAATTGTTACAGGACTTGGAACAATCCCTCGTCAAATACTCAAACGAGGTCAAAGTTTGGAATTTATCCCTCGGTAGTGATGAGGTCTGTGAACTGGATCGCTTCAGTGATTTCGCGGTTCAACTCGACAATCTTCAAGAACGGTTCGGCGTGACTTTTGTTATTGCCGCAGGAAATTATCAGCATCCGCCACTTCTTTCATACCCTCGCGATGAAGCCAGTTCACGGCTCGGTCGCATTACCAGTCCCGCTGACAGCGTTCTTGGAATCACCGTCGGGGCGATTTCACAACATGATCATCCTACTTCCGGCACACGACGCGGTGAACCATTCCAATTTGCAGTCCGGCCAACTGACGCGCATCCGGCGTCAGCGCCGCGCCGAGTATCGGCACGCAGTTGAGTTGGCGGCACAAAAGCGCACAACAGAATCTTTCGCGCAATTGGAACGGATGGGCGCAGTCACGGAATTTTCCGGCAACCAGATTTATGATTCAGCCGCGCAATCGTATCTGAAATCCCGGAAACAAAATAAAAGCGCGCTGCTGGTCGCGCCGACTTGGGCGGAGATTGAGGCAGTGACGGAGAAAGTTCGGGCCGAGCTAAAATCGTCCGGCGTGATTGCCAGCGAAGAAAAGGAATTTCAAGTTTTTGATTCGCTGTCGTGGACGGAAGCGCAGAAGCGGGATGCACGGGAGTATCGTCCCGGACAAGTTTTGAATTTTCACCGGACGACACATGGATTTTCCAAAGGTGAGTCGGCGGAAATTGTCCAAGTTTCGGATGACTCGCTGAAACTTCGTCGGCCAGATGGTTCTGAAACTTCTGTCCAATTGGGTCGCGGCTCTGCCGCGTTTGATGTCGGTGAAGCCCGGACGCTTAAAATTGCTGCCGGCGACAGGCTGCTTCTGCAAGCCAATTGGCGCAAAAAATTCATCAACGGCGAACTGGTCGAGGCCAAATCTGTTCAGGGCGATTCCATTGTGCTGGCCGATGGCCGGATCATTCCGTCCGATTATCGCACGTTCACGCATGGTTACGCGGTCACTTCGCACGCTGCACAGGGCAAGACGGTGGATGAAGTGCTGGTCGTCGCGTCCTCGTGTTCGCTGGCGGCGATCAATCAGCAGCAATTTTATGTCAGCATTTCGCGTGGGCGTGAACGCTGCCAGGTGTTCACCGACGACAAAGATTTGTTGCGCTCCCACGTCACGCATTCCAACGCTCGCGTTGCCGCCATTGAGGTCGTGCCGGGCGCAGCGCTGAAGCGGCATAAATTTATCCGCCAGATTTTGCGATGGTCAGAGCGCGTCCGTGAATTGATGCGCTTGAATCCTGTTAAACAACGACACACCGAGGTGATCCATGAACGTCGCGGAATCCGCATATAAACCAACCTCCAAACGTGACCCCTGTTGCGAAACCACCGACAGTCATTCTTTCGCACTTTATGTCACCGCAGATGACGGTGTCAGTTATCTGTTCGGCGTCGGTCAATTTCTTGACGCCAAACTGGAAAACAATTCCCAAATTGAAAACGATCCGCAAGCTTCTCCGGAACGATTGCACATTCGTTATGCCACTGGCGAAGTGGTGGTTCTCGGCCGGGGACTGCACAAGATCGCCGAGTGGATTGGAAGCGGCAGGCTCAAATTCATCAAACCCCTCGGCTCGCGATACGCCGCGCTGCAAGAAACTTGGGTCAGCGTTTCATCCGTCACCGTCACCACAAAGGAAAATCCATGACGCCGCATAACCAAAATCTCGATTCAAAGGAAAACAATCAGCCTCACAATTCTGGCGATTGTTTTATTTCAAAAGCGGAAGTTGCCACGAGGCTGGGGAAAACGGCGCGAACCATTGAACATTGGATGCAGCGCGGCGTAATCCCTTATCTCAAACTTGGCAGAGGCCGACGCGCCACTGTGCTGTTCAAATGGGCGGACATTGAGGCGCATTTGAAATCAAACTTCGGCGGTGGAAGCCGCCATGAATAA
>Ga0181537_10001198_pt1 | contig 24208 bp, 19 predicted proteins | sample PEATcosm2014_Bin_39_FD_119765 | JGI IMG/M metagenome (GOLD analysis project Ga0181537, IMG submission 119765) | Peatland microbial communities from MTU Mesocosm Facility, Houghton, MI, USA - PEATcosm2014_Bin23_10_metaG | ecosystem: Environmental > Terrestrial > Soil > Wetlands > Peat | place...
CGTGGTCGCCCTTGGGAGCCCCTATATCCTCGCTCAGTACCCCACCATCCAGAACTACATCTGCACATTTTCGAACGTGCCTGTCTCTGAACTAAGCGCAGTGAAATTCCTCTTCGGAGAGATGCCAGCCCGGGGACACCTTCCCGTAACCATCCCCAACCTGGTTCGCCGCGCCCTCGTAACTCAGCGACCGCAACCGTGAGTTCACAATGCAGACTAGATGGAGAACAGGTCAGTTGTCGTAGTCTTCGTCGAGCGAACGAAGGAACGCAACCAGCGCAGCAATATCCTGTTCGTCCAGTGAAATTGCGCGGAGCTCAGGAGCTCCGTTGCGAAGCTTTCCAGCTCTTGCCAGTCCAGACATCTGCACGTAGAAGTGGAGCACATCCTCGGTGGTCGCCATGCGTCCAGTGTGCAGATACGGCCATGAGTTCCCTAAATCACGTAAGGTTGGAGTCCTGAACATCGCAATAGTTTTAGGCAGCTGCACGTTAGGATCGCAAACTCCCCCGGCGCACAGGATTTTTCTAAGCGGTTCTTGCACATTCGGGTAGTCCGGATTCGCGTAGACGTTCCAGAGACCAAGGTCCGTTGCCGAAGGATTGTTAGCGGATGGAATCGAGCGGAATATTCCTGTCCCCTGGGGATGGCTCGCCGTGCATGGAAGATATCGAGCTAAGTCGAGGCTCCGTTCTGCATGGGAGGGTATGTGCAGCTGCGCAAATGTCCCAGCCCCGTGCACCGCGTCGTACTCCTCCTGAGCCGCGCCCGTATTGTGAAAATGCACGTCCGTAAAGTCCGGAGCAGGATGACAACGAACGCAGTTCCCCGTGTGCGAGAGCGAGTGATCACTCTTTGCTGAGGGTGCGCCCTGCCGTAGGAACAGCTTGAGTCCTGCAAGTTCCCGTTCGCCAAACTGCATGGTGTGAGGATGGAATCTCAGCACGCGCTCATCTGGCACCACGAACCGTGGGTTCTGCAGTTGCTCCAATCCCTGTAATAGGCGTTGTGAGTATGCCTCATCACTCTCACCGGAAGCGGGCATGGGCGGCAGATTGTTCTTCGCAAGAAACATGTCATAAGCCGAACCTGTGTGAGTTCCGTTCGAAGTATGTTCGAACTGCAGTGACTTCAAGAAAGCGCCAATCAACCGTGTGACTTCATAGACGATCTCCTGGTCCGTCGCTGTCTTCACATCAATTCGGAAATTACTGGATAGCCGGAACTGGGCCAACAGGTCTGGGTCGGTTCCCAGCATGAGCTTTGCGTACGAGCCACCGTATTGCTGCCCTAGGTTGTCGCTGCCATCGTCCTCCCTAATGACCTTTGCGATATGGTGGATCGCCTCATCGTGCTCAGTACTCAGCCAGCCAAACGTTCTCCCCACCAGCACACTTTCCACCAGTGCATCCACGGAGGCAAATTCTCCGTCGCCGTGTAGCAGGAGTTCACCACGGCGTGGAGTGAAATCATCCACCATATTTCGCGCGTTCCTAACTGTTAAGGTCCGGCCATCCTCGCGCTTTGGAACCATGCTGCGTTGCAGGAAGTCTGCATACGCGCGACCCGTTCCTCCTTGGAAGGATGAGTTTGCGTACTCATTGACGAAGTGGCACGTGCGGCAATTTATCGATTTTCCGGCGAAGCGGGACGGATAAGACATCTTCGCTTGCGGGTTCAAGACCTGTGAAACAACGGGGTCCCCCTCGGCCAGTGAGTGATTCACGTCCCCATTCGAGTGCACCGCAAAGTATCGGGAAAAACGGGTTTCAAAAAATAGACGGTCTCCGAGCAGCGTCTCTGGTGTGTCCTGAGGCCGGCTCTTCACAACCTTGCGAGCTCTGGGGCGCATTGCCTGCGCCGGTTGCGATTGTCCCAGGCACTGTGCTGAATATCCGACAAAGGCACTGAGGAGGCACGGAAAAATGAGGACTCGAACAACTCTATGGAAGTACACGGGCTCGTTGATCTCCTGGTTACCTCGGCGCACACTGAAGTCTTCTATGGACTTAGATGCAGAGCTGAGCAGCGATCAACCTTAACCTCTCACTTTCCTCACGCCTTCGCGAAGTCGATGTACCCGCGCTGCACGTCCGCGCTGATGAGCTTGACCCGTAACTTGTCGCCCACATCCACGCCCGCTTTCCCCACGGCGAGCAGCCCTTCCACCTGTGGTTTCAGCACGCGTACAAACGTTCCATGCTCGTTCACTCCAGTAACAATCGCGTCAAAGATCTGGCCAATCCGGCTGCTCATTGCCACCGCGGCAATCCGCTTCGTCATCTCCCGTTCTACCTTGCGAGCATCGTTCTCCTTGGCCGTGCAGTTCGCCGCAATAGCAGCCAACTCATCGTCGGAGTAAGGAACCCCTTTCCCGCCAAGCATTGCCTTGATAATCCGTTGCGTCACCAGGTCAGCAAAACGCCGGTTCGGAGCTGTCGAATGCGTGTAGTCCTGCACCGCTAAACCAAAGTGCCCCGGCTCTGGATCGCCCGGACGCTCCAGCACATACTCCCCCGGTCCCATCAGCTTGATCACTGCCAGAGAAAGATCGGCAAAGTGATCCGGGTCTGCTGCCTTGCGTTTGAGGAGAAACTCATTCAGTGCTTTGGAGTCGGCTTCTACCGGCAGTGTCTCTCCCATCTGTCGCGCTAACTCCACAATACGATTCCATCGCTCTGGAACCTTCACTACCCTCCGAATCGACGAGACTTTTTCCAACATCCGGGCCACCACGCCATTGGCTGCGATCATGAAATCTTCAATCAACTCAGTTGCTTCGTTCTTCTGCTGCCGCGCAATGTCCACAACCGTTTCGTTCAGCATCACCGGACGCGTCTCAGTGGTCTCAATGTTCAACGCACCATGCCGGAAGCGCTCGGCCCGCAACGCGCCCGCAGCTTCATTCTGGAGCCTGAGCTGTGCCTGTAACTCGGCCGATGCAGCTACCTTTGGCGGAGCCGCGCTCTTACCTTCCAGCCACGCTCCCACGGCGTCATACGTGAGCTGTGCCTTATTGCGGGTCACAGCCCGGTACACGTCTCCGTGCTGTACGTCTCCATCTTTTGTGACCACGGCTTCAATCACAATACTTAGCTTGTCAGCTTGTTCAAGCAGGGAAGTGACACCCGTGGAAAGCTCCTCCGGCAGCATGGCAAAATTCCGCACGCCCGTGTAGACCGTGGCGGTTTCCTTGGCTGCGTGCTGGTCAATGGCGGAGTCCTTACCCACGAACTCGTCCACGTCCGCAATCGCGATCATCACCTTCACGTTGCCATTGGGCAGCTGCTCTGCTACCTCGATCTGGTCGAGATCCCGCGACGTGTCATTGTCGATGGAGGACCACAGCAAGCCTCGCAGGTCGCGAATTGCCCCACTCGCCGTGACCGCCGGAGGATGGGTCCGCAGTTGCGCAAGCTGAGCCTGTACTCCGGCTGGGAAGTCCGGCTCAAAGCCATGGTCCAGCATGGTCTGCCTGGCTGCGGCTTGTAGATCGAAATGGGAGCTGCTGGGCGGGTGAGAGTTGCTCGATGTATTCATGGTAGGCGCGAAAATCCTATCACGTGCATTGTTTCCAGAGAAGCATTCAGAGAAGTTCCAGAGACAAACCTCGACAACACTATGCATTCAATCAGAGTCACTGCCTTTGCCCTGTGCAATTCTGGCTTCGCCCTGCGGCTTCAACCATCAACTACGGAACTTATCCCAAATATCCTCAGGTTTTTTGCTGCATTGTAAATAGGTCCTTGTGCCTGATAGTGAGCAATGTCAGCCAGCCACCAGCAAGCGATCTATGAACGGTCGGGTGGACTTCCCTAACTGTTGAGGCATCATGAAAAAAAGATTGCTCGCAGCGTTATTCTGCACCTTTGCATTTGTGTCGCTCGGCCTAGCTCAGATCACTGTCAAAGTCTCCACACCAGGAGCCAATGCGACCGTTACTACTCCCTTTTCTCTAAGCGCCACCGCATCCAGCTCGCACCCCATCACCGGCTGGCAAGTTTACATGGACAATGCCGACGCCTACACCGGTCCTGCAAACTCCTCCATCAGCACCAGTCTGAATGCCGCCAAGGGAACTCACCAGCTCGTGATTCGTGCCTGGGACTCAACCGGCGCCTACGGGACACAGACCGTGCAGGTCACCGTTTCGGGTGCTGCTTCCCCTTCCAACACAACTCCACTCAGCGTGAGCGTTTCGGCTCCCGTCGCCTATGCCACCGGTACATCGCCTGTTCACCTGCATGCCATTGCATCCGGTTCGAACGCAGTTACCGGCTGGCAGGTCTATCTGGATAACAGCAGCGTCTACACCGGTCCCGCAGCCGCAACCATTGATACCAATATCAATGCATCTCAGGGGGCCCATCAGCTCGTGGTCCGCGCCTGGGACACCACCGGCGCCTACGCAAGCCAGACCCTCCAGACTACTGTCTCGGGATCAGCCACACCGCCTTCGTCCGCCCTTCCCACTCCTCCTTCCAGCGCCAAGGTTTACAGCAACATTGAGCAGAACACCAGCAACTGGTCTAATTGCCATGACGCTGGCTGCGCAGGCGGTACCGGAGCAGGAACTTACTGGCAGGCTTTCAATCAGGGGTCGCCCTCGCTGGACGGCAACAGCATGGAGCTCTTCCAGGATGGAGTCTGGAGCAACGCCCTCTGGTATCACAAGGTCGGAGCCGATGACGCGGCTACGAATTTCCTCTGGGACTTCTACGTGCAGCTTGACAGCGCCTCGGTCAACGCAGCCCAGGCCCTCGAATACGACGCATTCCAGTTCGTCGGCGGCTACAACTACATGATCGGCACCGAGTGCAACTACGCCGCTGGCGTCTGGGACACATGGAATGAAGCTGGCGGCAACTGGATTCATACCTCCGTCCCCTGCAAGAAGTTCACCGCAGGCGCCTGGCATCATATCCAGTGGTATATGACCACCAACCACAGCAACCACACCTACACCTACAAAACGCTGGTAGTCGACGGCGTGGTCTACAACCTCAATCAGACTCAGCCTGCCAAGTATCTGGCCTGGGGAGACAACGTAGGCGTGCAGTGGCAGCTGGACGTCAATGCCAGCGGCACTGGCTACCACGAGTGGGTAGACAAGGCGACGCTGTCCATCTGGTAACTCAACCCGGTGTTCGGAACCACGAGGTTCTCGAACAATTTCAAGGGCCCCGTCCTGACATTATGGTCAGGGCGGGGTTTTTTGCTTCTGTTTTTTCATTTTTTCGCTTTTGTGAGCTGTCAGGCAACCGGTAAGCCCGCCTAAGTGTCTTATAATCCTGAGTAGCTGGATTTTCCGCCGCAGGCGAATGGGTCCCAGCCAGGCGGTTTTATGGAAGTCAAAGTCTTTCCCCCGCCTTGGTATAGCTATTCTTGTTCAAGTAATAAATAAGCTGTCAACGCCTTCTTTAGATTCGATGACCGTCCATGAAACTGCTTGTCGCAGATGACTCAGGTCTGTACAGGACGATGTTAAAAGCCATGATGGAGGCCCAGGGCTATGAAGTCGTGCTCGCCAGCAATGGCTATGAGGCACAGCACATCATCGAAGGCGATGACCCACCCAGGCTCGCCATTTTGGATTGGTTCATGCCCGGGATTGGCGGCATCGAGCTCTGCGAAATCATCCGCGCCCGCAAGCAGGACTATATCTATACGATTTTGTTGAGCGTTGCAGATCAAACCAGTGATGTACTGAAGGGCTTCGAGTTAGGCGCAGATGATTACTTGTGTAAACCATTCAAGGAATCCGAACTACGCGCCCGTGTCGCAGTGGGTGAGCGAATCATTCGCAGCCGCGACGCTTTGCTGGAGTCCCGTGAAGCCCTGGAGTTTGAGGCGTCGCATGACCCGCTCCTGCGACTGTGGAATCGTTCATCCATCATCGACTTGTTGGGTACGGAACTAGGCCGCGCGAAACGTCTGAAGACCACGCTCAGCATCTTCTTCGTAGATTTGGACCATTTTAAGGAAGTTAACGATACCTACGGCCATCTGGCCGGCGATGATGTTCTCCGCAGCGCGACCGGAAAAATGTCGAGCGCGGTTCGCGAGTACGATCACGTAGGCAGATTCGGCGGAGACGAATTTCTCGTAGTGCTCCCCAATTGCACCGCCGAAGCTGCCTGGGAAGTAGCCGAGCGCGTCCGCGAGCACATCGGAGCCGATCCCATCGTAGTCCCACCCATGCTGGTAAAAATCACCGCCAGCATCGGTCTCTCCGAATGGTGCCCCGGCCAGGAAATCAGCGACCTCTTGTACCGCGCCGATGTAGCCCTATACAGGGCCAAACAAAATGGCCGTAATTGCGTAGAGATTGAGAACATATCCGACGCCAGCAGCGGCGCCACCAGCCCGAACTAACGAGAGGCCTACCTGCCGACGCGAATCTGCGAGAATGAGTGGAACAGACCGCAAACATTCAGCAGCCATAGAACAACGGCGATGACGACAACGCCATTCAGAATTGACTTGATGGTTGATTGCATGGGAATGAAGCGGTTGACCAGCCACAGTAGGACCCCCACCACAATCAGGACTTCAACTAGTTGAATTAAAGGCATAAGCTCCGGCTCTTCGTGCGTTGCGGCGTCCTGTGCATCCCCATCCTAAGCAAAATGAGAATGGACCCGGATGAGTGGCCGCCGCACGTCCGGCACACTCAGGAGATCTAACAATGACAGGAGGGGATGTTTGTAGCTGAGCAAGATTGCTCAGTACAGAGATTAAGTTAGCGATCGACCTATGGGGCGATTTGCGATGAACCTGATGTACCCGACATGCGCCCGACAATATCAAAGTACTGCTGCATGGCTTCCTGTGGCAGGCAACTCCTGCCGAATCAGATACTCGACCTGTTTCCACACACTGGGATCGCATTCGATCTGGGTATGGGCTTTGGAGAAAACTCGGTCGTACCAAGGGTAGGCTCCGCAGTTATAGGCGCTTCCTTTGTAGTCGAATCGAAAATTTCCGAGAATTTCGGTGCGCACGGGGTCGGAGGCGCGAATTGCAGACTGTCCGTGCAGACGTCCATTCCTCTGATAGAAGTTGACAGCCTTAGCTATGTTTGACGGTATCAGTTCGTCATTTTCGTGGACTTTCGCGACGCTATCGACTTGGATTGTCAGCAGAACTGCGATGCCTTGTTTTTGCAGGCGCCTTGCCAGGGTAATCGCTTCGGACCCGCCCCAACTGTGACCATAGATAACGATGCGAGCGTTCCGCTTCTCATCAGCGCTGAGAGTGCCATCATGATTGCTATCGAGCAGGCGCAGCACTTCCTTGCGCGCATTCTCTCCGTGATAACTCTCAAAGGTTTCCACCGTGACGCCAGTCGGGTACGCCTCGCGGAGGCGCGCTGCCAGCTGCACCTCACTGTGTACCAGGTTGTCGTGCTTGATGAACCCGCCAACGAATCCTATGACGATCACCGCGCGATCCACAAGAACCGCTGGGGCTGACTCCACCGGAGCCGGCGACGCAGGAGGGTTCGATCCGTCGACAGGCAGAGATGCGGGAACACTCTGTTTAAGTTGGTCGAGCGAGACCAACATGCCGCGCCAGTGTCCCGGATCGCTCTTTTTATCGATGGGCAAAGAGAGATCGGAATAAAAGTCGAGAATATTTGCGCGCAACTCCGGTGACGTGTGATCGAACTGATGGTCTGAGAGACGGTTGAGCAACTTTGCATAAGTAGCATCTGCCAGCGAGTACTCCGCGGCCTTGGTGCTTTGACCCGTGTCCAGATCAAGATTAGGCAGCAAAGGAATGCCCGTGTGTAGTCGTTCAAGCATAGCCTTGTACTGACTTACAGTTTCATTGATGCTCTTGAAATACAGATCTTCTGTTCTTGGTGTTGGGGTGTTGAATGCCATGGCCTTGAAGGGACCAATCTTGGGCACGAAACGCAATAGCGTAGACAGGATGCGGGTTCCCGGGCCCGGCTTCACGTAGTCTTTTCCCCACTTCGTTTCGTATTCAGAGCGCGAAAGATGATATAGAAACTCCCGCTTCGAAAAGTCCGGAGTCTCGCGAATCAGTTCCTTCTTATGGGTCTGGAGTGCAACCCGCGTCATCTGAGGAATGAGGTGCGAGACCGAGTAGCGATAGGACCCGACGGCGAGATCTTCATGGGTAAGCACGTCCTTCAAGTCGACTCCGTATACGACGGGAAAAACCCGTTCCAGCAGGGGTTTCGATACTTGAAAGCCGATGAACTCATGGTATTGCTGCGAGGCGTAACGGTTCTTTGCAACTTGCAGGGTGTCAAAACCGAATTCAATCTTCAGATGAGCAGACCTGTCCTGCGCATAGCGGACGGAGTTTCCGTATTTCGCGCGCAACTTGGGATACTCGATTGCCACGGCCTGATTGACTGCGGGATGGCCGGCAATATCTGACGCGTAGTGCGACATCGCTCCCAAGGCGAAGGCATACTCGTCCGCATCCTGACTTTTAAGCAACAGCTCGCGAACGAAGTCACCACTGCGAACGTAGTGCACCAGGTCGCTGAATTCAGAGTTGCCGAAAGGATAGTAACCGAGGTCCTGGATTACGGCTCCACCGTAGGCGTACGCATGCGCCACGCGTATCTGGTCTTCCGTGAGTCCAGGAAAACGTTCGAGTAGTAAAGGACGTATTTCGCTGGCCCATAGCAAGTCGACAATTTCTTCATGAGTCAAAACCGAGTACGCAACGGAATTATTGCTACACATCAACAACACTAAGAAGAGGGCTGCAGCGCGCATAACATACAGTCGTGAGTGTCCAGTGAGAGCACGGCTGAGCAGTCTGAATTTTGTGACCTGTTGTGGCTCAAGCATTTTTTGAACCCTCTCCTGACTCGTGGAGGACGGGCGCCGCCCCAGTGATCTGCGGCGCGTCCCGGTTCGGATTGCCGCGTCGCTTTGGCACGGTCACAACTTGCGCCCCAATATTTTGCCAATCTCCAATTTGTGCATCTCGATGGTAAACATCTCGAGCGACGAGACCGCACGACCGGCATCACTGTCCGGAACTGGCATCGTCCCATTGCGCTCTTTGAAACCTTTCACAGTTTCGCAGAGCCGCTCTAGCTCATCCAAGGCGACTTGAAGTTTCATTGGAGTCATTTCGTATTCCTTGCCCGCGGCGTGACGTCAGCCTGATTGCTATCGATCTCAGGTGCCCTGCAGAGAGGAGCTCACCCACAGAGCAAGTCTCTGCCTTCTAGCTCTGGAACACTGGTCAATTTTGACCAGTCGCGAGGCCGTGTGATTTTCGCGAGGGAATCACTTTTCGCATAGCGGTCCGTCGTATGAGCAATGTTGAACAGATTACAAAATTAAGACTAATTACGATTGCACCTGCGTCGAGGTACTTCACAGTGACATGGGTAAGCATTCGCTCAGCAAACGAGATATCACGGTCACGGCGAGTTCAGAGTGATCTTCGACCACTGAAGTACCAACTTAGTCTCAACAGTAAAAACTAAACTGATTAAACTTTCGGGAGAACTTTCGCAATGTCATTTCATTTCAAGAATCACCTTAGGCGGGTATCATCTACGCTTGTTGTCCTCTGTGCGTTTGGCACACTGGCAGTGGCTCAGGAACAACCTGCTCCCAAGTGGGAGCTTTTTGGCGGATACTCATTTCTGTATCCCGGTGCGGACGTGCACGGAACGTTAGGATCGATTCCGGTGAGCAGCCATCTGGACTGGAATCTGCGCGGAGCTGGAGCCAGCGTCACATATGATTTCACCCGGCATTTCGGCATGACAGTCGATGCCAGTGACCATTGGGGCATCAGTCAAAACAGACTTGACCACACCGATTTTTCCAACCTCTCGATCGGCCCCAAGTTCACATTCCGCTATTCCCATCTCTCGCCATTTCTTGAGGTGCTGGCAGGCGATCAGCGTCTATATCCCGAAGCCTTTCACCACATCGATAAGCTAGGTGTGATGGGCGGTGGTGGTGTGGACGTCAACCTCTCCAGGCATTTTGCGTGGCGGCTGATTCGTGCTGACTATGTAGCTTCCAGCTACCGCTTCGGTCCGTCTTCTTCCACTTCGACCACTGTCCTGCATGGTGCAAGACTTCAGACGGGTCTCGTCTTCATGTTCGGCGGTGCGCCTTCGGTCGCTCCCAGCGCTACTTGCGCGACGCAGCCAACAGAAGTCTTCGCGGGCGAGCCCGTAACTGCCACCGCCAGCGGATCTAATTTCAATCGCAAGCGCACAGTGAAGTACGCGTGGTCCGGCACTGGAGTAAAAGCCACCGGCAGCGGCGCAACCACCCAGATTGACACCAATGGATTACAGCCTGGCTCTTACAAGGTCACAGCGAGTCTGAGCGACGGCAGCCGGGCAGGAGTTGCCTCCGCCAGCGCTAGCTTCATCGTGAAGCAATCCAATCCCCCAACCGTCTCATGCTCATCGAATCCGGCTGCAGTTCAGGTCGGCGGCACCGCTGCGATCAGTGCATCTGCAACCAGCCCAGACAGCCGCAGCCTGACCTATAGCTACGCCTCCAACGGTGGAAGCGTCACCGGCAATACCTCTACCGCCGTACTCAGCACCAGTGGTGTGCAGCCAGGAATGATCACCGTGATTTGCAATGTGAGCGACGACCGCAATCCGCCGCTTCAGGCTTCTTCCACAACCACGGTGAACGTGCAAGCGCCACCACCGCCGCCACCAGCGGAAGCCACCGCCATCGAAAAGCGGCTTGCTCTGCACAGTATTTACTTCGCAACAGCCAAGCCCACGCCCGAGCATCCCGACGGCGGTTTGCTTGCCAGTCAGGAAAAAACCCTTGTTGCGCTCGCAAGCGATTTTCAGACCTATCTTCAGGGCAAGCCAGATGCTCGTTTGACCCTTGAAGGCCACGCCGATCCACGCGGCTCCGTGGAATACAATCAGGCGCTTTCCGAACGGCGTGTTGAACGGACTAAGAGCTTCCTGGTCGGACAAGGTGTACCCGCAGCAAAAATTCAAACTGAGGCGTTCGGCAAGCAGCAAGAGCTATCCGATGCCCAGGTGAAAAGTGCGGTTGAACGTAACCCGGAACTGAGCACGGAAGAGCGGCAGAAACTGCTTGATAACATGAATACAATCATCCTCGCCAGCAATCGCCGTGTGGACATCACCTTGAGCAATGCTGGTCAAAAGGCTCAGCAGTCGGTGCGTGAATACCCATTCAACGCTGCGGATTCATTGGCCCTACTCGACAACGAGAAGACCAGTAAGACCGCAAGTCATTCGAAACGGAAGGGCAAGACCACGAAGAAATAGTACTTTCAACAGTCAAGTCGCACTGTGGTCCGTCGCTAGCGGCGGACCACATCTTTTTTTTTGCTGCGAACTAGCAGCCGTCTCGTGGCAATGAACCGCCGGCAATCGGGTAACTGAGCAATAGTGAGCAGTTTTCATCACACAAGCTCTGTCAGACTTTCGAAGTGTCAGTTACCAGGTGGGCAGTCGTCGGCTGCTTTGATCAATGGTGGCCATATGAACGCATACCGGGGGGAATCTTCGATGAAGTTTCGCCAGCCTGTCTTGTTGTTATTTGTGATCACGACTTTCGTGGCATTGCCAGCAGTGGCAAAAGGGCAGTCGCTGGCTCCGGAAGACTCGCTCGGCATGGCTGTAGCCGCAGTCTCAGACCAAAGCGACCTGACGTACACACGTCCCACCCAGGCAACGAAACTACGCAATTACGCCTTTGATGCGTTTGGTCCGTATCCCATCGTAGGCGCGGCTATGGTGGCTGGCGTCGGCCAAATGGACAACACTCCGTCTGCTTGGGGAAAGGGCGCGGCCGGATACGGAAGGCGGTTCGGCTCCGACTTCGGCATCGCGGCAATAACCACCACGACCCGTTACGGTCTGGCACAAGCCCTTAAGGAAGACACACTCTATTACCGCTGCGAATGCAAAGGCCTATTGCCAAGGTTCAGCCATGCCGTGGTTTCGACCTTGACCGCACGACACGGCGAAGATGGGCACCGAGCCTTCTCCTTCTCCGCCGTGGCAGCACCTTATGCAGGCACGGTGGCGGCAGTGTACGCATGGTATCCCGACAACTATGGTGCCAGATCTGCGTTGCGGATGGGCAATTACAACCTGCTTGGAAGTGTAGGCGAGAACGTCCTGCTGGAATTCTTCTACAGCGGACCGCATTCTCTCCTTTCGCGCATGCACCTCAATAATTCGCGCGCTGCGCCCAATCCGGATTCGAAGTGAGCGAAAACAACATAGGAATTGCTACCTTGCCTGGCGCTCGGTCAGCCTCGCTCGCGTTGGTGGATGGCAGCGCCTCCAAATGGGTGGGCACCAAGTTCCTCGAGTGGTTTGGAGAGCTGGGCATCTTCTCATGGCGGGTTGTGCGGGCTGGAGTGACGCCGCCATTCGAGTTGCGTGAGTTAGTCCGGCAGCTTGACGAGATCGGGTCGCAGTCGCTGCCACTGGTTGCGTTAGCAGGCGCGGCAATTGGAGTTGTGCTGGCATTGGAGTCCGTCCAGAGCATGACCCGGTTCGGCGCTAAATCGCTGCTTCCGGCAGCGCTCGTTTATTCGGTTGTTCATGAGATAGGTCCAATCATCACTGCACTGGTTGTAAGTGGCCGGGTGGGCGCAGGTATTGGTGCTGAGTTGGCGTCCATGAAAGTGACCGAACAGATTGACGCGATCGAAGCATCTGCCGTAAACCCTTACCGGCTGCTCGCAGCAACTCGCATTCTGGCTTGTGTTCTAATGCTGCCATTGCTGACTCTTGCTTCCGATGCCTGCGGCCTGGTGATGGGCTGGATTGCACTGGCCTCGGTTGAGCCGCTCTCATTCCACCAGTTCATCATTAATGGTTTCCAGGGCTCAGGGTTTAACGATTTTCTGCCGCCCACATCAAAAACTGCTGTCTTCGGGCTGATTATCGGACTGGTTGCCTGCTTCCAGGGAATGCGTACCCGGGGAGGTGCAGCGGGTGTGGGCCGAGCCGCCACGAGTTCTGTGGTCTTGTCCTCACTGTTCGTGATTCTGGCGGATGTTGTGTTGGTGAAGTTCATCATTATCTTTTTCCCCTAAGACAAACAATGACCACAATCGATCAAATCCGAAAAGAGCTGGGAAGTAGCGAAGCTGGACTTGCGCCATCCGTCGAGGTTGAGAACGTCTATAAATCCTTCGGAACTCAAAGGGTATTGAATGGCGTAAGCCTCACTGTTAACCGCGGCGAAACCCTCGCGGTCCTGGGGCGCAGCGGAACTGGCAAAAGCGTCTTGATAAGAATGATCATCGGCCTGCAAACGCCAGACGCGGGAGTGGTGCGCATTCACGGAAAAGACATCACCGGACTGTCCATCGACCAACTCAGTGAAATCAGGAAGAAGATGGGTTTTCTCTTTCAGCATGCGGCGCTCTACGATTCGCTGACTGTCGAGCAAAATGTAGCTTTTCCCCTGCAGCACCATAGACGTGCAATGCCGCCCTCCGAGCAGCGTGACCTTGTCAAACAGTTGTTAGAGGAGGTCGGTATGGTTGGCCATCTAGACAAGATGCCATCGGATATCTCCGGCGGCATGCAGAAAAGGGTGGGGCTGGCTCGGGCATTAGCCTTGAACCCAAGCATCCTGCTGTTGGACGAACCCACTGCAGGTCTTGATCCAATCAGCTCCGCTGAAATTGACGAGTTGATTCTGAAGCTTCAGGCGGAACATCGCATGGCCTCAATCGTCGTCACTCACGATCTGCACAGTGCAAAGACAATTGCTGGCCGATTGATACTGCTCAATCAAGGCAAGGTGATGGCCAAAGGAACCTTTCAAGAACTTCAAGCATGCGACGATCCGTTCGTTCGTGAGTTTCTGAAGTATTCGTAGGAGAGCATTATGTCAAGAGCAGCGCGCTTGGGAGCTTTCATTGTAGTTACCCTGGCCATTCTCGTAGCTGGCGTCTTTATCATCGGAAGCAAGCAATATCTCTTCAGCTCGACCTATCAGGTGAAAGCACAATTCAGTAATGTTGCGGGGTTGGACGCGGGAGCCGATGTCCGCGTCGGCGGGGTCCATAGTGGGACCGTGCACAGCATTGAATTGCCGCACAAGACTGGCGACAAAGTAACGGTCACCATGGATCTCAGTAAATCGACACACGAGATTATCAAGCAAGACTCCATGGCTACGATTGAGACCGAGGGAATGTTGGGCAACCAGTTTATGGCAATCTCGTTTGGTTCTGCCGGTTCTCCTAACGTACGGGACGGCGATATGCTCGCCAGCCAGCAGCCGCTGGAAATGGCAGACCTACTCAGGAAAGCAAGCGACATCCTTGATAGTAGCCAGCAGGCGATTCAGAACGCTACGCTCGCGACGGCGAGCCTGGACTCTATCTCCGCCAAGATCGATCATGGTGAAGGAACCGTAGGCGCGCTTGTGAATGATCGGCAGCTTTACAGCAACCTGCAACAGACGACCGGTGCCCTGCGCGAAACAATGGTTCAGGCGCAAGCGGGAGTGATCGGCTTCCACGAGGACATGGAAGCGCTGAAACATAATTTCCTCCTGCGCGGATACTTCAAGAGCCGTGGATATGAAGACTCAGCCGACCTGTCTAAGAATGAAATTGAGCGAATGCCGCCAGGCACGCCCGTCAAGGAGTTTACGTACTCGTCGAAGCAGCTTTTCGATAAGCAGGATTCTGCCAAATTGAAAAACCAGAAGTCTCTACGCGCGGGTGGCGAGTTTCTGGCGGCCAATCAGTTTGGCTTTGCGGTGGTGGTAGTCTCCGCGGGTAAGGAAGGCGATGCCCAGAAGGAAATGGTGCTCACTGAAGCACGAGCCATGGTTGTGCGTGAGTATCTGGTAGCGAGCTTTGGCTTCGATGACAGTCATCTTAAGACGCTTGGAATTGGCAAGCAGGCAGACACAAACTCGGATGGCGACTGGGGTACAGTCCGCATTCTCATCTATCCCGAAGGAGCCGAGATTCCGCGCACCAAGGTATCGCCAGTGGCAATCTCTTCCTCTGCTGTTTCTGGTCGCCCATCTCAGGCCTTTTCAGGAGACGAACCGAAAGCTCGCGATTAAGTTAAGCATGGTTTGTAAAGGAAGTTTTGTGGTTTCGCGCCCGCACCATGAATCGCCTCGGAGGCTTGGGCGGAATCCCGGACTAGTAGAATGGTTGACTCGGTCGACTGGGTATCGACCTGCTAATTGATCGATGCCGGTGCGGAACTTCTATCTTCCAGTGCCGCAAGTCTGTTGGCATGAATGTCTGACACAGGAACCATGAGATCCCACGAGTAGTCAATCTCGCAAGCGCAATCGAAGCAGACCCGATAGGTGCGCCTGTTGATCGTGAAAACGCGGCTCAGGTGGCGGTGGTGGCATCCAAAAAGCAACTGAATAGTCCGGCTCAAAGTTGTCATTGTTCTACGCCCGATGCCGACGGTCGCATTCACCATTAGCGTCCAACCACACTAGAAGAGAACGAATGCTGGTGCGTGCCAGTGCGATGGCGCAGTCAGCTGCTCCGTAATAAACATTGATCGTGTCCCCATCAGCGTCCATGGTGTTTCCGCAAGGGAACACGACATCATTGACGTCACCGTGCCGTTCGTAGTCTGTCTCCGGCCCAAATATCCACTCGTCTCCCCGAAGCAAGCACTTGTCCGGTTGCTCAAGATCAAACAACGCGAGGCCCAATCGATAGAGGCAGCCCGAAGGTGTATGCCTCACTCCGTGGTAGAGCATCAACCAGCCGCGGTCGGTTTGAATCGGCGGCGAAGAGAGACCGATTTTATTTGCATCCCACCATGCTCCGCGGCGCGCCTCAAGCATTACCTTATGACTTCCCCAATGACGAAGATCCGGTGAGTAGGAGATCCAGATGTGAGCTCCCAGTGTCGTCATCGGTCGATGGATAAGCGCCCATCGTCCATCAATCTTGTGCGGTAGAAGTGCCGCATCTTTATCGTCAGGAGACATGATCACTCCGAATCTCTCGAAGTCATGGAAGTCCTTCGTAAGGGCAAGCGAAACGCCGGGACCTCCCCGCGAATACGAGGTGTAGACCACTGCATACTGTTTCAGTTCCGGCATCCATGTAATTCGCGGGTCTTCAATGCCCCACAGCTCTTCGGGATAGTGCTCCGGGTCTGGCATGAGCGTCGGCGTTGGATCAATCTGCCATCCGTCCACTCCGTTTACCGAGCGAGCTACACACAGGTGCGAGAGTCCCCTTCGGTCTTCTACGCGGCAGAGCAGCAGAGTCGAGCCATCTTCCAGCAAGGTCGCGCCAGCGTTGAAGACGCTATTGATCGGGTATGGCCAGTCCCGGCTGGTTAAGATCGGGTTCGCGGCATGGCGGTTCAGCAGTGGCTTGTCATGAATTACTACGCTCATGAAATCTCCAATGGAGTGCTCAAAAAGGCGCGTGACTTAGTTGCAGTTTCGTGCCGGGCAAATGGCAATTCTGCGTCCTCCAGTAGGCGCATCTCGAGCAGCGCCATCAGAAAGGACAAAGTAGATTCAGCTCCCTGGTTTTCGTTGACCCGGTCGGGATGCAGACCATCACGACATCCGCCCGTACTGGAATCGTAGAGTACGATTTGCAGATCGTTGTCCCCAAGGAACCAGTTGAACGCGCACCATGCATCTTTCAGCCAACGGCTATCTGCCGTTGCACGGAAGGCTTGCAGGCACGCTGACACCGTCGCCCCGGCCTCTACCGGTTGCTGGTCGAATCGAGCCTTCTCGCCACCTTTCCGGTGAAAACCTTGCGATCCAATCGGAACGAAATGTCCTTTGGTCTCGCAACGCTGCATTGCTACAACCCAGTTCAAGGATTCAAGTCCGGCCGCAAGCATCGCTTTGTCAGAGGTGCGTAACGCGCACGCTATCAGAGCTTGGGGCAAACGCGCATTCGAGTAGGCAAGCACGTCTTCGAACCAGTGCCATCCATTCGTTCGGTTGGAGGCATAGATGTCGAGCAAACGATGCGAAAGCTCGTCCATCGTTTGCATAGCGGCTCTGTCTCCGGGAAATCCGCTAAGGTACTCGTGCAGACCTAGTGCCGAAAATGCCATCGCCCTCGGACTTCTGAACTTTAGAATCGCAGGGAGTGCTGATTCAAACAGCCGCCCCGCCATGCCCCGCAAATCCGCAGACTTCGAGCGTCCCAGAACTGTCCCCAGCCCCCACAATGCCCGGCCGTGACTATCTTCTGATCCCGCAGCCTCAAGCCACTGGCGTTCGTAGCTCAGGAAGTTTCTAAAACGGCCGGTAGCCGGATTAAACGCGTGCCACAGGAATGCCAGGTAGCGTGATGCAAGGTTGGCCGACTCAGAAAGTGCGGTCATTCCAAGCTCTTCCATCAGCATCGCCACAATCAATGCGCGGGCGTTATCATCTGTCGCGTAACCTTCACCATAATTTGGAACCGAGAATACTGCGTGTTGCAAAAGCCCAGTGTGATCGGTCATGCGGTACAGGTGGTCCAGTTTGAAAGATGGCAGCCTGTCTAATGTTCTTTCTGCGTTCAAGTCTGAGAATGCAATGCGAGGAACCTGCATTCGATCAGAGCGGGCGCGTACGAACGTGCTCATGTAGGACTCGGCAGCTTTGTTCCAGACCGTATCACGCGCATAGAGGTAGGCACGTTTGCGCATGGCATGGCGGGCTGCTTCGTTGTCCAGCAGTTCTATCGCCGCAGTCGCAATCGCATCCGAATCTTCGAACGGCACCAGCACTCCACGCCCCTCATCCAGTAGTTCAGCGGCGTGCCAGTACGGAGTTGAAATGATCGCTTTACCAGCTCCCAGCGCGTACGCCAGAGTGCCGGATACAGCCTGCGCCTCATATCGGTACGGAGTGATGTAGATGTCTGCTGAGCCGACGAACTGTGCCATTTCCTCGGGACTTACGAAGCGGTTATGGAAGATCACATTGCGCTCGACTCCGAGCTTCCGCGCCAATGCCTGGAGTTGCAACCGGTACTGGTCTCCCTCACGTCGCCGGATGTGAGGATGCGTCGCGCCCACAACCATATACACGGCTTCTGGATGTTCTTCCACAATACGGGGAAGTGCCTCAATCACACGCTCGATACCCTTATTCGGAGACAGCAATCCGAATGTCAGCAGTACCGCCCGGCCCTCCGTTCCAGAAGAATCTTTGTAATAATTCGGATCTCCGAATGGCAGGTCGGGCACGCCATGCGGAATAAGATCTATTTTGTCTGCCGGTACGCCAAACACTTCACGTAAAAGCCGTGACGAATGTTCGCTCATTACGATCAGCCGGTCAGAGAGCACGGCAATCTCGTCCATCACGGCGCGTTGTGTTTGGTCAGGTTCGCGGAGAACCGTATGCAGCGTCGTCACCACGGGCATCTTCAGCCGCCGCAGTAGCCGTAGGATGTGGCTGCCGGCCGGACCTCCGAAGATTCCATACTCATGCTGCAAGCAGACGAGATCAACGTTGCTGAAGTTAAGGAAGTCGGCCGCATCGTCATACGAAGAAGGATCTCCTTCGGTCAATTCGAAGCGTACGCGTGGCGGATAGCTGTACTGCGCCCCAGGGTCATTCACCGCGACGGCCATCAACTGTGCAGTTTCGTACTCTGTGCCAATAGCGTCGCAAAGGTCCGTCGTAAACGTGGCGATCCCGCACTGGCGCGGGAAATAGTTTCCGATTACAGCAACCCTGCTGGGAAGTGAGGCGCTGACTCGCGATCGCAATGAGGCCGCGAGCCTTCCCTCGAGCATCAGCGTGCGCAGCTTCGTCCCATGCAACGGTACGCTCAGCGATGCATTTTCTGGTGACGCCATTAAACTCTCCTGTATCTGTTGCTCAGCGCCGCCCGGTGACTAGGTTAAATACCAGCACGACCAGTGCCACAACTAACAGGAGATGGATCAACCCGCCGGCGATGTGAAGACTGAAGCCGAGGAGCCACAAGATCAAAAGAATTACAAAGATTGTCCAGAGCATTTGAACCTCTCTAATCGGCGGTGTGTCCGGGACCCGGTTCAGTCCCGGACACATGCCTTAGGTTGACTTAGCGGCACGTCGATAGCAGGTTAGTTTGTGGCAATGGCCTGCGCTTTTGCGCCACGCACTGCGTTCAAGAAGTGCTCAGCCGATTCCTTCGGTGCCACTTTTCCTGTTAGTACAGCGCGAGTTGAAACATGACGGCCATAGACGGCCTCCATCGAATCGTCGTCGCGGCGAATCGAGGCGCCATCCAGCGTGAGACCAGCAAACGCGCCCTTGGCACGGGAGTAGGTCAGAATCTCTGTATTCAGCTTCCAATCGGTGTCAGCTGAAGCATGACGTCCAACTGGTCCAGCAGCTGCCGAGGCATCCGCACCCAGTTCGAACTTGCTTTGCAGTAAACGCTGCATGCCCCTGTCATTCTGGATGATCATCACCAGATCAATGCCTTCGATACCGATCTGCAATCCCCAGCTACCGCCTGTGATCGCAAAGAATGCCGGTGCACTCCAGCCTTCAGCAGTACGGCAGGTGGCTACGCCGCGTCCATTTTCCGCGCCAAACACAAAGCCGCCCTTGAGCATATGCGGAACCACTGCAACGCATTTCGCGTGCTCCAGAACTTCTTCAGGAATGCCCTTGTCCGGCGCACCCATAATTTCGTGCAGCACTTTGGCCGCATTATCCAGACGTTCGGCGGACTTTTCGCGGTGGGACTGCGCCCAGCCAAGGCTGGTCAGGCTGATTAACGCAACGAACAACATAATTTTCTTCATGGTTAGGCCTCTGTTTTTCTACCCCTGCACGGCATCTCTGCTTGCATCGCATTGGCAGCGTGGTGAGGTACTTTCAACCTTAGCGATTGGCCCGCGTCAACGTCTGAGCTATAGTGCTCACCCCGGATTCTGGCTCGGAAAATGATTGCTGCAGAGCGCGCGCATTGCCGCTGGGATATTTCGCCCGCGAATCTTCTTTACCCTCATGCTCGCAATCTGCGCGCTGAGCAATTCGATACAGTCTTTGTAGGTGCAACCGCGCAATACTCTGAGTCCGTGATTGCTTAGGCGCGCCTTGGCACTCAAGGTTTGATCCTCACATCGGCACGATGAAAGCGGATATGGATCACCCAGTCAGAACTTTGTTGTATGAAGTGTTCCTGGCACCACCCAGGCGCTTATATCAAAGGGTTTACCGGATGACTATCCGGGCAATCAGGTTCGTGACCTGTGAAGTCCTTCGCAGCAGAAGGCACCGCAGATTGCCGCATCCCATAGTCCGTAAGTAAGCGCGCACAGAACGAAAACGACTAACTCAGACTTAGCACAAGGGGAAAACATGTCATCGAACGCCGATCCACGGGCAGTGCAGGCGGCTCGACTGGAGCGCACTCTGAAATCCACAGTGGTCTCAAGCTGGAGTGAGTTGATGCCGGAATCAGCGTCTGGATTGATCCATGTTGAATATCAAACCGGAGCCGATGGCGAACTCGACTTTATAAAGATCTGGGCATCTAGAGTTTGGGGCGAATGGAAGCTCGTTTGTGAGTTGTGGATGCGTCCCTTGTGGTCTCACGTTTCTGGCGTGCGCTTTGGTGGTCAATTTCATTCCGTGGACTTCGCCCGCACCCTCGAACTGATGGTGGGCAATGCCTGCACAACCACAATGCTTCCGAATCTCCACGGACTGATCCAGGTGTTTACGCCCACTACAATCGAACAGAACGAGGCGGACGCCATTGTACGGGAAGCAATGGCCAATCACGACGCCACGATCGCGACACCGCATATCGCAGCGTGAATGCGGCAGAGATGTACCTTTAGCGCCCGCCGATGGGCGCCTCTCTCGCCTGCTCTTTCGCAAACTCTGCCTCACAAAACCAAAACGTGTGCTCGTGCATAGCTCACTGTAAGCATTGTGTCGCCTGACGGTGGCGTATGCTGAAGATGGGTTCCAATGGAATCGTAAGTACCCATCATCGCAGCAAGTGGGGTGCATCGTTTCTCAAACATACTGTTGGTCAGCGCGCCGAAGTTCCGCAAGATTCGAGGAGTAGCCGATGGAATACTTGAAATTCAAATCGTTGCTCCGTCGAGTGATTGTGATTCCGATGCTGGTCACAGCTGTTCTTGCGGCACTGCTTCTGTGGGAATCCTTCGACTTGAACAAATCCTTGCAGTGGGTGGACCATACCGATCAGGTTCTCGATCAGTCTGCGCGTCTGCTCAAACTACTGGTGGACGTAGAGACCGGCATGCGCGGCTACCTTGCAACCGGCGATGAAACCCTCCTTCAGCCATATTTTGAGGGTACGAAGAGATTCGATTCCGAATACCAGTCCTTATATAAGTTGGTGGATGACAGTTCTCCGCAGGAGCAGCGGTTGAATGATATCCGTGCCGGCTATTTCGATTGGGTGGCGTACACCGACAAAGTTGTAGCCCTTCGTCGAACCGGGAAAGCCGATGGCGCTCCCTATGAGAGCCTGCAAGGTAAACGCGGAATGGATGCTCTTCGGGAGCAGATCTCGAAGTTTCAAGATGTGGAAGCAGGACTGCGCATTCAACGCATTCGAACTGCTCACCGGCGATGGACCCTGATGGCTACAAGCTGCATTGGCCTTGGCCTCGGATTCGCGGTGTTCCTCACGCTGTTCACGCGTTACCACATCGAGCGATTGGGTAGCAAGCTGTTACAGAGTGAAGAGCGATGGACAGCTACTCTGGGCAGCATCGGCGACGCCGTCATAGCAACAGACAGCGAAGCTCGTGTCACGTTCCTCAACTCGGTTGCCGCCAAACTCACCGGATGGCAACCAGCGGAGGCTCTGAATCAGCCACTCCAGAAAGTATTCAAGATCATCAACGAGCAGACCGGACTGCGCGCAGACGATGAAGTGCTTCGGGTGCTCGAAGAGAAACAGATTATCACCGTGACCAGCAACGTGGCATTGGTCGCGAGGTATGGCCGCGAAATTCCGGTTGAACACAGTGCGGCGCCAATCCTTGCAGGTGGCGGAAAGGTCATCGGCGTGGTGCTGGTTTTTCGCGACGTTAAGGAGAGGCGCCGGGAGCAGGAAGCGACAGCAGAGCAGGCCGCCCTGATCGAACTCGCTCAGGACTCCGTCTCCGTGATCGATATAGATGGGACCATCAGCTATTGGAGCCGCGGTGCAGAGATGATGCTGGGATACTCCAAGAGCCAAGCCATTGGAAAAAACTCGCATGACCTTCTTCGCACCGAATTTCCGACTACACTCGATCAAATCAATGCGGAACTCATGCGTGAGGGGCACTGGGAGGGCGATCTCATCAAGACCGCACAGGACGGTCGGCGTATTGTAGTTGCCGGTCGCTGGGCTTTGCAGAGGGGCAAGCGCGGCCAACAACCTCGTATCTTGGAGATCATTAGTGACATCACGGAGCGTAAACGGGGAGAAGAGTCACTCGTCTTACAAAAGGAGCACTTGCGTGCTCTGGCTGAACGCTTGCAGTTGACGCGCGAAGAAGATCGCAAGAGAGTTGCTCGCGACCTGCACGACCAGATTGGACAAATTCTAACTGCAATCAAAATGGATATGACATGGATGACTCGTCATCTGCCTGAGTCGGAGAGCATGGTGCTCGCTCGGCTGAACGAGTCGATTCAGATGATCAACGATGGCGTCAAATCGGTGCGGGCAATATGCAGCGGGCTGCGTCCGGGAGTTTTGGACGACCTCGGACTTGCAGCGGCCATCGAGTGGCAGGCCAGCGAGTTTGCTTCGCGCAACGATATTATTTGCCAGGTAAATGTTCCGCCTGTTGATTTGCACATGGATGGAGATCGAGCCACTGCGGCATTCCGAATTTTTCAGGAATGTCTGACCAATGTGATCCGGCACGCGCAAGCAAAGTCGGTGCGCGTATCCTTGTGTCAGGAAGATGAGAACATCCTTCTAGTCGTGCAGGACGACGGAGTAGGCTTCTGTGAATCCAACTTGTCAAACTCGCTTGGATCTCTCGGACTTCTCGGAATGAAAGAGCGCGCGCAGTTCTGCGGCGGTGATGTACAAATCTCCAGTTCACCCGGCAATGGCACAACTGTCACAGTTCGCGTCCCTGTGGACACCCCAAGTGCCGAGAGGCAGCAAACATGCATATACTGATCGCAGATGACCATGCCGTCGTACGCCGTGGACTCAAAGAGATACTGTCTGACGCGCTTCCTGACGCGGATTTTTCCGAAGTCGGCAACGGTGATGAAGTGCTCAGCCACCTCGGCAAATCACAAACTTCTATACTCGTTCTGGATATCAACATGCCGGGACGTAGCGGGATGGACGTGCTGCGGGATGTAAAGCACACCTACCCACGGCTGCCAGTGATCATTCTAAGCTGCCAGCCGGAGGACCAGTATGCGGTGCGCTGTTTGCGGGCAGGCGCAGCCGCCTATATCAATAAGGAGAGCGCCCCTGAAGAACTGGCGCTGGCGACAAAAAAAATACTGAGCGGTGGCCGCTACATAGGTGCGGGTCTTGCAGAGAAACTGGCAGACAATTTGGATGTTTCCGCAGACAAGCCATTGCATGAACTACTCTCGGATCGGGAACACGAAGTCATGAAAATGATTGCCTCCGGCGTCCCCTTGACGGAGATCGGCGAACGCCTCCATGTCAGCGTAAAAACGATAAGCAGCTATCGAGCCCGCATCATGGATAAAATGCAGATGAAGAGCAACGCCGAACTTACCCGCTACTCCATGACACACAACTTGATCGACTAGATCCTCCCGCCGGTGTAGGAATAATCCTACAGAGCCAGCTTACGAAAGCCTACAGAGATCACGGTTTTCGCTGGTTACAATTACTCTCTAACTTCGGTAGCGTGGTTACAGGCCGGACTTGCGGCCAGGGAAGCGTTGCAACGATGTTTGTCCTGATAGCTGATGATCACGCGAACGTGCGTCGGGGACTGAGAGAGATTGTGGCTGATGCTTTTTCAGGTTCGCAATTTTCCGAGGCAGCCAATGGAATTGAGGTAATGATCCAATTGGCCAAGTCTCCTTGCGGCGTGCTCTTGCTTGATATCAACATGCCTGGACGCACCGGGCTTGAAGTGCTGCAGGATGTGAAGCATATCTATCCGTTGCTTCCTGTGATCATGGTGAGTGTCCAGCCGGAGAACCAGTATGCCGCGCGATGTCTGCTAGCCGGAGCCTCCGCCTACGTCAACAAGAACAGCGCC
>Ga0181537_10001200_pt1 | contig 24187 bp, 23 predicted proteins | sample PEATcosm2014_Bin_39_FD_119765 | JGI IMG/M metagenome (GOLD analysis project Ga0181537, IMG submission 119765) | Peatland microbial communities from MTU Mesocosm Facility, Houghton, MI, USA - PEATcosm2014_Bin23_10_metaG | ecosystem: Environmental > Terrestrial > Soil > Wetlands > Peat | place...
ACCTCCGTCGTCGGAAGCACGTCCGGGCACGCGGTGTGGTCCGACACCAAAGTCGCCGGAGCCCCGGGAAGCTACTCCCTGACCTACGGGTGGGCCAGCTCGGGCCAGACCCTGGGCTCCTGGCTCATCGAGATCGATGGACCCGGCTGTCCCGTGTCCACGCCGTCGTCCACGGCCACCCCCTCGCCGTCGTGGTCCCCCACCTCCACGCCCACCTCCACGCCCACGCGAGCGCGGACGCTGGTCCAACACCCAACTGCGTCGCCGAGGGCCAGGCGCGCCCCGCGGGAGATACAACCGGGCAGTACTACTGGTCCGCCGATGAGATCGCCCAGGCATACGGCCTCGGCGGTTACTACGCCGCGGGCGACGAGGGCGCCGGCCAGACCATCGCGCTGCTGGAACTCGAGCCGGACAGTCCGTCAGACGTGGCGACATATGCCGGCTGCTACGGCATCACCTCACCGACCGTCAACTATTTCGAGGTTGACGGAGGCGCCGGAACCGGCGCCGGCTCAGGCGAGGCGGCGCTTGACATCGAGCAGATACTCGGGCTTGCGCCGCACGCCACGGTGGACGTCTTCCAGGCGCCCGATAGCGGCACGGAGAGCGCGTTGGTAGACGCGTTGCAGGCGATGGTCGACAACTCCGCGGTCAACATCATCTCCGACTCCTGGGGCGCCTGCGAGCCCTCTCTCGAAGGGCCGAGCGCCGACGACTACACGGACCTCACGACTGAGAACGTGCTCTTCGAACAGGCGGCCACAGAGGGCAAGACGGTCTTTGCCGCCTCCGGTGACAGTGGCTCAAGCGGTTGCTACGAGGCCGGCAGCGACAGCGACAGCACGCCGGCCGTGGACGATCCAGCCAGCCAGCCATACGTGACCGCAACGGGAGGCACATCGCTGCCCGGTACCGACGAGACGCCGGACCCTGCAGGGCAGACCGTCTGGAACGACGGCGGCGCGAGCGGCGGCGGAATCTCCGATTACTGGCCGATGCCGACCTGGCAGTCAGGCGCGGCCGCCAGCCTCGGCATCGTCGGTTCCGATTCATCCGGAGCGTCGTGCCACGCCGCGAGCGGCGATTATTGCCGCGAGGTACCGGACGTCTCGGGCAGCGCCGACCCCGATGACGGCTACTACATCTACTGCTCCGGCAGCTGCTATCAGAGCGTCTCCGGTCAAGCCGGAAGCGGATGGTGGCCGGCGGGCGGTACCAGCGCGGTCGCACCGCTCTGGGCCGCGTACACGGCTCTGGTGAACGACTCGAGCATCTGCAACGGGACAGCGATCGGCTTCGCCAATCCGCTGCTCTACGACGCTGCCGACAGCTCGTACGCGAGCGACTTCACCGACATCACCGCCGGTGACAACGACGATACAGCCACCGGTTACGACGGTGGCCTCTACCGGGCGGGTCCTGGCTACGACATGGCGACCGGATTGGGCACCCCGGTCGGCGGGACGCTCGGGAACACGCTCTGTGACGAAGCCGACACCGTGAAGCTCTCCGAGCCGCCGGCCCAGAGGACGACGATCGGGGCCAGCGTCCACCTCGCTCTGACGGCATCCGACAGCGAGGGCCACGGCATCAGCGCCTTCTCAGCGACAGGCCTGCCAGCCGGACTCTCAATCAACACAACGACGGGCGCCATCACCGGAGCTCCGACCCGCGCCGGCAGGTACAACGCCGCCGTTACGGCGACCGCTGCACTGACCGGCGCGCACGTGACCAAGTCCTTCTCCTGGCAGGTGGTGGCCCGCGCAACCACCAAGGCGACCACGCGCAAGCTCGGGAACAAGCTCCTGACCATCACCACGCCGATCCTGAACGCATGCGCGGCTCCTGCCTCCGTGTACCGGGTCAGAGTCAAGCTCGCGGCGGGTTCCGGCGCCCCGAAACTCACGTTCAAGGCGGTCGCCTACTACCTGGACAGGGGCCTCAAGCGACGTGGAACCGTGATCCAGACACTCCGCGGGAAGAAGCGCATCCACAAGGGCACGATCTATGTGCCCAACGCCACCTCCAAGCACGCTTCCAGCAGTGAGTCCCTGCGGCTCAAGGGCTTGAGCAAGGGCGCCCACACGCTCAAAGTGACTGTCACATTCACCGAGGTCAGGATCAACGCCGGCAAGCGAAGGATCGTGACCGACACGACGACCATCGACCACAAGTTCAAGGTCTGCTGACAGCACTGGACGCGGAATGCTGCCCGCCATGCTCACCGCGATCGATCACACCGGCATCGCCGTGGAAGAGATCGACGCATCGCTCTCCTACTACCGGGACCTGTTGAAGCTGCGGCTAGTACACCGGGAGACGGTGACCGAACAGGGCGTCGAGGCGGCACTGTTCGACCTGGGCGACTCACACATCGAGTTGATCGCCCCGCTCGGACCGAAGAGCGCCGTCGCCCGGTTCCTCGAGCATCGGGGACCTGGTCTGCACCACCTGGCGTACCGGGTACACGACATTGACGCGGCCCTCGCCGTGCTCGCGGCAGCCGGCGTGCGGCTGATCGACGCGACCCCTCGGGCGGGGATTCGCGGCAGCCGCGTAGCCTTTCTACACCCCGCCTCCACCGGCGGCGTGCTGACTGAGATCGTCCAGCCCGCAACTGAAGACACTGACATCCCCACTACGCGGAGCGCTAAATGAGCACGAGCGAGAAGCCCCACAAGATCAGCATCGGTTTCCGAGGCGGCCAGGTTCTGGCCGCTCGCGTCAAGCCGCAGGAGCTCACGAAACTGCAGGAGCTGCTCGGTAAGAGCGGCGGCTGGCACTCACTCGGAGCCCACGACGGCACGATCCTGCTCGATCTCACGCGCATCGACTACCTGCTTGTGGAGCACGAAGACACACGCGTCGGCTTTTAGTGCGCCGGCTGTCAAGGGTCGCTCAGACCATCTCTCGCTAGGTCACTGGTTCTGACTGCCACCCAATCACTGCTGGCGCTCGACAGGCGCCTGCTGAGAGTGATGCGCACGCGAGGTCACAGCAGCGCAGACATCGAGCGCAAGGTTGCCGCGCTCTCAAAGACCGGTGAGCACGCCGCCTGCTGGTTCGCGCTGGGCGCCGCCGGGCTGGCGGTCTCGCGCTCACCAGCGCGCCGCCAAGCGTGGCGGCGCGGACTTCAAGCAACCGCGTTCGCGTATGGGCTCAACTATGCGATCAAGCTGACCGTCAGGCGCCCGCGCCCGCGACTGGATGGGCTGCCGCCGCTCTCTGGGGTCGTCTCCGGCCTGTCGTTTCCCAGCGCGCACGCGACCACCTCGTTCGCGGCGGCCGGGACATACGCCCGCGCGATCCCGGCCGCGGCGCCACTGCTGTACGGTGGCGCGGCCATGTTCGCGATCAGCCGCCCATACCTGGGAGTCCACTACCCCGGCGATGTCGCGGCCGGCGCGCTGCTCGGCAGCGCCGTCGCCAGGGCGTGGCCGCGATGAAGGTCGGCATCGTCGGCATGCCGAACGCCGGCAAATCTTCGCTCTTCAGCGCGCTGACCGGTGTGGCGGCAGAGGCGGCCAACTACCCGTTCACGACGATCGAGCCGAACGTCGCGGTCGTCCCGGTTGAAGACAAGCGCATGACCCAGGTGGCCCAGACGGTCAAGGCCTCGAAGATCGTCTGGGACACGATCGCCTTCCACGACATCGCCGGCCTGGTGGCCGGCGCCCACAAGGGTGAAGGGCTCGGCAACCAGTTCCTGGCGAATATCCGCGAGACCGACGCACTCGTGCACGTCGTGCGGGCGCACGGGGACGACAGCATCATCCACCCGGAGGGCCGAGTTGACCCGCTCGCTGACATCGCGACGATCGAGACCGAGTTGATCTACGCAGACCTCGAACAGGCGCAGAGACGGCGCGAGCGCGTGGTCAAGACCGCCAAGGGCGGTGACAAGCACGCGATTGCCGAAGCGGCATGGCTGGAGCGCTTGATCGACGCGCTCCACTCCGGCCAGCCTGCTCGCAGCGTGCCGCCGCCCGATGAGGCCGCCGACGCCCAGATCCTGCTCGGCTCGCTGACCGCCAAGCCGGCGCTGTTCGTCGCCAACGTCGACGAGGGTTCGACCGAGGTGCCGGCCGGGATCGCCGAGCACGCCACGGCCCAGGGCGCCCAGGCGGTCGCCGTATCGGCTCGCCTCGAGGCTGAGATCGGTGACCTCACTGATCAGGAGGCGGCTGAGATGCGGGCCGATCTGGGGCTGGCCGAGTCGGGACTGCAGACGGTCGTGCGCGGCGCCTTCGCGCTGCTTGAGCTAGTGGCGTTCTTCACTGCCGGCGAGGACAAGCCGGCGCAGTGCTGGCACCTGCGGCGCGGCCTCACGGCCTGGCACGCGGCAGGCCAGATCCACTCCGATATTCAGAAGGGGTTCGTCCGCGCCGAGGTCGTCTCCTGGGATGCGCTGGTGAAGTTCGGCGGCTACGGCGGTGCCCGTGAGAACGCAGCGCTACGCCTCGAGGGCCGTGAGTACGTGATTCAGGACGGTGACGTGATCACCGTCAAGTTCACTCCCTGACGCCTCTGCGGTTGGTTCTCGGCGGCTGCCCGTCGCCTCGCGTCAGAGGTCGGTGAGTGACGTTGCCGCCTCGAGCCGGCCGGCCAGCTGGCCCATGCCCAGCTCCGATGCGGCTGCCGCAGCGGCCCTGAAGTCGATCTCTGCGTCTGCCGGGCGGGGGAGCTCGACCGTGCGCAGCAGCGCTATCTCCCGGTAGGTGAGCAGGGCGGCGGCGTGCTCCGTGAGAGCGGCCGCGGTCCGCGGCCGCTCTCCCCCGGCGGCCGCGATCGCCGCCTCCAGCGAACCGTGCCTGCGCAGCAGGTCCGCCGCCGTCTTCTCACCGATGCCGGGCGCTCCGGGAAGCCCGTCCGAGGGGTCGCCGCGGAGTGCGATGAAGTCGGGCACCTGGGCGGGTGCGATGCCGTAGCGGCGTTCGACCTCCGGCGGGTCGACGATCTGGAAGCCGGCGGCGCCCTGCTTGAGGTAGAGCACGCTGACGGCCTCTGAGACGCACTGATACATGTCGCGGTCGCCCGTGAGGATCAGAGTCGCGCCAGCGGCCGCCTCTTCCACGAGCGCGAACGACCCGAGCAGATCGTCAGCCTCGAGCGCGTCAGAGGACTCCACCTGCCAACCGAGGGCCGCGAACAGCGCCGGAGCCCGCTCGAACTGCCAGCGCAACGTCTGCGGCATCGGCGGACGCTGCGCGTGATAGCCGGCGTACAACTTGACTCGGTAGTCAGCAGACTCCGCGCCGAAGCAGACCACGACCGACCGCGGGGAGGTCTGCGCGGCGACCCTCAGGAGGTTGTTGACCGCGCCGAGCAGCGCGTTCACGGGACGCCCGTCGACACCACGGATCGCCTCCGGCAGCGCGAAGAACGAGCGGTAGAGCAGAAACGGCGCGTCTACGACAAGCAGCGGCGCGGGCATCGGCGCAGCGTACCTGCGACTCAGGGAACCGAGATGTTCGGGCCGTTGATGCCGCCGTAAGCCACCCGGTAGGTCCCAGCCGATGGCACCGGAATCACGTACCTGCCGGAGCCGGTCACCTGGGCGCTGGCGACGTTGGTCCAGCCCCTGGCCTCATCGAGCTGCGCGACGACGGTGGCGCCCTGCTGCACCGGGTAGACGGTGCCCTGGATCGACAGGTCACTGCTGGTGGTCGTGGTGGTGCTGGAGGCCGCCGCGTTCGCGGCCGCGGTGGCAGCGGTGAGGCCGCTACCACCAGTCGCAGGCGGGGTCGGCGTCGTCGTGGTGGTTGTCTGTGTCGGTGAGGCGGGCGGTGGCGTTGTCGGGGCGGTGCTGGCCTGCACCGGCGTTGCTGACCGTGAACCGCTCTCGGTCAGCGTCGCGAACGACATGTAGGTGCTGAGCGTGCCGAAGAGCCGCTGCAGCTGCGCCCCGGTCACCACGTGCGTGCCTTGGCTGCCCACGACCTCTGCCTGAACGACCCGCGGCGAGACGCCCGTCTGAGTGATATTCAGCCCCTCAAAGGTGCCGGCGTAGTACCTGCGGAGCTTGCTCGCCGCGGTCCCCACCCGGTACGGGTCACTCCACCGGTAGTAAGGGTTGTTCAGGGAGTCGTCATACGGATCGGGCTCACCGTGCAGCCACGCCTCGGGCGCGATCGTGTACCAGACGTTCTGAACGCTCTCCGTATAGCCGCCCGAGCTGGCGAAGAAGTAGGTCACAACCGGTGCGCCGTTGTACTCGACCACCTGCCCTGAGGTGGCCGCGACGGCCGCGTTGCTGGTGGCCGTCTCCGCGTTGACACCCTCGTACATCTGCGAGCGGGTGTCATCGTAGACGTCGAAGTCAGCTGCCACGGCGCCGGCGGTGATCGCGTAGGTGCGGGCCGCGACCGCCTGCGCGTCGAGCGCCTGCGCCGGCCATGAGGCCGGCATCTCCGCGGCGACCACCCCGCGCACATAGTTGTCGAGACCGACGGCGTTGATCGTCAGCACGCCGCCCGTGCTGGCGGGGCGGAATACCAACACTCCGAGGTAGCGACCCTGTCCGACCAGCGTCAGCGGAGTGCCGTCGCCGGTCACGGTCAGCGGCGCCGCGAAGGTGCCGATCGTACGGCCGTGGGAGATGAGCCGCAGCATCGAACCGACGGCTATCACGCCGTAGTTGGTCCGCGGGTTCAAGGTGACCGAGGTCCCCTTCACGCGAACTGCGCCCCGGAAGGTCGCGGCGCCCTCATGCAGCAGCACGGTTACGTTGCGGTTCGGATTGACCCTGCCGAGCGTCGTGCTCGAGTAGTAATGCTCGAGGATCTGCTCGTAGGTGAAGCCGTGCAGGGCAAAGCCGGCAGCGCCGTACTGGCTCATGCCGATGCCGTGTCCGAAACCGGCGCCGGTTATGTAGAAGCGCGAGGCGCTGGCAGGTGCCGCCGCTGCGCCCGCTGGCGCGGCTAGCAGCGCGGCGAGCGAAACCGCGCAGGTCAGCAGCGCCGCGGCGGTGATGCGCATCCTCGGGCTTTCGACCTGTCCTACGCGTTTCCTTGCGGTGCACTCTCCCTGGCCAGGCGCCACCGCGTGTCCGGCGCTCTGGGGCTACAGGTTGCCCTGCGCCATCCTGCGCAGGTCCATCGCCTTGTTGTACGTCTCCTCGTCGACGCCCTGCTCGTAGGCGACCTCGCGCAGCAGCCGGCCGGAGTGCGAGGCCTCCTTGACGATCTCCGCCGCCTTGTCGTAGCCGATGTACGGGTTGAGCGCGGTCGCTGCCGCCAGCGTCGATTCGGCGCTCCGTTCACAGCCCGCCAGGTTCGCCTCAATCCCGTCGACGCACTTCTCCTTGAGCACCCGGGCGGTCGCCGCCAGCAAGCCGATCGACTCGAGCAGGTTACGCGCGATCAGCGGCACCCGCACGTTCAGCTCGAAGTTGCCCTGGCTACCGGCGATCGTGACGGCGGCGTCGTTGCCAATGACCTGTGCGGCCACCTGCAATGTCACCTCGGCGATCACCGGGTTGACCTTGCCCGGCATGATCGATGAGCCCTTCTGCAGCTCCGGCAGGAAGATCTCACCGATCCCCGCGCGGGGCCCGGAGCCCATCAGCGCGAGGTCATTGGCGATCTTGGTCAGTGAGACGGCCAGGACCTTAAGCGCGCCGGAGAGCTCCACCAGCGCGTCTCGGTTGCCCTGAGCCTCGAACGGATCCTCGGGGGCGGAGATCGTGAGGTTGTTGCTCTCACTCAGCTGTGCGCGGACCTTCGCGGCGAACTCCGGGTGCGTGTTCAGCCCCGTGCCTGTGGCGGTCCCTCCCAGCGGGATCTGGGCGACCTGTGGCAGGGCGTTGCGCACACGGCGTGCCCCAAGCCGGATCTGCGCGGCGTAGCCGGAGAACTCCTGGCCGAGCGTCACGGGCACGGCGTCCATCAGGTGCGTGCGCCCTGACTTGACGATGTCACGGAACTCGGTGGCCTTGGCGGCGAACGCGGCCTCGAGTGCGTCGAGCGCCGGCAGCAGGTCCCGCGTCGACTGATCGAGCGCCGCCAGGTGCACGGCCGATGGGAACACGTCGTTCGACGATTGGCCCATGTTGACATGGTCGTTGCGATGCACGGGGTTGCCCGGATCGGCCTGGGTCGCGAGGTTCGCAATCACCTCATTGGCGTTCATGTTCGACGATGTGCCCGACCCGGTCTGGAAGACGTCGATCGGGAACTGGTCGTTGAACTCGCCGGCGGCCACGCGGTCGGCGGCGGCGGCGATCCGCTCCCCCAGATCGGGGTCGAGCAGACCGAGCTCGGCGTTCACGGTTGCTGCCGCGCTCTTGATCTGCCCGAGCCACGAGATCACCGGAGCCGGAATCGGCTCGCCGGAGATCGGGAAGTTGGCGACCGCCTTGGCGGTCTCGCCGCCCCACAGTTGCTCGTTGGTCTCAGCGCTCATCTCTACCTTCTTCTTGTCGGAACTGCTTGGAACTCAGTCGTAACCGTTGGCGATCTCAGCCACAGAATGCGATCAATTCTCGCGCGAGCGCGACCGGGTCGTCGTAGGCCACCAGGAACCCGGCTCCCGGCAGCGTCCGCAGTTGCGCGCCCGGGATCAGGTCCAGAGCTTCGTTTGCCCACTGGATCGGGGCTGCGGGATCGTCCTCCGCCCAGAGCAGCAGCACCGGCAGATCCAGCTCCGCATAGCGGTCCATCAACTCGTGCTGGGGCTGCTGCGGCCAATGACGCACGAACTTGGCCCAGGACCGCGCGCGGCTGCTGTTGCCACCGACGTCCGCGAACGCGTGGCGCACCAGGTCGCGCGCGGCCGGGTTTCCCTGCGCGCTGAGCTTCTCGCCGAGCGCCGGGCGGAACACCAGGCGCGCCCCGTGTGAGAGCGCAAGGTCAAGGCCCGGAACGGTCGCCAGTCCGGTGACCACGCGCCACAGAGAGCGCTGGACTGAATGCTGGGCGGCGCGGTGAAGGCGGTTCGGCAGCAGCACCAGCCGCGCCGGGCGCAGCGAGCCATCGACGGTCCCGCGCAGCGCCAGCTCGGCGCCGAAGTCGTGCCCGACGATCGAGGCCCGTGGACCGCCGACCTCGGTGCAGAACCCAGAGACGACCTCAACGAGCCATTCCGGCGTGTAGGGATGGCGGGGGCGCTCCTCCGAGTCGCCGTGGAGTGGCAGGTCCGGAAGCACAACCCGGAAGCGCTCGGACAGCGCAGCGACGATCGGCTCGTACTCGCGATGCGAGAGCCCCAGGGAGTGCAGCAGCACGATCGCCGGGCCGGTCCCGGTCTCCCGGTAGGCGACGCGCGCCCCGTCGCTGTGGTGGTAGAGGCGCAGGCGCATGTTGAGAAGGTATTCCCTGGTGGTCTATTTCGTAGTTACGCGGCTCACTCTCGCGCGAGCGCCGAAAGCGGATCGCCGCCTCGTATCTAGAATCGGCGGCCCGATGGCCACCGGACACCGCCCAGTAGACCCGCGCGCATCCTTCCCGAACCTTGAGGAGGGTGTGCTGGCGCGCTGGCGCGAGCGGGACGTGTTCCTGCAGTCGATTGAGCGGCGCCGCGGCGGGCCGCGATGGGGCTTCTTCGAGGGACCGCCGACGGCCAACGGCGCTCCCGGCGTGCACCACGTGCTGGCGCGCGTCTTCAAGGACATCTTCCCCCGCTACCGGTCGATGTGCGGCTACCACGTGGACCGCAAGGGCGGCTGGGACTGCCACGGCCTGCCGGTGGAGCTGGCGGTCGAGGCCGAGCTCGGTCTGACTTCCAAGGTGCAGATCGAGGAGTACGGAATCGCAGAGTTCAACGAGCGCTGCCGCGCGAAGGTGCTCAGCCACATCGACGACTGGACCAAGCTGACCGAGCGGATCGGCTACTGGGTCGACACCGAGCACGCCTACAAGACGCTCGACCCAGGTTACGTCGAGTCGGTCTGGTGGGCGCTGAAGACGATCTACGAGAAGGGCCTGCTGTTTGAGAAGCTCAAGGTCGTGCCGTACTGCCCGCGGTGCGGCACGGCGCTCTCATCGCACGAATTGGGACAGCCGGGCGCATATCAGGACGTGATCGACGAGTCCGCGTACGTGATCCTGCCCAGTGCCCGCGGCGACCTGGTGGTCTGGACGACGACCCCGTGGACCCTGGTCTCGAACGCGGCGGTCGCGGTCGACCCGGAGCTGAGCTACGTGCGCACCGGTGAGGGGTTCATCGTCGCGCAGGCGCTCGCCGAGAAGATCTTTGGCCCTGAGGTGCAGATCGCCGAGCACTTTCCCGGCTCAGCACTGGTGGGACTCGCCTACGAGCCCCCGTTCGACTTCATTCCGGGCAGCGCCTACGGAGAGAAGGGCCACACCGTGCTGGCCGCGGACTTCGTGACCGCGGACGACGGCACCGGGCTGGTTCACACCGCCATCGCCTTCGGTGAAGATGACTTCCGCCTCGGTGAGGAGAACGGCCTGGAGGTCATCAACCCGGTGCGCGGGGACGGGACCTATGACGAGCGCATCGGCGTCTACGCCGGACGCAAGGTCAAGGATGCCGACGCCGATCTGATCGAGGATCTGCGCCAGCGTGGCCGGCTGTTGAAGTCCGAGCCATACGAGCATTCGTACCCGCACTGCTGGCGCTGTAACACACCGCTGTTGTATTACGCCAAGCCCTCTTGGTACATCGCCACCAGCGAGATCAAGGATCGCCTGCTGGCCTCGAATGAGACCGTCAACTGGCAGCCCCCCCACGTCAAGGAGGGGCGCTTCGGCAAGTGGCTCGAGGGCAACGTCGACTGGGCGCTCTCACGTGAGCGTTACTGGGGCACGCCTTTGCCGGTCTGGCGCTGCTCGGTCGGCCACCTGCACGTTGTCGGCTCGCTCGACGAGCTACGCGACCTCGCCGGCGTGGAGCTCGACGACCCGCACCGGCCTTTCGTTGACGACGTCACCTTCGCCTGCACCAGCGAGCACTGCACCGCGGAGATGCAGCGCGTGCCCGACGTGATCGACGTCTGGTTCGACTCGGGCTCGATGCCCTTCGCCTCGTACGGCTCGCCGCACGCCGGAACCGAGGAGTTCGAGGCGCACTTCCCCGCCGACTACATCTGTGAGGCGCTCGACCAGACGCGTGGCTGGTTCTACTCGATGCTCGCCGTCTCGACCCTGCTGTTCGACCAGAGCTCGTACCGGAACGTCGTCTGTCTCGGCCTGATCCTCGATGAGAACGGTCAGAAGATGAGCAAGTCCCGCGGCAACATCGTGCAGCCATGGGACGTGATCGACGAGTTTGGCGCCGACGCGCTGCGCTGGTACTTCTTCACCTCCAAGTACCCGTGGGACGGCTACCGCTTCTCCATGGAGGCGCTCGGCGAGACCGTGCGCCAGTTCATGCAGCTCTGGAACACCTACGGCTTCTACGTGCTCTACGCCAACGCGAACGGGATCGAGCGCCACTCACCGTCGCTGGAGCAGGTGCAGGCGCACGACGACCTCACCGAGCTTGACCGCTGGGTGCTCTCGCGGCTGCAGGCGACGGTGGGCACCGTGCGCGAGTCACTGGACGCGTTTGACGCGACGCTCGCGGGCCGAGCGATCGCTGAGTTCGTGGACGAGCTCTCCAACTGGTACGTGCGCCGTTCGCGGCGGCGCTTCTGGGACGGCGATCCCGCTGCCTTCGCGACGTTGCACCATGCGCTGACGACGGTCGCGAAGCTGCAGGCGCCGTTCACGCCGTTCATCGCCGACGAGATCTACGACAACCTCGATGGCTCTGAGCCGAGCGTGCACCTCTGTGACTTCCCGGTCGCCGCCGAGCGGGACCCGGGGCTCGAGCAGGCGATGGCCGTGGCCCGTGAGACCGTCCGGCTCGGTTTGGCCGCCCGCGGCCAGGCGAAGCTGAAGGTACGCCAGCCGCTGCACGCGGCGGTGATCGTCGCCACCGGCGCCGAGCGCGAGGCGATCGAGCGTATGGGCGCCATCGTCCGCGACGAGCTCAACGTGCGTGAGCTGCGCTTCGTCTCCGAAGCGGATGAGTTGGGCGAGGTCGAGGTCAAGGCCAACTACCGCACGCTCGGACCGCGCTTTGGCAAGCAGATGCCGATGGTCGCAGCCGCCGTCGCCGGACTCGACGGCCGCCACGTCTCCGCGGCGCTGCGTGATGGCGGCACGATCGGGATCAACGTCGGCGGGGTCGACCATGACCTCGGCGCCGGGGACCTGCTGATCTCAATGAAGCCGCTCGAGGGTTATCAGGTCGAGCGCGAGGGCCAGCACGGCGTGGCGCTGGAATTGGAGATCGACGACTCGCTGCGCGTCGAGGGCTGGGCGCGGGAGATCGTGCACGCCGTCCAGGCCGCACGCCGCGCCTCCGGTTTTGATATCTCGGACCGGATTTGCCTCAAACTTGGCGGCGACGAGCAACTGCTGGACGCCGCGCGTCAACACGAGCAGTACATCGCCGGCGAGACGCTCGCCACCTCCGTGGAGTACGGCTCGACGAACGGGACAGTGCCGATCCAGCTCGACGGTCTTGACCTCCTGATCGAGGTCCGGAGAATCTAGCCGCGATGACACCGGCGTCCGTGATCGACTTGAACGCGGACGTGGGTGAGCGCCCCGGCGCGGTTGGCGTAGCCGCCGATGCAGAGATCGTCGCGGCGGTATCCAGCGCGAACGTGGCCTGCGGCTTCCATGCGGGCGACGCGCGAACGATGCGCGAGCTCTGTGAGACCGCAGTCGCGAAGCGCAAGCAGATCGGCGCCCACGTCTCCTATCTCGATCGCGATGGGTTTGGCCGCCGTGACCTCGAGGTCGAGCCCGATCGTCTGCGCGACCAGATCATCCAGCAGATACGAGCGCTCCAGATCACCGCCGGTGCTGCCGGCGGTGACGTCGGCTACGTGAAGCCGCACGGCGCGCTCTACCACAGGGCCGCGATCGACCCTCTGTACGCGGGTGCGGTCGCTTCAGCGATCGCATCGGTCGACCGCGGCCTCAAGCTACTCGGCCCGCCCGGCTCGCAGCTGCTGGCGGCCGCGGCGGCCCAAGGTCTCGAAGGGTTCGCCGAAGGCTTCCCTGACCGCGGCTACCGGGACGACGGCACGCTGGTGCTGCGCAGCGAGCCCGGCGCGGTGCTCGACCGCAGAGCGGCCGTCAACCAGGCGCAACGGCTCGCCAACTCGGGGATCTTCCGCTCACTCTGCATCCACAGCGACTCGCCGGGCGCGGCTGAGCTCGCCATCGCCGTGCGCAACAGGCTGATCGGCGACGGGTTCGAGATCCGGCCGTTCTCGTGAGCCGCGTGTCCAGATGAGCGAGGAGTTCGCTATCCGCCTGGTCGGCGACCACGGCGTGCTGCTCGAGCTCAAGAGCAACGCCGCCGTTCACGCCGTCGCGGGGGCGGCTCGGGGGCACTTCGGCGATCAGCTGGTTGAGGTGGTGCCGGGTCACACCTCGCTCTTGCTCGTCTGCCAGGCTGGGAGCATCACCCCCGACTTCTCGGAGCTTGCCAGCGTGGCTCTTGCCAGCTACGCACGGCGCGACGAGCACGCCGCCGGCTCGTCTGAGGCGGAGGTCGTCTCGATCCCGGTCCGTTACGACGGTGAGGACCTGACGGCGATTGCGGGCGCGCTCGGCGTCGAGCGTGAGTCCGTCATCGATATGCACTGCGCACCGCTCTATACGGTCGCGTTCATGGGCTTCGCCCCGGGTTTTCCCTACCTTGTCGGCCTCCCACCTGAGCTCGAGCTACCGCGACTCGAGACACCGCGACTGGACGTCCCGGCGGGGTCGGTGGCAGTGGCCGCGAGTTACTGCGGGATCTATCCGCGCAGCTCTCCCGGGGGCTGGAACCTGCTGGGCCGGACGGACGTGACCCTGTTCGACCCCGCGTCTGATCCGCCGGCGCTGCTGGCGCCCGGCGACCGCGTCCGCTTTGAGCCCCTATGACCTCCATCGAGGTTCTCTCTCCCGGCCCGCTGACGACGATCCAGGACCTTGGACGGGCGGGCTGGGCCCACATCGGCGTCCCGCGATCGGGTGCGGCGGACCGCGAGTCGCTCCGGCTCGCCAACCGGCTGGTCGGAAACGATGAGGGGGCCGCAGCACTCGAGACCACGCTGACCGGGCCGCAGCTGCGTTTCAGCGGCGGCGCGATGGTGAGCCTGACCGGCGCTCAGGTCAACGCTCGCGTGGGCGACCGCCCCGTGGCGATGGACGCCGCCGTCGAGATCCACGCCGGCGAGACCTTGACGGTCGGCAACGCCAAGGTTGGCCTGAGGACCTACATCGCCTTCACGGGTGGGATCGAGGTGCCGCTGGTCCTGGGTAGCGCCGCCACCGACACGCTGACCGGGCTGGGCCCTGCCAAACTTGTGCGCGGGCAGATCCTCAGACTTGGAGACGGACCGCCGGGTGAGCTACAGCCTACCGTTGTGCCCACGGCCTTACCGACGGCACCTGTGCTGCGCGTCATTCTCGGCCCGCGCGACGACTGGTTCACGGTCGCCGCCATCACCCGTCTCACCGCGGAGCCGTTCACGGTGACCCCGGCATCGAACCGCGTCGGCCTGCGCCTCGATGGCCCAGCGCTCGAGCGCGCCCGCACCGGCGAGCTGCTCTCCGAGGGTCTGGTTCCCGGCGCGATCCAAGTCCCGGCCGACGGCCAGCCGATCCTGCTGTTGGCAGACCACCCGACGACCGGCGGCTACCCGGTCATCGCCGTCGTCCTAGACTCCGACCTGCCGCTCGCCGCCCAACTCCGCCCCGGAGAACAGCTCCACTTCGCCACGCACTAGCACGGGAACTACGCGAGAGCCGGCTCGATCTCCGCCTCGAGGCGCTTCTTGGGGTATGCGCCTGTGACGCGCTTGACCTCCTGGCCGTTCTTGAAAACGATCAGGGTCGGGATCGAGAGCACGTTGTACTGAATCGCCGTCTGCTGGTTCTCGTCAGTGTTCATCTTGGACACCTTGAGCTGCCCAACCTTCTCGTCAGCGATCTCCTGCACGACCGGGGCTACCTGGCGGCACGGACCGCACCAGGGGGCCCAAAAGTCGACGAGCACCGGTACGTCGGACTCAAGGACTTCAGCTTGGAAGTTGTTGTCGGTGACTTCGGAAACACTGCCAGCCATTGGGGCTCCTCGGAAAGCTTTGTATGTACTTCAAAAAGTATAGCGAGGGTGCCAAAGACCTCGACAGCGGCTTCTGGCAGGCGTCATGCTGTCATGCAGATGGCGCCCGCAACAGCACTCTCCCCCGGAATCATCCGCTTTCGCAAGCGCCCCGTGCGGACAACCGGCACGCGCTCACTCTGGCTCCAGGAGGCGCTCGGCAGCTCAGAGCCATACGAGTACCAGCATTTCGAGGGCCACCAGACGACCGACGTCTGCATCATCGGCGGCGGCTTCACCGGGCTCTGGACAGCGCTTGAGATCAAGCGCATAGCCCCTGAAACCGCCGTCACGCTGGTGGAAGCCGACATCTGTGGCAGCGGCGCCAGCGGCCGCAACGGAGGCTTCGCGCTGACCTGGTGGGCGCACTTCACGCAGCTGCTGAGGCTCTGCGGGCCGCAGGAGGCCGTGAAGCTCTGCCAGAGAGCCGAGCGCGCGGTGCGGCAGATAGGCGAATTCACCGTCACACACGGCATCCCCGAGGCCTTCCAGATGAGCGGCTGGGTGTGGGCCGCCACCAACGCGGAACAGGTCGGCGACTGGGAGCGGACGCTGGAGCTACTGGAGCAGTTCGGCCACCGCCCGTATCAGCGGCTCAGCCGCGAAGAGATAGCCAAACTCGCCGGCTCGCAGCAGCACCTGGACGGGGTGTTTGAACCGATCTCCGCGTCAATCCAGCCGGCCAAGCTCGCGCGGACATTGGCCCGCGCCGCTCGCGACGCCGGTGTCCACATCTACGAGCACTCACAGGTGGCCGCAATCGAATACGGCCCTCACACCAGCGTCGTGCTCGAGCGGGGCTCGATCACGACTGATCAGGTGGTGCTCGCCGTCAACGCCTGGGCAGCACAGATCCCGCAGATCGGCGCTGGGCTGATGGTGGTCGCAAGCGACGTGATCGCGACTGAGCCGATCCCCGAGCGACTGGCGGCGATCGGCATGGACCGCGGCGTTTGCGTCTCCGACAGCCGGCGCCTCGTGCACTACTACCGTCCGACGGTTGACGGGCGCATGGTCTTCGGCAAGGGTGGCGGCGCCCTCGCGTACAACAACCGGATCAGCGCCAAGTTCGACCATCCCGGAAGGCGGACCGCGATGATCGCCAGTCAGCTGATCCGCACCTACCCGACGCTCTGGGACGTGCCGATCGCGGAAGCCTGGAGTGGGCCGATCGATTACTCGCTCAGCGGCCTGCCGTTCTTCGTGCGGTTGCGCGAGTCGCCGAACGTGATTGTCTGCGCGGGCTTCTCCGGCGACGGGGTCGGACCGTCACGGCTCGCCGGGGAGATCCTCGCGGAGATGGCCACCGGTACCGGCGACGGCGAGCTTCCCAAGGCTCTGCGTACCGTGCCGACCGCGCAGCTGCCGCCCGAGCCGCTGCGCTACATCGGCGGGCACCTGGTCTACCGCGCGATCGTGCGCAGGGAGCGTGCCGCGGATTCAAGCCTCAAGCCCAAGCGGCTCGATAGCTTTCTGGCCTCGCTCGATCCAACCGCCTAGAACGATCCGCTGACCGCCGACATGGCCGACCCATCGAACAGTGAAATCGCCGCCGCGCTCGACGAGCTCGGCGATCTCTACGAGCTCGACGGCGCGGTGATCCACCGCGTAGTCGCCTACCGCAACGGCGCCAAGGCCGCGCGCGAGGCGTCGACCTCGGTCAGCCAGCTCGCGCGCGCCGGCCGTGCCACGGAGCTGCCCGGGATCGGCGCCACGCTGCAGGAGAAGATCCTCGCGCTGGCCGACAGCGGTGAGATCCCGGCGCTCGAGAAGCTCCGGGCCAGGTTTCCGCCCGGGCTGGTGCAGATGACCAAGCTGCCCGGGCTCGGTCCCAAGCGAGCACGCCGCCTCTACGAGGAGCTGCAGATCGACTCACTCGCCGGGCTGCGCAGCGCCGCTCAGGAGCAGCGGATCCGCGAGCTGAGCGGCTTCGGAGCGAAGGCCGAGGAGCAGTTGCTCGCGGCGCTCGACGCGTATGAAGCGGCCGGGCCCGCCAGCCGCACCGTCCTGAACCAGGCGCTGGCGGTCGGGGAGGAACTGTTGCGGGCGATCCGGGAGCATCCGACGACCGTCCGCGCTGAGTTCGCCGGCTCGGCCCGGCGCATGACCGACACGGTCAAGGACCTCGATATCGTCGCGACGGCATCTGATCCGGCCGCGCTGGCAGGCGCCGCCGTGCAGCTGCCGCAGGTGCAAGCGGCCTCGACTCCCGGTGAGAACGCCGTGCGCCTGAGGACCCATGCCGGCCTCAACGTGGACCTGCGGATAGTTGAGCCTGACCAGTTCGGCAACGTGCTTCAACACCTGACCGGCTCCAAGCAGCACAACGTCGCGCTGCGAGAGTTGGCGGTGCGGCGCGGCCTGCACATATCCGAGTACGGCGTGCTCGATGACAACACCGGGATCACCCACCGCTGCGGAACCGAGCAGGAGGTCTACGCGCTGCTCGGAATGGCGTACATCGAGCCCGAGCTGCGTGAGAACCGAGGTGAGCTGGAAGCGGCGCTTGAGGGAACGCTGCCGGAGCTGGTGACGCTCGCCGACCTCAAGGGTGATCTGCATTCGCATACCACCGCGTCCGACGGTGCGGCCTCGATCGAGCAGATGGCGCTGGCCGCCAGGGAGGCCGGCTACGAGTACCTGGCGGTAACCGACCACTCCGCCTCGATGGGCTTCGGCGCGAGCGTCTCAGACGACCAGCTGCGCCGCCAGATCGAGCTCATCCACCAGGCGGACGCTGAGATCGAGGGCATCAAGCTGCTGGCCGGCTCCGAGGTCAACATCCTGCCCGATGGCGCGCTCGACTACCCGGATGAGCTGTTGGCGCAGCTCGACTGGGTGGTCGCCAGCGTGCACACCTCGCTGCGGATGGCCGCGCAGGAGATGACCGTGCGGGTCGTCTCCGCGATCGAGCACCCATACGTCGACTGCATCGGGCACCTCACCGGCCGCAAGATCGGTCAGCGCCCGCCCTACGAGCTCGATTTCGAGGTGGTTGCGCAGGCGGCGGCTCGCACCGGCACGATGCTCGAGATCAACGCCAACCCCGATCGGCGCGACATGAACGAGCTACATGCACGGGCCGCAGCGGCCGCCGGGGTGCAGATCGTGATCGGTACCGACGCGCACCGAGTTGACGGGTTCGCGGTGGCGCGCTACGGGGTCGCGACCGCACGCCGCGCCTGGCTCACGGTGAGCCAGATCGCGAATACGCGGCCGTGGGCGGAGTTTGCGCCTTTGCGCTCTCGCTCAAGGGCTGATGCTCCGAGTGGTCGCGGGTCTGGATCCTGAAGAACCAGAAGAGCCCTGCGAGCGTTCCGATCAGCGCGATCCAGAAGTTCAGGCGCATGCCGAGGATGTGGACCGAGTAATCGATCCGCAGGGTCTCCTCGAAGATACGGAAGGCCGAATACCCGGCCACGTAGAGCGCGAACAGCGCCGGCGGCCGGATCTTGCGACGGTTGTCGAGCCAGATCAACACCGCCGCGAGCGCCAGGTTCCAGATGATCTCGTACAGGAAGGTCGGCTGGAAGGTGGCGTACTGGGCGTACCCGGGCGGGCGGTGCGCGTAGGAGATCTTCAGCGCCCATGGCAGCGTCGAGGGCTTGCCGAACAGTTCCTGGTTGAAGTAGTTGCCGATCCGGCCGATCGACTGCGCCACCAGCAGTGAGGGCGTGGCGGCGTTGATGAAGCGGTAGACGTCGGCCTGCGGGAGGTGCTTGCGCAGGTACCAGACGCCCACCGCAACGCCGCCGGCGATCCCGCCCCAGATGCCGAGACCGCCGTCCCAGATGGCAAACGGCCCCCACCAGTGATCCGGCATCTGGCTGGGCGTGGTGATCAGGAAGTAAATCCGCGCTCCGATCAGACCTGACGGGAAGCCCCACTTGGCGACCTCATAGACGATCTCCGGGTCGCCGCCGGCCTTCGCCCAGCGACGCCGCGTGATCATGATCGCGGCGGTAACCGCAAAGACGTAACAGATGCCGTACGCGTGGAAGAAGAGCGGCCCGATGTAGAAGCCATTGTTGGCCGGACTGGGGATGTAGGCGAACGTCATCAGGGCGCGATGCTGTCACGCATGCCGGCCAGCCGGGCGGCGCGGTCGATTCTGCTGGGCCACCCCAAACTCCGCCAGGTTCGCGCGGAACCCGGGGGTTCGGACGAGCTTGATCGGGCGCAGCGGCGAGGTGTGCACGATGTAGAACCTGGCTCCGTCACGCTCCTCGATCGCCGTGACCGCGGCCGACTGGCGCCGCCAGGCGAGCGTCGGGATGATCGCGAAGCCGGCGGCGATTGCCGGGACCTGCGGGTAGGCGAAGGCGATCGCACCGCCACCGACCGTGTAGATCACCAGCGGCCACAGACGGTTCAGTATCGTGCGCGCCGGGTTCACCTCGGGCAGACTGGCTTGCGTGCGGGCGTTGGCCAGCAGCGTCGCTATGTCGCGTGTGGTCGAATGTCCGCGCCCCAGCCAGACGCCGATCACAATCGCGAGCAGCCACCAGATCGCCGCGATCGGGACGAGCAGGGCATCGCCGTTGCCGTTGGCTCCAGCGAGCGTCAGCACTGCCAGAAGGCTCGCGGACGCACCACTGAGCAGGACCGTGCTGCGCAGGAACTCCGGGAAGCGCATGGCTACTCCGTGTCGCCCACGAGTGCGGCCAACAGATCCCGCATCCCAGCGGGGCCGTCCACGACGACGTCCGCCTGACGCGCGATCTCAGGGGGACCGTCCGCAGACCTCACGCCGACACAGATCGCGCGACCGATCTTGCCCTCGCTCTGCAGCTCGCGCAAGGTGGCGAATGCGTCCAGGTCCGTGGTGTCGTCACCCGCGTAGAGCGCAGCGCCGATCGCCCGACCCTCCAGCAGCGAGGCGATGCCCTGGCCCTTGTCGATCCGCACCGGCGGGCGCACCTCCATCACCTTGCGCCCCCAATGGACCTCCAGTCCCTGTCCGGAGGCATGAGCGGCGATGGCATCCACCGCCTCGCGCGCTGCCTGCTCGTCCGGCGCGCCACGCCAGTGGAACGCGACGATCGCGCGCTTGTCCTCGATGCGGACCCGCCGGCGTTGCAGCTCGGTCGTGTCGGCCTCTCGACGGAAGGCGTCGATCTTCGGGCACCACTTCTCAAGGTCCGGGTCGAGCACGGCCTCGGTCCAGCCGGCGCCGAGCATCTCGGCACCGTGCGAGCCCACGTATGTGATTGCGCCGATGGCCACCATCGCACGAGCGTCCGAGGCCCGGCGTCCGCTCACGCAGGCCAGTAGGCCGTAGCGCCGCGAGATCAAGATCATCAACTTCCGTGTCGCTTCCGGCACGCCCGCTTCAGCGGCGTTGTCGACGATCGGGGCGAGAGTCCCGTCGATGTCCAGAAGCACCGCCGAGCCGGTGGGGTCTGATCTGAGCGGCGCTAGCGCGTCATGTAAGAGCGCTGACGTCACAGTAATAGTATGCCCGCTCGTGACTCATTCAGATCCGGTCGTGCTGCTTCACGGACAGCCTGGCAGCGCCCGGGACTGGGATCTTGTGGTGCCGCACCTGATCAGCCAGACGACTCTGCTGGCTTTTGACCGCCCCGGTTACGACGGTGCGAGCGAACCTGGCGGCATCGAACACAGCGCCAACGCGACCCTCGCCCGCATGGATGCTCGGGGCATCGAGCTTGCCACGGTCGTCGGCCTGAGCTTCGGTGGCGGGGTCGCCGCTTGGATCGCAGCTCGCAACCCTGAGCGCGTGCGCGCACTGGTGCTGATCTCGGCCGCCGCCAACCGTGCGGCGCTGCTGCCGGTCGACCGACTGCTGGCGGCGCCTGTGGCCGGCAGACTCGCGAGCGGCGCAATGGTGTCGGGCGCCGGCCTCGCGTTGAGCTCCCGGCGCTTGCGCCAGCGCTTCGCCAAGCGGCACGCAGTGCCCGCTGACTTCCTTGACGCGACAGGCCGGCACATCCGGACCAGCGCCGTGAGGCACGCGTTCCTGGTGGAACAGCGCGCATTGCTCAAGGAACTCCCCGTCCTGGAGGAGTTACTGCCGACGATCACGGCGCCGACCACGGTCGTCGTGGGCACCGCCGATACGGTCGTCGGCGCCAAGGCCGGACACCTGCTCGCCCGGCAGATTCCACAGGCCAACCTTGTGGAGATCGAAGGTGGACGCCACGCGCTGACCGCGACCCACGGGCCGCGGATCGCGCAGCTGATTCTGGCTGCGACCGCGCGCTGACCGGCCTGTTGGGCGGCCGCTCATCGCGGGCGCCCCTCGGGGTAACGCTCGAGCCCGTCGGCGGGGATCGGCTCCCAGCTGGCCGCGTAGTTGACGTACTGACGAAAGCTCGGCGGAATGCCGGGATCGACGTCAAACGCCGCCATCCGGATGCTCATCAGCGACGCGTCCTGGCTACGGGAGAAGAGGTGCGATCCGCACTCGGCGCAGAAGCACTTCTCAAAGCCGCCGGCCGGCGGGCTCCAGCCACGGAGCTGCTCGGCGCCGGCGAGCAGTCTGAACGCGCTGCCGTCGATCCGTGCCTGGGCCGATGCGGCGGTTCCCGTGCGCTTCTGGCAGCGCGTGCAGTGGCAGTAGCCGGCGGTTTGCGGCATCGCGGTCAGCGCGAAGCGCACCGCGCCGCAGAGACAGCCGCCCTCAATCGCGTATTCGTCGTTCTCGGTCATAGGCCATCACTCTCCTTCTACGAGGATCTCATCCAGGCGGTGGGTGTCGACGTCGTAGACGAACCCGCGCACGACATCACGGTGCGGGATGAACTCCGAGCGGCGGACCCGCAGAACTGATTGACGCACGTCAGCTTCGGCGTCGACGAACGACTCGATCGCAAACGCGGGTGAAACGCCTGTCGCGCTCTGGAGCTCCGCGCGGAAACCGTCGTCCGTCAGCTTCTGCATACCGCAGTCCGTGTGGTGGATCAGCATCACCTCACGTGTGCCGAGCTTGCGCTGAGAGACCGCCAGGGAACGGATCACATCGTCGGTGATCACGCCGCCGGCGTTGCGCAGGATATGCGCCTCGCCATCTCCGAGGCCGAGCGCCGCGAACACGTCGAGACGCGAATCCATACAGGTCACTATCGCCAGACGCCTGCTGGGCTGGACGTCCAAGTGTCGCGGCTCGCAGCCGTCGGCGTAGGCGCTGTTGTTGTCTACCAATTCGTCGATGGTGGTCATCTCAACCTCGGCCCTCCAACCGCTCTGACTGGTTTGCGCCGGCGCCGAACCCGTGCTCGAGAACTCCCTTGACGCCGGCGTCAAGGGAGTTGACACGGTAGAGGGCCAGCGCCTCTGCTGACGCGAAGCGGCCGCCGGGGGCGCTGGAGGCGCCGTGATGGCTCTGGACGCAGTGCAGGAGTGAGAGCTTGCGGCCCTCATCGAGGGCGGCACCGGAGGTGCCGCCCTCCCGCGCCACCAACGCGAACCGCTCAACCAGCATCTGCTGCCCGAGCACCACATGGCCAAGCAACCGCCCCTGCTCAGTGAGGCCGATCTCAGCGCCATACGTGAACTCACGCATATGCCCCAGATCGTGCACGATCGCGGCGGTCAGCAGCAGATCGCTGTTCAGGCGACGATGCAGGTCGCAGAGCTCGCGCGCCAACGTGGCCACAGCGACGGTGTGCTCGAGCAGCCCGCCGAGGTAGGCGTGATGACCGTTTCGCGTGCACGGAGTGCGGCGGAAGGCGTCGCGCAGCTCCGCGTCGGCGAGGATTGACTCGAGCAACTCCCTGTAGCCCGGGTCGTATACCTCGTGGGACAGGTGCTCCAGGAAACCATCCAGTTCCTCCATGTCGCGATAGGCGACCGGGAGGAACTCCTGCATCACGATCGTCTGCGCCTCATCACTCCCGGGCTGCCCAGCGCGGCGGATATCGGAGAGCTCGACGGTCAGCTCGTCGCGGAAGCGCTCAACCCTCCCCACGACGGAAACCAGATCGCCGCGATCGAACAGGCCGGCGAGCGCATCGGCGTCGCGGAACGCCCGTGCCTGCACGCTTCCGGTCTTGTCGCGCAGCTCCAAAGCAAGGTAGGCGCTGCCGGTTCGAGTCTTCAGGCGATCCTTGCGCACGCACGCAAACACGCCGCGGACCTCATCACCAGCCCTCAGGGAAGAGATAGTTGCCACCAAACGCATGATGTACGGTGAAGCGGATGCAGCCACTGCGATGGAACTACCGCCCCGATGGGCTGCGCGCCCCGGCGCTGGTCTGCGCGTTCAAGGGCTGGAATGACGCCGGCGACGCCGCATCGGCGGCGGTCAGCTTCGTTGGCGAGTCACTCGGCGCCCGCCAGTTCGCCAGCATCGACCCCGAGGATTTCTATGACTTCCAGGCGGTTCGGCCGCAGATCAAGCTGACCGACGGCGTGGCGCGCTCGATCGAGTGGCCGGAGGTCAAGCTCTATGAGGTCCGTGTTCCGCGCGCCCCGCGTGATCTGGTGCTGCTGGCCGGAGCGGAGCCCTCCTACCGCTGGCGGACGTTCACCGGGCTGGTGGTGGAGCTCGCGGAGGTGATTGGCGTGCAGCTGGTCGTGACGCTCGGCGCCCTGCTGGCCGACGTGCCGCACACGCGCCCGGTCTCAGTCACGGGGTTTGCCTCCGAGCCCTCGCTGGTTCAGCGCCTCGCGCTCTCACAATCGTCGTATGAGGGCCCCACCGGGATCATCGGCGTCCTGCACGACGCCTGCACGCGGGTGAGCATGCCCTCCGCAAGCCTCTGGGCGGCCGTCCCTCACTACATCTCAGCGGCCCCCAACCCGAAGGCGGCGCTGGCGCTGATCCGCAAGCTCGAAGGGCTCGTGGGCGTGGCCGTGGACGCGACCGATCTGGAGGGCGCCGCGGCCGACTACGAGCGCCAGGTCAACGCCGCGATCCAGCACGACCCGGACATCCAGGCGTTCGTGGAGAAGCTGGAGGCGGCCGTAGGCGATGAGGGGGAGTCAGGGTTTGATCTCCCCTCAGGTGATTCGATCGCCCGGGACCTCCAGCGCTTCCTGCGCCAGCGCGGCGAGGACCCCAGGAGCTAGCGTCGCGGTCCCGGTGCGCGTCGCGGTCCCGGTGCGC
>Ga0181537_10001201_pt1 | contig 24174 bp, 18 predicted proteins | sample PEATcosm2014_Bin_39_FD_119765 | JGI IMG/M metagenome (GOLD analysis project Ga0181537, IMG submission 119765) | Peatland microbial communities from MTU Mesocosm Facility, Houghton, MI, USA - PEATcosm2014_Bin23_10_metaG | ecosystem: Environmental > Terrestrial > Soil > Wetlands > Peat | place...
CAGGGTTCTTGCGATAATAATCGAGGACTTGACGCTCCGCGCCGGGAAACCGCTGGGCTTCACGGATCAGGGCTTGGTTCAGCTCGTCCTGGGACACGGTGATATTGGCATTGCGTCCGACTTCGGCAAGCAGCAATCCGAGCCGGACCCGGCGTTCGGCGAGGCTCTGGTATTCGCCCTTGAGTTTTTCGTCGTCTTCCGTCACCGGAGCGGTCTCAGCAGGCGCGTCTGTCGCTGCCTCCGCGGCGGCTTCCGCAACGCCTTCCGCGACGGGCTCCGTGGGAGACTCGGCGGCTTGAGCGGCTTCGGCCTGGTGCTGCTGCCAGATATTGTTGAACTCGATCTCGACCATTCCCGGCGGAACCGGGAACGAGTAGGAAGCAGCGAGTTTGTCGAGCAACTGGCGCTTCAACCGCTGTCGCGTGACCATGCTGTAGTCGCGCGCGATGCGGTCGCGGACCTCCTGGCGCAGTTCGCCAAGATTCTCGAGCCCGACTTCGGTCGCCAACGCGTCGTCGATCACCGTTGGTTGGCGTTCGCGCACTTCCTTTACCTTGACGGCGAAGGTGACATCCTTGCCGGCCAGTTCCGGCCCGCCGTAATCCGCGGGGAAGGTCACGTTGATCGTGCGGTCCTCGCCGGCGACCGCGCCGACCAGCTGATCCTCAAAGCCCGGCACAAACTGGCCGCTGCCCAGTTCGATCGAGACGTTCTCGCCCTTGCCGCCAGGAAATTCGACATCGCCGATCCGTCCGACAAAATCGGCGACGACGAGGTCGCCTTTCGCCGCCGGCCGCTCGACGATTTCGGCTTTGCGGTACTGCTCAGCTATCCGTTCGAGCGCCTTGTCGATATCGTCGTCGGGCACCTCGATCGTCAGCTTCTCAAGCCCCAGCGCATCAAAATCGGGCTGCGGCATCTCGGGCAGCAGCTCGACCGAAATCGTGTATTCGAGATCGGCGCCTTCCGCCGCCGAGACGATCTCGACCCTGGGCGGCAGCGCCGGGCGCAAATTCTGCTCGCGCATCGCCTCGGCCGAGCTGTCCTGCACGGTGTGTTCGAGCACCTCGCCACGAACCGCCGAGCCGTAACGTTGGCGCAGCAGCTTTTGCGGCACCTTGCCCGGGCGGAACCCGGGCAGCCGGATCGACTGGCCGAGCTGGTCGAGGCGATGGCTGATCTGTTCTTCGAGCTCGCCAGCCGGGATGACGATCTTGAATTCGCGCTTCAATCCGTCGGCGCTGGTCTCGGTCACTTGCATTGCAGGGCACTCGTACTCTTTGAGGAAAATGCTCGACTAAATCGCGGCGCTGGTGCGGGCGGAGGGATTTGAACCCCCACGATTTGCATCGCTGGAACCTAAATCCAGTGCGTCTACCAATTCCGCCACGCCCGCCGCTTGGCGCTTCTTCGCGCCGCGCCGGCCGCGCGCGTTGTAACACGTTCGTCAAACCTAACATAAGGGGGCGGTGCGGCGTCTCAACGGTTACGCAGCAGATGGCGCACGGAAGACGCCGCCGCAACCTTACCCTCGCCGCGATAGGCCTCGTGATTGGTCTCGATATGATCGAGCCGGTAGAGGTAGTTGACCATGATCCCGGCCGATTGCTGCAGACCCTTTTCCGATAGATCGCCTTGCCAGTTGAGCCGCTCGACGCGCGCGCCATTGGTCAGATGGAAATGGCCGACCGGGTCGGCGACGCGACCCGACCGTCCCTTCTCCAGCAGCAGATACTGGGCACAGAGGCGGATCAAGGGCTCGCGCAAGACCGCCGCAAGCGCAGGATCCGTCGGCCAGCCGGGGCGGTCGAGCAGGCCCGCGATGTCCGGCACGCCGGCACCATCATCAACCACGGCGGCAATGGCTTTCGCCTCGGCCGGCAGCAGCAGATCGGGGCGCTGCCGCTCTTTCGCGAGCCAGGCCCGGAAGCCCGGGATCGGCGACAATGTCGCGAATACTTTCAGCCGCGGCAATTCGGCGGCAAGCGCGTCGACGACGCGTTTGATCAGGAAATCGCCAAAACTGATGCCGTTGAGGCCGCGCTGGCAATTCGAGATCGAATAGAAGATCGCGGTATCGGCGGCGTTCGGGTCGCCAAGCGGGGCGCTCTCGTCAAGCAACGCATGGATGTTGCCCGCCATGCCCTTGACCAGCGCCACCTCGACAAAGATCAGCGGCTCGTCCGGCATGCGCGGGTGGAAAAACGCGAAACAGCGGCGATCGGCTTCGAGCCGGTTCTTGAGATCGTTCCAACTCTGGATTTCGTGCACCGCCTCGTAGGCGATCAGCTTTTCGAGGAGCGCGGCGGGCGAATCCCAGCTGATTCGCTTTAGTTCGAGAAAGCCGATATCGAACCAATCGGCCAGCAAATCGCGCAGATCGTCGGCGAGCCCGCGCATCGCCACGTCGCCATCGGCAAGCGCGATCAGCTCGGCGCGACGATCGACGAGAAACTTGACGCCTTCCGGCAGCGCGTTGAACTGGCGCAGCAGGCGAACCCGCGGCGCGGTCAGCGCGGCACGCAGCGCGCGTTCGAGCGGCGCGCGCTCGGCCGGCGTCTTGGCCGCGGCAAGCCGGGCGCAGTGGCGGTCGACCGCCGCCCGGTCGATGTCGAATTCCTCGGCCATCACGTGCAGGAACCGCTCGCGGCCGGCCTGATTGAGCGCCACAAAGGTGCGGCCGAGCTCGGCGGCGCGCGCGCGCGCCGTCACCTCCCCGCCGCTGCCGTCGAGGCAGCTTTGCATTTGCTGGCGCAGCCGCTGGACATCGTCGTCGGGCAGATCGGGGCGCGTCGCGTTGCTCAGCACGCCACGCGTCGAGCTGGCGATCTCCCGCCACACGTTGCGGAATTTGCCGAGAGTGCGGTCGACGACCGTATCGTAAAAGCCGATCGAAGCGCGGTCGCTCATACCGGGTCCATCCGTGTTGGGGCCATATTGTGCGCCATTTGGTTTAGCCGCGCGAGGGGCGCGGGCAGCGTCTCGATCAGATCTTCGGCAACAAGCCCGGCGCCAAACGCGGCCGCCGCCGCGCCGTGCAGCCACACGCCAGCGGCGGCCGCCTCGAATGCCGGCATGCCTTGCGCCAACAGGCCGAGCACAATGCCGGCCAAAACATCGCCGGAACCAGCTGTCGCGAGCGTAGGCGGCGCGTTCTCGTTGATCGCAGCGCGCCCATCAGGCGCGGCAATAACCGTGTCGGCCCCCTTGAGCACGATCACCGCGCCGCTCGCCTTGGCGGCGCGGCGCGCACGGTCGAGCTTGCTGCCCGAAGCATCAAACAGCCGCGCAAATTCGCCCTCGTGCGGCGTGAGCACGCAGGGGCTGTCGATCGCGCCGAACAGATCGGCTGGCCGGTCGGCAAAAACCGTCAGCGCGTCGGCGTCGAGCACCGCGTGCTTGCCGGCCGCCAGAATCGCCAGCGCCTTGTCGCGCGTCTCCGGGCCGGTGCCGGCGCCCGGTCCGATCAGTGCGGCGTTGCGCCGCTTATCGGCGAGCAGCGCGGCAAATTGTTCAGAATCGGCGATCGGCGCGACGATGACCCCGGTCAACGCCGCCGCGTAGATCGGAAAGGCAGGCTCGGGCGCCGCGACGGTGACGAGCCCGGCGCCGACCCGCGCCGCCGCGCGCGCCGCCAGCCGCGCTGCGCCGGTCATCACCGCGCCGCCCGTGACCAGCGCGTGGCCGCGGCTGTATTTGTGGCCCGCCGCCTCGGCCCAGCGAAATTCGCCAAGCCACCAAGCCGGATGATTGGCCGCGGTATCGGCGGTAACCACATCGATCACGGCGGCGCCGATGCCGATCGGGGCAACCAAAGTTTCGCCGCATCGGAGCCGGCCGGGAAGCAGCAAATGTCCCGGCTTGCGACGGAAGAACGTAACGGACAGCACCGCCTGCGGCGCCACGCCACTGATTTCGCCGCTGGCGCCATCGACCCCGCTCGGCACATCGACCGCGACGACTGGAATGCGCCGCTTGTTAAGCGCGGCGATAATTGTAGCGGCCACGCCATCAACAGGCCGCGCAAGGCCGGCCCCGAACAGCGCATCGATGACCAGTCCGGCTTCGTCGAGCGCATCGAGGCCGAGCGGCTCGACCGCGCCCGGCCAGTGCGCCGCCGCCGCCGCGGCATCGCCTTTGAGCGCCGCGCGCTCACCCAGGAGCGACAACCGCACCGTCCAGCCGCGCTCGGCGAGAAGACGCGCCGCGACGAATCCGTCGCCGCCATTATTGCCGGGCCCGCAGAGCACCGCGACCGGGCGCGGCGGCCAGCGCCGGCTGACCGCGTCGGCCACTGCCCGACCGGCGTTTTCCATCAGCACCGTGCCGGCAATCCCGCCGGCGATGGTCAGCCGGTCGGCCTCGCCCATCTGCTTCGGCGTCAGCAGGGCATGGTCAGCCCAACCTGCGGATGAATTCCTCATATTACCAAAAATGGGGACAAATCACGGCGACGAAAAGGCGGGTTCGCGCGCGAGCGGCATTTACGCGGCGCCGAGCCGCACCTTGCCCGCCCTGAGCTTGACCTCGTGCAGCCGATTCGTTACCTCACCCCCAGACGGCGGGTGTAGCTCAGGTGGTTAGAGCGCCAGATTGTGGATCTGGATGTCGTGGGTTCAAGTCCCATCACTCGCCCCAGTTTTTTGGCATGACACCGTGCCGATCGATGGAGCAGCAAATGAACCGGCCGGCCAAATCAAGCCTGAAGATCCGCGCGAACAGACGCAAAGCCAAACGTGCTGCAAAAGAACGTGGCCGGCGCGCCCGCGCTAATCGCTAGTTCCTAGCGGCGCGGCAGCGGCCGCGCCAACCCGAGATGATCGCGCAGCGTGGTGCCGGCATAGTCGCGCCGGAACAGGCCGCGGCGCTGTAATTCGGGCACGGCGGCGTCGACGAACAGGTCGAGCTCGTCGGGGAAATAGGCGGGCATGATGTTGAACCCGTCGCACGCGCCGCTTTCCAGCCAAAGCTGCATGTGATCGGCCAGCTGCTCGACGGTGCCGACAAAGGTTCCGTGCGAGCGCGACTTCGCGACAAGCGTGGCGCAGTCGCGAACCGTCAGCCCTACCCGCTCGGCATGGTCGAGCAGGCTGACCACACGCGGCGTAAAGGCCCGGCCGGAGGCACGGATGTCGTCCACCGGCAGCGCCGCATCGAGCGCGTAATCGTAAAGCCGGAAGCGCATCAGGTCGCTGAGCATCCATACCCCGACCGAAGGCAGGATCAGTTCGTCCAGTTCGGCGTCCTTGCGCCGCGCCTCGGCCTCGGTCGAGCCAAGGATCGGCGACAGGCCGGGCAGCACCTTGACCGAATCCGGCGAGCGACCGTATTTCGGCATCCGCTCCTGCACCGCGGCGCGGAACGCGCGCGCCTCATCGAGCTTGCTTTGCGCGGCAAAGATCGCCTCGCTGATCATCGCCGCGAATTCGATCCCCGCCGGGGAGCCACCCGCTTGCACCAGGACCGGCCAGCCTTGCGGCGGTCGTGGCAGTTGCGAGGCGCCCCGCACCGAGAAGAACCGGCCGCGGTGATCGATCGGATGGATTTTGTCGCGGTCGGCGAGCACGCCGCTTCGCGCGTCGGCGACCAGCGCATCGTCGTCCCAGCTATCCCACAGCGCGGTACAGACATCGACAAACTCCTTCGCCCGCTCGTAGCGAAGGGTTTTTTCCATGTGGGTTTTGCGGCTGAAATTATAGGCCGCGTCGTCATTCGAGGTGGTGACGACATTCCAGCCGGCGCGGCCGCGGCTGATGTGATCGAGCGAGGCAAAGCGCTCGGCGATAAAATAGGGCTCGTTGTAGGTCGTCGACAAAGTCGCGACCATGCCGAGGCATTCGGTCACTGCCGAGATCGCCGAGCAGATCGAGATCGAATCGATGTTGTTGAGCCCGCCTTCGCGGATGACTTTTCCGTCGCGCTCGCGCGCCGCCAGCATGTCGCCGACAAACAGCAGGTCGAATTTGCCGCGTTCGGCGGTACGGGCCAGACGACCGTAATAGTCGATGCCGATCGTCTCGGCCGGGTTTACCGCCGGGTGCCGCCAGCCGGCGATGTGATGACCGCCCGGATAGGTGAACAGGCCGAGATGCAGCTGGCGTGTCATGCGGCGCCTTCGTACCGGCTCGCCGGCCGCGTCAGGCCGAAATGCTCGCGCAGGCTCGCCCCGGTGTAATCGCTGCGAAACAACCCGCCGCGTTGCGCGAGCGGGATCGCCTGCTCGATAAAGGGCTCGATATCGTCGAGCACGGCGGGCAGCACGTTGAGCCCATCGCAAGCCCCTTCCCGCTGCCACAGCCCGAGCAATTCAACCAATTGCTCGGGCGTGCCGACAAAGCGCAGCCCCGCTGGCGGCGGCGCCATCGCGTCGAGTTCGGCAGCTCGGCGCTGTGCTGCTGCCTCGGTATCCCCGAGCGTGACACCGATATTCGCCAGCACGCGCAGCGGTCGCGGCGAAGCTAGCGCTTGCAGCTCACAGTACCGCTCTCGCGCCCGCGGAAGGCTGTCGCAGGACGTCAGGATGACATCGGCCGTCGCCGCGGCGAAGGGCCGCGCGTCGGGGTTTGTCGGGTCATGCAGAATGACCAGCGGATTACCCTGCGGCGGCCGCGGGACGTTGAGTGGTCCTCGCACCGTGAAAAACCCGCCCTCATGTCCGCCCTCATGCCCGCCCTCATGATGGATCGGGTGTACACGGTCGGGTTCGACGAATGTGCCGCTCGCCTTGTCGAGCGCCAAGGCCGCGTCTTCCCAGCTGTCCCACAGCTTTTTGACCACGTCGATGAACTCGCCGGCGCGCTCGCAATATTCGGCCATATCTCCAGTTTGCGGCGGCCGGCCGATACGCGGCGCCAGCGCCTCGGCGCCGAACATGTCGGCGATCCAGGCGGTGCGGCCATAGGATAGATGGTCGAGCGAAGCGAATACCCGCGCGACGTGAAATGGCTCCGTGTAGTCGACCGTCCAGGCGGCGGCGATGCCAATCCGCCGCGTCACCCCGATCAACGAACCGAGCAAGGGTAACGGGTCGAGGGGTAACGCGTTGACCTTGTCCGCACCAGCCGACGCATCGACCGGCAGCCCGAGCAGCATGGCGTCAAGCTTGCCGCTTTCGGCGGCGCGCGCCGCGAACTGGATCGCCGCGGCGTTGGGCCCGATCGGCAGACGCGAGACGCGCCAAGCCGCGGGGTGGTAGCCGCTGCCGGCCAGCGATACGGTCAGGTGCAGCGCGCTCACGCCTCAGAGGCACGCAAGCGACATGCCATCGACGGCCTGCTACACGGCCAGCAAAGCCGATCGCACCGGCTTGTCTGAGCTGATCAATTCGTCATCGACCGGGCGACACGGTCGGCGGCGGCGCGGCGCCAAACGAATAAGCCGGACCCGAATTCATGACCGGACTGGACATCGAGCTCCCTGCCCCCGACGGTGCGCTAAAGCTGCTCGGCGCCGGGCTTGGGGGCGCGAAAACGGCCGTCCCGGGATTGCTCTCCGGCACGCGCGTACCCGGGACCGCGGGGACGCCGAGATTGTAGCTGCCGGGTACCGTCAGCTGCGCCAGAAAGAGGCTCGCCGTCATCAGGGCGGCGGCAAGTTGATGCTTCATCGCAATCGCTCCGCTTTGGCTTGCCGGCGTCACAGGGCCGGCGTCATGTTCGCCTGGATATATGGTGCGGGTGGATCGGATGCGCCTGAGCGGAAAGATCGCAGCTGTCATCGGCGCCGGGCAGAGCCCGGGCGAAGGCAGCGGATTGCGGTGGCACGCCTCGGAGGGTCGCGCTTCAGGCCACCCGGGCCACGTCTTTGACGATGCGGATCTTGCTGGGCTCGAGGCGGGCAAAGGCAAAGGGAACGATGCCCTGGTTCTGATGGATCGCGCGAACCACGCAGGCCCAGCGGTCGCGACCATCCCAATCGCTCTGGTCGATCATCTGGTTGAGCCGGATGACCGCGGTCCTTGCCGCGTCCATCCCATGCCGGTCGATCATCGCCCGTGCAAGAAATTCGATTTCGCTCTCACTGGTCGGCATGTCCTGGTGCTCCGATCAGGCATCTCTGTGCCCTCGGCATCGGAGTATCAAGCCGTATGCCACGAAGCTGTGGCTTCTAAGCCATTATAATAGTTATTTAATCGGTAACGCTACGGCGCTTCCGACAGCCGTTTTTTGCAAATTGCAACGCAATGCGCGCCGGGGGTTGCGAATCATGGTCAGCGCAGACCGACAATGCCAACCAGCCCCAACGCGAGCAAAACGAGCCCCACCATCTCGGGGCCGCCCAAACGCTCGCGAAACACCCGACGGGAGACGATGTAGCTGAAATAGAGTTCGATCAGACCCAGCGTGCGCACCCGCGCGACCGGTTGCATCGCCATCGCAGTAAACCAGCACGCGGAGCCCATCGCGCCCATCGCGCCGGCGAGCATCGACACGCGCCAGGCGCGGATGACCTCGACGACCACCTGCCTGTTGCGCCATGCCAGATAGCCGCCTAGTAGGATTGTCTGAAACGCCTGTGCCCAGACGAGGCTCTCGGCGGCGGCGAACACGATCGACGGCGTCGCGAGCGCCAGCGCCGCGCCGCGATAGCCGACCGCCGCCATGCCAAACGCTGCGCCCGACCCTAATCCGAGCAGCGCCGAGCGGGACGCCCAACTGCGCGCGACCCTGGCCAGCGAGCGATTGCCCGCCGGTAGCGACAACAGCATGACGGCGACGCTGGCGACGACGATCGAGACGATCGTCAGCGGCGACACCCGGTCGCCAAGCAGTACGAGGCCAAACAGTGCGACCTGGATGATCTCGCTCTTCGAATAGGCCACGCCGATCGCGAAATTGCGCTCCTCCATATTGCGCAGCAGCAGCGCAGTCGCGGCGATCTGGCTCAGCGCCGCGACAACGGTCCACACCGCGAATGAGGCATTGATCGCCGGCCAAGGTCCGGCGCCGGCAAAGCCGATCCACGCGACCGCCAGCCAGAGCGCCGCGAACGGCAACCCGTAGAGAAACCGCACGAGGGTCGCGCCGAGCGCGCCGAGATCGCCCGTCAGATGGCGTTGCGCGGCATTCCGTAGCGTTTGAGCCAAGGCCGCGCCCACGGTGATCGGGATCCAGGCCCAGGCCACTCCGGTTGAAAATGCGTTCATTGCCCCGCCGCGTCAGCACCATTACCGTCAACGGCATAAAGCTAGCATCCGCCTGATACCGGGTAAGGAGCGACCTTATCCTGGTATAAGACGCACCAGTCTGCGCTTTCGCACGATCCGGGGGACCGCATGACCGACAAAGGCGAGGTCAAGACCGGCGCCGACCACCTCGCCGCGCTGCGCGATGGACGCGAAGTCTATATCGACGGTGCGTTGGTGCCCGACGTGACGACGCACCCGGCGTTTCGCAATGCCGTGCACGCCGCCGCCGCGTTTTATGACTACCAGGCCCGGCCCGACAATCTCGAGCGCATGACCTTTGCGCCGGGAAACGGCGGCTATGCGCGCATCAACCGCTGCTGGCAGCGGCCAACCAGCCATGCCGAACTCGTCGAGCGGCGCAAAGCGATGAGCGCGTGGGCCGAGTTGTCTTGCGGCTTTTTTGGGCGCGCGCCCGACCATGTCGCGTCGAGCCTTGTCGGACAGGTACTCGGCATCGACGTGTTCCGCCGCCACGGCGAAGACCGCGCCACGGCACTGCTCGATTATTTCGACGAGGCCAGCCGCAACGACCATTACGTCAGCTACGTGATCATCAACCCGCAGGCCGACCGCAACAAAGCCTGGGGCGAGCAGGCGGACGACCTCGTCACCCGCATCGTCGACGAGGATACGCAAGGGATCACGGTGCGCGGCGGCAAGATGCTGGGCACCGCCGCCATCATGGCGAACGAACTCCTGGTCGCGAACCTGCAGCCGCTGCGCCCGGGCGAAGAGGATCTCGCGATCTCCTTCGCCGTGCCGCTCGCGGCCAAGGGGCTAAAGCTTCTGTCGCGCAAATCCTATGAGGCCGCCGCGGTATCGCCGCGCGACAACCCGCTTTCCGCGCGCTTTGACGAGAACGACGCACTCGTCTGGTTCGACGACGTCAGGGTGCCGTGGGAGCGGGTCTTCGTCTACCGCGACACGGATATGTGCCGGGCGCAGTTTCACGACACGCTCGGCCACACTTTCCAGAATTACCAGGCGCAGATCCGGCTGACCGTTAAGATACGGTTCCTTTTGGGGGTCGCCCGCCGCCTCGCCGACACGATCGGCACCAGCGCGATGCCGGCGGTCCGCGAGACGCTGGGCAGGCTCGCGGCGCAGGCGGCGATGGTCGAAGGCATGGTCGTCGGCATGGAGTCTGCAGGGCATATGGAGGGCGGCCATTACGTCCCCCATAAACACATGATGTACGCGGCCCAGGTACTGACCCAGGAACTTTACCCGCGTCTGATCGACACCATCCGCGGGCTGGCCGGCGGCGCGCTGATCATGCTGCCGTCATCGAGCCGCGACTTCGACAATCCCGACCTGGCGCGGATCATCGGGCTGACGCAGCGCTCGCCGATCTCCGACGCCGCCGAGCGGGTCGATTTCCTGAAGCTCGCCTGGGACGCGATCGGTTCGGAATTCGGCTCGCGGCACACGCAATACGAGATGTTTTACGCCGGCGCGCCGTATGTGACCTGCGCGCACAGCTATCGCACCTATGACTGGGCCGCCGCCGATGCGCTGGTGCAGAGCATGCTCGGCCGTAGGACAGAGAAATAAACGGCAAGAACGCGGGCGATGGTGATCCGAGAGGCGTATCTGCGGGTCTTTGTCGATGCAGGGCTGCTCGACCAGACAAGCCGTTTTTATCAGACCTTGCTCGGCGGCAAGGAGACGATGCGCTTCGACTACCCGGAGATGGGTCTGCAGCTTGCCGAAATATCGTCGAGCGCGCTTTCGGTTCTGATCATCGCCGGCCCGCCCGAAAAGCGGCAGCGCTTTGAGGCGACCCGTCTCACGATCAAGGTCGCATCGCTGGAGCGGGCAATCGCCGCGCTAGGCGAGACCGGCGCGGAGCAAATCGAGCCGATCCAGCAAACCCCGGTCGGGCGCAAAACCCGCTTCCGCCATCCGGATGGGCTGATTGTGGAATATGTCGATCACCGCGAGCGCGACAAATCGTGACGCGCTATCGCCCCTTTGATCGCTGGGCGAAGCGCTCGACAAGCCGTTCGGCGACGTGCTTGCTGACAAAATGCGAGACATCACCGCCGAGCGCCCCGATTTCCTTGACAAAACGCGATGAGATGAACTGGTAGCGGTCGGCCGACATCAGAAACACGGTTTCGATCTCGGCGTTGAGCCGCGCGTTCATCCCGGCCATCTGGAATTCGAATTCGAAATCCGACACCGCGCGAAGACCGCGGATGATGACGCTGGCCCCAACCGACTCGGCGAATTTCATCAGCAGCGTTTCAAAGGAACGCACTTCGATCCGCGCCGCGACGTCGCTGTCGAGCATCTGCGCAATGTCGTCGCGGACAATCTTGACGCGTTCCTCGGTCGTGAACAGCGGGCCCTTGCCATCATTGCGGGCGACGCCGACCACCAGCTGGTCGACGAGCTTCGCGGCGCGGCGGATGATGTCGAGGTGACCGTTGGTGATCGGGTCAAAGGTGCCGGGATAGATGCCGACCCGCGATGTGCTCACTTGCCGCTCCCCTCTTCGCTGTCGGCTCCGTTCGCTTCGGCGGCGTTTGCGTCACCGCCATTTTCCCCGTTGTCTCCCCCGGTATCGTCCGCGGCGACCTCGGGCAACCGCGCCACCGATACCACGCGCTCGCCGTCGCCAACCCGGAAAATCACCACGCCGGCGCTGCCGCGCCGCGCGATGCGGATTTCATCGACCGAGGTGCGGATCACCATGCCGCCATCGGTGACCAGCATGATCTGGTCCTTCGGCCCGACAGGAAACACCGCGACCACCGCGTCGCTGCGGCGGGTCAGGTCCATGTTGTTGATGCCCTGCCCGCCACGTCCGGTGATCCGGTAGCCGTAAGCCGAGCTGCGCACGCCAAACCCTTTTTCGGTGACGCTGAGCAGGAATTCCTCGCGCGACGCCAGATCGGCGAAAAGCTCTTCGGAAATCGCCGCTTCGCTCTCGATATCGATATCTTCAACCTCGACCTGGGGCTCTTCTTCGCCATTCTGCCGCCGCCGCTCGTTGGCGAGCTTGATGTAGGCGTCGCGCGTCTCTGGCGACACTTCCTCGTGGCGCAGGATCGACATCGAGATGACTTCGTCGTCGCCCAACAGCCGGATGCCGCGCACCCCGACCGACGAGCGGCCGGTAAAGACGCGCACATCGCCGACCGGGAAACGGATCGCCTTCCCCGCTCCCGTCGCGAGCAATACGTCATGGGCGTCGCTGCATGGGGCGACCGCGATCAGCCGGTCGTCTGCGTCCTCGCCCTCGAATTTCATCGCGATCTTGCCGTTGGCGCGGACATCGACAAAATCCGACATCGCATTGCGCCGGACATAACCCGCCGCGGTCGCGAACATCACCGTCAGCGCGCCCCAGCTCTCCTCGTCCTCCGGCAACGGCATCACGGTCGAGATCGTCTCGCCCGCGGCCAGCGGCAGCAGATTGATCATCGGCCGACCGCGCGCCTGCGGCGTGCCAAGCGGCAGACGGTAGACCTTGAGCTTGTAGACCCGACCCGACGATGTGAAGAACAGCATCGGCGCCAGGGTCGAGGCGACAAAGACCTGGCTGAGGAAATCCTCCTCGCGGATCGCCATCCCGGCGCGCCCGCGCCCGCCGCGGCGCTGCGCGCGGTAGGTCGACAGCGGCACCCGCTTGATGTAGCCGGCATGGCTGACGGTAACGACCATATCCTCGCGCTGGATCAGCGCTTCGATATCGGCCTCGAACTCGACATCCTCGATCTGTGTAAGGCGCGGCGTCGCGAATTGCGTCTTGATCGCGACCAGTTCGCCGCGCAGCGTCTCGATCAGCTTTTCGGGCGAGCGCAGGATTTCGAGATGCCCGGCGATCTCGGCGACCAGCTCGTGCAATTCCTCGGCAATTTTGTCGCGTTCGAGGCCGGTCAGGCGCTGCAGCCGCAGATCGAGGATCGCGCGCGCCTGCGCGTCGGTTAGCTGATAATTCCCCGCTTCGTCCGCCGATGCCTCCTCGCCGACGAGAGCAAGCAATGGCCCGATATCATGGACCGGCCAGCGGCGCGCCAACAGGCCGACGCGGGCCGCGGCCGGATCGGGCGCGGCGCGAATGAGGGCGATAATCTCATCGATGCTGCCGACCGCGATCAGCAGGCCGACCAGGATATGCGCGCGGTCGCGCGCTTTGCCGAGAAGGTAGGTCGTGCGTCTTGTGATGACCTCTTCGCGGAACGTGACAAACGCGACGATGATGTCGCGCAACGTCATCTGCTCTGGCCGGCCGTTGTTGATCGCCAGCATGTTGACGCCAAAGCTCGTCTGCAGCGCGGTGTGGCGATAAAGCTGGTTCAGCACGATATCCGGGTCGGCTTCGCGCTTCAGCTCGACGACGATGCGCAAGCCGTCGCGGTCGCTTTCATCGCGCAGCGCGGCGATACCTTCGACGATCTTGTCGTGTACGGTCTCGGCGATGCGCTCGATCAGCTTCGCCTTGTTGACCTGGTAGGGAATCTCGGTGAAGACGATCGCGTCGCGGCCGTGAACTTCCTCGATATGGCTCTTGGCCCGCAGCACGACCGCGCCGCGCCCGGTCTTGTAGGCGGCGTGCGTTCCGGCGCGGCCGATGATGATGCCGCCGGTCGGAAAATCCGGCGCCGGCACGTGCTCCATCAGCCCTTCGACGGTGATCGCCCGGTCGTCGAGATAGGCGCAGCACGCGTCGATGACTTCGCCGAGATTATGCGTCGGGATGTTGGTCGCCATGCCGACCGCGATGCCCTGCGCGCCATTGACCAGCAGGTTCGGCAGCCCGGCCGGAAGCACCTTGGGCTCCTGCTCGGTATCATCGTAATTCGGCTGGAAATCGACCGTATCGTTGTCGAGATCGTCGAGCAGTGCGTTGGCGACGCGCGCCAGCCGTGCCTCGGTATAGCGATAGGCCGCCGGCGGGTCGCCGTCCATCGAGCCGAAATTGCCTTGCCCGTCGACGAGCTTCAGGCGCATCGAAAAATCCTGCGCCATCCGCACCATCGCGTCATAGATCGCGAGTTCGCCGTGCGGGTGGTACTTGCCGATCACGTCGCCGACGATACGGGCGGATTTGCGGTAGCCCCGGTTCCACTCGTTGCCGTTGACCTTCATCGAATAGAGGATGCGGCGGTGCACCGGCTTCAGCCCGTCTCGCACGTCGGGTAGCGCCCGCGCCACGATCACGCTCATCGCGTAATCGAGGTAGGAGCGGCGCATCTCGTCTTCGATCGAGATTTGCGAAATATCGGGGCCGATCGGCGGCTGGCCCGGCGGGACGGCGGTAACGGCCAAAGGAGGCTCCGAGGGTCAAGCTTTAACTAAAATCGCGGCCGAGCCGAGGAGCACCGCCGCGATGTTAGATGACGCTTAGATTACCGTGTTTCGCAGCCGCGAACAACGTCGCGAGCGGCAAACCTGCCCTGCCGCCATGCGTTGCCGGCCACGGGACGGTCGCCAACGCCCGTCCGCGTCGAATCGCCCCGTCCCGCTGACCTCGAAGCTAGGAGAACCCGTTTAGTCTCCGGCGAACCCACCCAATTTGAGCTGGAGCCGGACCCCGAAAAGCTCGTTGCCGCTATGGTCGCGGACCGCGACACCGTGATGTTCCGCCGTCTCCAGAAGCTCGCGAGCACGCCTCAAAGCCTGGTGCTCGGTGGAAAATTCCTCGGTCCACACCGCGCCTTGCCGCCGCTCCGCCTCTGCCCGAACCGCCGGAATCTCGTTGTAAATGATGCGATAGCTCACCGACTGCCTCCCAAGGATGAACCCAAGCTGCCGCCTCGCCCCGAGTTGCAGTGGCGAGACGGCCTCTCAACGTGCCGTCCCCTTCTTAAAATGCGCCGTCGCTTCTTAAGATGTCGTGGATACGCTGATCCATCGGGCACGGTTTAGCCCGATAAAGCCTGATCAATGTTTGCGGGACCAGGACGCGACATACACCTGCCCCTGACAAGTGAAATGGCAAACTATGAGTGCCACATTTTTTATGGCGACGGTGTGGCATTGTGAAACAATCGGTAAACCGATCGTGTCATTACAATTCGATGCAAGCCTGACCCTACCTGCACGCGATCTAGTCGTCGCCCCACACTTCACGCGCGGTTTCGACGACAAGCCGTAATTTTGCCGCTTCTTCGGCGATCGTCAGCGCGTTGCCGTCGACCGTCGATGAAAAACCGCATTGCGGCGACAGGCAAAGCTGCTCGAGCGGCAGGTATTTGGCTGCCTCGTCGATGCGCCGCTTCAACATGTCCTTGTCTTCGAGCACGGCGCGCTTGCTGGTCACCAGCCCCAGCACCACGCGCGTCTTACCGCGCGGCACATAGCGGAGCGGCGCAAACCCGCCCGAGCGTTCGTCGTCGTATTCGAGAAAGAAGCCATCGACCTTCAGCTCGCCGAACAGCGCCTCGGCGACATGGTCGTAGCTGCCCGCAGCCATCCACGACGAGCGGAAATTGCCGCGGCACATATGGACGCAAACGGTCATGCCGGGCGGTCGGTTGGCCAGCGCCTGGTTGATCAGCCGGATATTGACGAGATGCTGATGCTCGCCATCGCCGCCGATGCTGTCGACATAGGCGCGCTGTGTCGGGTCATTGAGATAGGCGAGACTGGTGTCGTCGAGCTGCAGATAGGTACAGCCGAGCTTGGCAAGCTCGGCGATCTCCTTGGCATAGACTTCGGCAAGATCGTGCCAGAACGGCGCCATGTCGGGATAGGCGCCCGGGTCGATCGCCGCGCGCCCGCCGCGGTAATGCAGCATCGATGGTGACGGGATCGTTAGTTTGGGCGTTACACCAATCCCAACGATCGATTTCAGAAAGGAAAAATCCTCGCCAAAGATCGTCTTGTCGAGGTTCAGTCTGCCGCTGACGCGATGCGCGGTCGGGCTGAACGTGATGGTGCCCGCCTCGTTCGTGAACTCGATGTGCAGACGCCGGTCGCCATGCGTAACGCCGCCGATTTGATAGAGAAAATCCATATGCCAGGAGCCGCGGCGCATTTCGCCGTCGGTGATGCCCCGAAGACCAAGATCGCGCTGCAGCTTGACCGCGTCGCGGATCGCCTGGTCCTCGGCGGCACGCAAATCCGCGGCCGAAAGGCGGCCGGCCTGGTGCTCGGCGCGTGCTTTAAGCAATTCAGCCGGGCGCAGCAGGCTCCCGACATGGTCGGCCCGAAACGGCGGTCCGGATGCGTGCCCATCCGCCATGCCATCCCCCTGCCCCGCATTGTTTAGGCGAAGCTTATGAATGACCCATCAAGCGCCATCAACAGGGCTTCGACCTTGAGGTTCGGGTGGCGCTCGCCGACCTGTCTGCGAAATTCCGCCAGGACCGTGCGATGCGTTTCCGTCTCCGCGTCCGGCGTGGCGATGCTGGCGTCGCCATAGGCGATCCTCGCCGCGCCGCAATCCCGGTGGTCGATCGCGATCACCGTCTCGATGCCATGCAGTTTGATCGTCGTCGCCAGATTGTCCCAAAACGCCTTGTGCCACTCGGCAAAGGCCGGCGCGACAACGCCAATCGCCGCGCCGGCGATCGTGAACTTGCTGTACTGGCCGATCAAACCATGCGTTACGGCGAAATCGCGCATCGGCTCCTGGATGCGCGGATCGATACAGCCAAGGATCATCGCGTCGTATTTGCCGTATGCCGCTCGTGCGAGACGGGGCCACAGCGCCATCAGCGCCGCCGCCATTCCAGCGCCGCGCAACACCTCGCGGCGTTTCATGGGAGGCGCCGCAAAGGCACCGCTGCAACAAGGGCAGCCGTGAACATCCAGCGGGTGCGTTGCCGTCTGGGGCTCTACGTCGCCGAGGAGTACGCGGGTCGCGTGTGTCATCAGGTGCGGCCCGGCCTAGAACGGAATCTCGTCGTCGAGATCGCCGCCGACGGGGGCGCGGCTGCGCGAACTCCCGCCGCCGCTGCCGCCATAGCCCGAACTCGACTGGCCGCCGCCACCGTAGCGCCCCTGGTCGCCGCCGCCGCCGGAATAATCGTCGTAATCGGCGCCGCTTTCCATCGCCCCGCCTCCGCCACGCGCGCCGTCGAGCATCGTCAGTTCGCCGCGGAAGCGCTGCAGCACGATCTCGGTCGAATACCGCTCCTGCCCCTGGTTATCGGTCCATTTGCGGGTCTGCAGCGCGCCCTCGATATAAAGCTTCGAGCCCTTCTTGACGTATTTCTCGACGACCTCGACCAGCCGCTCGTTAAAGATCACGACGCGGTGCCACTCGGTGCGCTCCTTACGCTCGCCGGAATTGCGGTCGCGCCAGGTTTCCGATGTGGCGAGCGCTAGATTGGCGATCCGCGTCCCGTCATTGGTCGAGCGGATTTCCGGGTCGCGGCCGAGATTGCCGACGAGAATCACCTTGTTGATGCTGCCTGCCATGGGGGCCTTCCCGGTCTGACGCGCTAAGACCCCCATCTTATCAAGCCTCGCAAATGTTCCTACTTTATTCTTATCCACGTAATCCACAGAGGCGCTTCAACGCGCCACAGCCTGCTCGAGCGTCAGCGGCTTGCCGTGCGTCTCGACCCCGAGAAATACATAGGCCAGCGCCACGAGGAGCATGGTCCCGGCGAGCATTAGAAAGGCCGGGAACACCGCGTCCGCGGTGGCTTGCGGCGCGATGATATTGCTGCTGCCGGCAAGCAGGGCCAAGGCGAGCGGGCCGACGATCTTGCCGACGCCATTGGCGGCCTGCCCCAGCCCCGATGAGCGCGAGCCCAGATTCACCCCGTATTGCTCGACCGTGTACGGCGCCAGATTCGAGAAGCCGCCCTCGGCGAAAAACGCCGAAGCCGCGATCAGCACGATGAACAGCGGGAAACCGTTGACCACCACGCTGCTGAAATAACCAGCCGCCGCGAGCAGCACGACCGTCACAAAGCCAAACAGCGCACCGAGCGCGCGCCGGCCCATTTTGGGTGCGATCAGCGAGACAATGATCTTGCCGGTAACGCCCGACCCCGAGACATAGATGAAATACTTCGCGGCCTCCGCCGGCTGCACCTTGAGCGCCAGCGCGATGATCGTCGGCCCCCACAGATAATAGCCGTAAACCGCCGATGCCGAACCGCCCCAGATCAGGATGGTCTGCCAGAATAGCCGCGGGTCCTGATAAAGCTCGGCGAGGCTTCCGCGCGGTTGCGCCACGGGCCGGACGGTGGGCAGCGGCACGCGCTCGCGCGGCAGGCGCAATGCCTTGGCGACTTCGTCGCGGGCTTCGGCGAACCGACCTTTCGCCGTCAGCCAGCGTGCCGATTCGGGAACAAAAGCCCAGACCAGCAGGCCGACGACGATCGCGACAAACCCGGTCATCGCCACGCCGCGCCAGCCGAACGCATGCAGCAGCGTCGCCGAGGTAAACGAGGCGAGCAATGTCCCGGCGCTCGCGAAGACGATAAAGAAGCTGCAAATGCCGGTGCGCCAGCGCGTCGGCGTCTGCTCGACGACGATCGTCAATGCCGGGGTGACGCCGGCCGCCAGGCCGAAACCCACGAGAAACCGCAAGACCGCCAACAGCATCCAGGCGCCTGCCGGCAAAAACCCGATCAACCCGGCGCACAGCCCGCAGATGATCGTGCCGGTCACGGTCTGCATCTTGCGGCCGAACACATCGGCGAGAGAGCCCCAGACCAGCGAGCCGATGATCGCGCCAACCCCCGCGCCGTAAAGAATGAGCGCGCCCTGGCCGTAGGTGAGATGCCATTCCGGACCGATCACCGACATGACAAACGCGATCAGGAAGAAATCAAAGAAGTCGAGCACGAGCACGCCGGAAAGCAAGGCAAAGCTCGTCCAGTAGCGCGCCCCCAGCGGGGCGCTGTCATACATTGCTAAAAGGTTCTCGGATGTCTGCTCGGCCATCTTTTCCTCCCGGGTACCGCCTCTTTTGCGAGGTCGGCGTTCACTACGGCGACGACCGAAGTAAGCCTTCGATTCGCCGCTTATGGTGTTGAGTATCCACCCCGATTTAAGGTCCGTCAACGACCCGCGGCCCTGTCGCAAGAGCGGCTTAATGCCCCATATTCAAGGGATGCGGGCATCGCCGCGATAGCATCGCTGCCCGGGCCACGCTAAGCTTTAACGGTTCGCTCGAACTTGGTTTTGTTGATGCAGCAGATCCGCATCCGCGGCGCGCGGGAGCATAACCTCAAGAATATCGACGTCGACCTGCCGCGCGACAGCCTGGTGGTGATCACCGGCCTGTCGGGCTCGGGCAAATCGTCGCTGGCCTTCGACACGATCTATGCCGAGGGGCAGCGCCGCTATGTCGAGAGCCTGTCGGCCTATGCACGACAGTTTCTCGAGCTGATGCAGAAGCCCGATGTCGAATCGATCGAGGGATTGTCGCCGGCGATCTCGATCGAGCAGAAGACGACCTCGCGCAACCCGCGCTCGACGGTCGGCACGGTGACCGAGATCTACGACTATATGCGCCTCTTATGGGCGCGGGTCGGGGTACCGTATTCCCCGGCGACCGGGCTGCCGATCGTCAGCCAGACGGTGTCGCAAATGGTCGACCGGGTGCTGGCGATGAAGGAAGGCACGCGGCTTTATCTGCTCGCGCCGATCGCCCGCCGCCGCAAGGGCGAATACAAAAAGGAATTGACCGACCTGCAGAAGCGCGGCTTTCAGCGGGTCAAGGTCGACGGCAAGATGTACGAGGTCGACGAAGTCCCGGCGCTCAAGAAGAATTTCATGCATGACATCTCGGTCGTCGTCGACCGGCTCGTCGTGTCGCCCGATCTTGGCAACCGGCTTGCGGATTCGTTCGAGACCGCGCTCGCCCTGGCGGACGGCCTCGCCATCGTCGAGGACGCAGACACCGGCGAGGAGACGATCTTTTCGTCGAAATTCGCGTGCCCGGTGTCGGGGTTTACGATCCCCGAGATCGAACCGCGGCTGTTTTCGTTCAACAACCCATTTGGCGCGTGTCCGGCCTGCGATGGGCTGGGCACCAAGCTTTATTTCGACGCGGACCTCGTCGTCCACGACGACAGCCGCAGCCTGTATGACGGCGCGGTCAGCCCGTGGTCGCACTCGTCGTCGCCCTACTACACACAGACGCTCGACAGCATCGCGCGGCACTTCAAGCAGAGCATGCACACGCCGTGGCATGATTTGCCGCAGCGCATGCGCGACGCGATCCTCTACGGCTCCGGCAGCGAGCCGATCAAGATGACCTATGATGACGGGCTGCGGCAGTATTCGACCGAACGCCCGTTCGAAGGCGTGTTGCCCAATATGGAGCGGCGCTATCGCGAGACCGACAGCGCCTGGGTGCGCGAAGAGCTCGGCCGCTACCAGGCGGCGCGGACGTGCGAGGTGTGCAACGGCGCGCGGCTCAAACCCGAGGCGCTGGCGGTCAAGATCGCCGGCAAGAGCATCAGCGAGGCGACCGCGCTGTCGATCCTCGACGCGGTCGATTGGTTCGGGTCGATCGACGCAACCCTGACCCCGGCGCAGAGCGAAATCGCCGAGCGCATCCTCCGTGAGATCAACGAGCGCCTGGGTTTCCTCAAAAATGTCGGGCTCGAATACCTGACCCTGTCGCGCGCCTCCGCGACGCTGTCGGGTGGCGAAAGCCAGCGCATCCGTCTCGCCTCGCAGATCGGCTCGGGGTTGACCGGCGTGCTCTATGTGCTTGATGAGCCGTCGATCGGGCTGCATCAGCGCGACAATGACCGCCTGCTCGCGACCCTGCGTCGGCTGCGCGATCTCGGCAACACGGTCATCGTCGTCGAGCACGACGAGGAAGCGATCCGCAGCGCCGATTGGCTGATCGACATGGGTCCCGGCGCCGGCGTCCATGGCGGGCATCTCGTCGCCGAGGGCACACCCGATCACGTCATGCAGGTGCCGGACAGTATCACCGGCCAGTATCTGACCGGGCTGCGGCAAATCCCGATCCCCGCGCAGCGCCGCCGCGGTCATGAGCGCCAAATCCTCCGGCTCGTCGGGGCGCGCGGCAACAATTTACAAAACGTCACCGCGGAGATCCCACTCGGCACGTTTTGCTGCGTCAGCGGTGTGTCGGGGGGCGGCAAATCGACCCTGATCGTCGAGACGCTCTACAAGGCGCTCGCCAAGCGGCTCAACAACGCGCGTGAGCAACCCGCGCCGTTCGAGCGGCTCGAAGGCGTCGAGTTCCTCGACAAGATCGTCGATATCGACCAGTCGCCGATTGGTCGCACGCCGCGCTCAAACCCGGCGACCTATACCGGCTGCTTCACGCCGATCCGCGACTGGTTCGCCGGGTTGCCGGAGGCCAAGGCGCGCGGCTATCTGCCTGGCCGTTTTTCGTTCAACGTCAAGGGCGGGCGATGCGAGGCCTGCCAGGGCGATGGCGTGATAAAGATCGAGATGCACTTTCTGCCCGATGTCTATGTCCAATGCGACGTCTGCAAGGGCAAGCGCTACAACCGCGAGACGCTGGAAGTGTTGTTTCGCGGCAAATCGATCGCCGATGTGCTCGACATGACGGTCGACGAGGGCGCCGAGTTTTTCCGCGCGGTGCCCTCGATCCGCGACAAGCTCGTGACGTTGCAGCGCGTCGGGCTCGGCTACATCCATGTCGGCCAGCCGGCGACGACCCTCTCCGGCGGCGAGGCGCAGCGCGTCAAACTGTCAAAGGAATTGTCGCGCCGCGCGACCGGCCGCACCCTCTACATCCTCGACGAGCCGACCACCGGCCTGCATTTCGAAGATGTCCGCAAGCTGTTGGAAGTGCTGCACGCGTTGGTCGAAACCGGCAACACGGTGCTGGTCATCGAGCACAACCTCGAAGTCATCAAGACCGCCGATTGGCTGATCGATCTCGGCCCCGAAGGCGGCGATGGCGGCGGCCGCATTGTCGCCACCGGCACGCCCGAGGACGTCGTGCAGGTCGCCGAAAGCCACACCGGCCATTATTTGCGTCCCTACCTCGCCAAGCGTCTTGCGCCGCCGCGCCGCGTGGCGGGCACCGCCGCGGAATAACCGTGAACGTCACCTGAAACTCGCACTCGCCCGGCCGCGAAACATCTGCGCTGTAACAAATCCGTCAAATAGCCTCGTTAAGAACCGCCGCGCGGACGTTCCGCGCGAGGAGTGGCGATGAAAAGCACATTGCACGGGCTGATACTGGCGTTGGCGGTCTCAGGCCTACCCCCATTGGCTCAAGCGGATCAGCCGCACAACGTCATCCTCTTTGTCCCGGATGGGCTGCGCGCGCTGATGGTGACGCCGGAGACCGCGCCGACCTTTGCGGCGATCCGCGACCAGGGCGTCAATTTCAAGAACCCGCATTCGCTGTTCCCGACCTTCACGACGCCAAACGCCTCGGCGATGGCGACTGGCCACTACCTCGGCGACACCGGCGATTTCAGCAACACGATCTATACCGGCTTCCCGGTCCCCGGCGCCGGCAATACGCTTGTGCCGTTTCTCGAGAGCGATCCGGTGCTCGGCGATGTCGACGAGCATTTCGAGGGCAATTACCTCGACGAGGTGACACTGCTCAAGGCGGCGCGCGACCAAGGCTTCAGCACCGCGACGATCGGAAAATTAGGCCCGGCGCTGATCTTCGACCATACCGAGCGCACGGGTGGAAAGACGATCGTCATCGACGATTCGACAGGCTCGAACAACGGCATTCCGCTGTCCGACGAGATGAAGGCGGCGCTGACCGCGGCCAATGTGCCGCTCGCGACACCGTCACGCGGCGACAACGGCAAGGCCGGCAACGCGACGACTCCGGGTACGACGATCGCCAATGTCGTGCAGCAGGATTATTTCACCGACGTCACGACCAAGATCGTGCTGCCGATGTTCAAGGCGCGCAACAAGCCGTTCGTGCTGGTGTTCTGGTCGCGCGACCCCGACGGCAGTCAGCATAATCGAGGTGATAGCCTCAATCAGCCAAGCCCGGGCATCAACGGGCCGACCTCGCTCGCCGCGATCAAGAACGCTGACAGTGATCTCGGGCGCATCCGCCAGGCGCTCGCCGATCTCGGCCTCGCCGCCACGACCGATATCGTCGTCAGCGCCGATCACGGCTTCTCGACGATCTCAAAGCAGAGCCAGACCAGCGCGGCGGCTAAGGCGAGCTATCCGGACGTGCCGACCGGCTACGTGCCGCCGGGTTTTGTCGCGATCGATTTGGCGAAGGGGCTCGACCTGCCGCTTTATTCGCCCGACGACAAGGACGTGCTCCTCGCCGACGGGCAGCATTCCCGCCTGGGCAACGGGCTGATCGGTCCCGATCCAAAGAATCCGCAGGTCGTGGTGGCGGCGAATGGTGGCTCGGACCTCGTCTATTTCCCCAAGAAAGACGCAAAGCTGGTGGCAAAGACGATCGCCACGCTGCTTGCCCAGGATTATGTCAGCGGGCTTTTTGTCGACGAGTCGCTTGGCCATTTCCCCGGCACGCTGCCGTTGAGCGCGATCAATCTCAAGGGCTCGGCGATCACCCCGATGCCGGCGATCGCGATCAATTTCCGCACCGAGGCGGGCGATTGCGCCGAGAAGCTGACTTGCGAAATCGAAGTCGCCGATACGCCGCTGCAGCAGGGCCAGGGCATGCACGGCAGCTTTGGCCGCGGCGACACGATGAACTTCATGGCGGCGATCGGGCCGGATTTCAAAGCGGGCTTTGTCGATCCGGCGCCGTCGAGCAACGCGGATGTCGGCAAGACCCTGGCGCATATCCTCGGCCTCAACATCAAGGCCAAGGGTAAGCTGGTCGGCCGCGTGCTCAACGAAGCGATGCCCGGCGGTCAGGTGCCGAAATTCACCGCCAAGACGCTGCAATCGCCGCCCGCCGCGAATGGCCTCGCCACCGTGCTCGATTACCAGCTGGTCGGCGAGACCCGCTATTTCGACGCCGCCGGCTTTCCCGGCCGCACCTTCGGGCTCAGCGCGCCAAAACCCGCTCCCGCCGGCGCCACAAACTAACGCGGACCCGAGCTAATATTTCACCGTGCACATCGGCCAGCAGTGCGGCAAGGCGG
>Ga0181537_10001202_pt1 | contig 24172 bp, 27 predicted proteins | sample PEATcosm2014_Bin_39_FD_119765 | JGI IMG/M metagenome (GOLD analysis project Ga0181537, IMG submission 119765) | Peatland microbial communities from MTU Mesocosm Facility, Houghton, MI, USA - PEATcosm2014_Bin23_10_metaG | ecosystem: Environmental > Terrestrial > Soil > Wetlands > Peat | place...
CTGACCGAGCTGACGCGCGCGCTATTACCGGCGATGCTCGCCCGGCGGCGCGGCAAGATCATCTTTGTCGCCTCGACCGCCTCGTTCCTGCCGTGCCCCAATTTCGCGGTCTATGCCGCGACCAAGGCCTATGTGCGCAGCTTTGGCGAGGCGCTGGCGCAGGAGCTGGGCGGCAGCGGCATCACCGTCAACGTATTGTGCCCGGGGACGACAGCGACAAATTTCTTTGCCGTCGCCGGCGGGTCACCCAACGCCGTACAGACGGCACGCATGATGACGGCCGACGCCGTCGCCCGCATCGCTTACGCCGGAATGACACGCGGCGAGCGCGTGACGATCGCCGGGATCGCGAACCGCATCCTCGCTTTTGGCGCGACGCACGCGCCGCATTGGCTGCTGCTGCCCGCCGCCGCGCGGATGATGGCGCGGAATTAGTTTGTTGGAGGGACCGATGGCGTCCGACACCTACCAAATCTATGCCGTGAAATACGCGCACCACGACCGGCGCGCGCATGAGAATTTCCTGCAAGGCGACCCGCACGACACGGCCCCGATGCCGCTCGATTATTTTGTCTGGGCGATCGTCGGCGAGGACCGCAGCTTTATCCTCGATACCGGCTTTGACGCGGCGATCGCCCGGAAGCGCGGCCGCGAGTTTCTGACGCCGCCCGGCGACGGGCTGAAAATGATCGGGATCGACCCCGACAGCGTCAAGGACGTGATCATCAGTCACATGCATTACGACCATACCGGCAACAACGATCTATTTCCGAACGCGACCTATCACATCCAGGACCGCGAGATGGCGTTCTGCACCGGGCGCTGCATGTGCCACCCGCAGATGCGTCGCTCGTTTGAGGAAGAGGATGTCGCGGCGATGATCGGTCGGCTGTTCCGCGGCCGGGTCCAGTTTCATGACGGCGTCGACGAACTGGCGCCGGGACTTACCGTGCATCATGTCGGCGGTCATACCGCGGGGCTGCAAGTCGTGCGCGTCAAGACCGAGCGCGGCTGGGTCGTGCTCGCCGCCGATGCATCGCATTTCTACGCCAATTTTGAGCAGATGCGCGCCTATCCGACCGTCTACAATGTCGGCGACATGCTCGAAGGGTTTGCCACCGTGCGACGGCTCGGCACCTCGTTGCAGCATGTCGTGCCGGGTCACGACCCGCTGGTGTTCGCGCGCTACCCGGCGGCAAAGCCGGGCCTCGAAGGGATCGCCGTCCGGCTCGACGTGGCGCCGAAGGGGTAGCGCCCCGCGAGGACTATCGCATCGTCAGGGCGAAACCCCGGAGCAGGCCGAGAGCGGGAGGTCCGGCATCCCGCGGGCCAGCTCCTCGTGCAGTACGTCGTCGAGAAAGGAGCTGATTTCCGCCAGCATTCCCGGCGGGAGATGACTCTTATGCGCCGATCCCTGCCGCCTTGGCGAGGCGGACGAGTTCGTCGCGGCCGGCGAGCATATCGTCGAGCGAGCCGAAAGCGTTGGTGTAGTGGCCCTTGAAGCCGCCTTGTTCGAGGCGGCGGAACAGATCGCCAAAATCGAGATCGCCCTCACCCGGTTTTAAATGCTCCTCAAAACCGTTGCGGAAGCAATCGGCGAGGCGGACTTCGCCGACACGGGTCAAATCGATCGCGTCGATAAAACCGGGAATGCCTTCTGGCACCAGATGCGCGTGGTTTGCGGTAAAGGACAGCGCGAATGACGAGGAATGGATGGCGTCAAAATAATACCGCCATTCCTCGACCGTGTGTGCGAGGTAATGGACTTCGGCGTTGTCCGGCTCCTTGTTGAGGTTTTCGAGAAGGATCAGCGCACCCTTATTTTCGGCGTGAGCGATGACGCGGCGCAGCCGGTCGCGCCCGGCTTGCATGCGTTGGGGCTTATCGGAGGTGAAGTGAAATCCGGCATGCATGACGATCCACTTGGCGCCGAGCCGCACCGACGCGTCGACATAAGCCTTGAGGTAGGCCTCGACCGCCTCGCCGACATGGGGCGCGTCTTCGGCGACGTTGACCGCCGAGGCCGTGTGGAGGCCAAGCGTCACGCGATGCCGCTCGCACAACGCGCGTATGCGTGAGCCGCGGATGCCGCTGATCGTGCCGAGCGCGTTGTCGCCGCTGTCGAGCTGGATGTCGATATAGCGCACGCGATGCTCGGCGGCCCACTCGACGGCGTCCTCCAACACGAGCTTGCGCCCGACATCGATCCCGATCCTGTCAAAAAGGTTCATGACCACACCTTTTGCTGATCCCGCGATCCCATCACGGCGCGCCGGCCCGAGCAACCGCCGGTAGCGTTTTCGCGTGACAATCGAACGCCTCCACCTACACTCGCCGCCATGAACCTGACGAAAATTAGCGCCTGTGTCCGGCTCCTCGTCGTCGTGGCGGGGTTGTCGCCGACGGCGTGCGCCTTTCTCCAGCCGCCGCCCCCGGCCAACCCGCTGGCCGGGACTTGGTCGACTCAGGATCATAATCGGGTGACGATTGGCGCCGATACCGTCGTGCTCACGCCGGACAAAGGCCAGTCCACGACGCTCGGCCCGGCCGATTGCAACGGCCGCTACAAGCTGCTATCCGGCCGCATGGATACGGCCTCGCTGCAGAAATCGTTTCCGACGCAGCCCGATCTGCAGAGCAAGTTGCGGCAATTGCTGGTTCAGCCCGACTACCCGGTCGTCGATGTGACGTGCGACCAGGGCGGTACGACCTATCTGATGCTCGACGATCGCCGCATGCTCGCGGTCTATCGCGATGCCGGCGTCGGCGGGCTCGAAGCGTATTCCCGGCTCTGAGCGGAGTGGAAGCGCGGCTTAAGTCGTCGATCCAGGTCAAGGCGCTGATCCGGCGCTGCGACCTGGCGACGATCGGGGTCGCGGTGACGGCGCGCGGCGACCCTGACGCCGGCGCGATCCTGGTCAAACTATGCGGGCGCGACGCCGGCGCCACGGTGCTGGCGCAGACGCGCCGCGCCGACGGCACGCTCGGCTGGCTGCGCGCGACCGGCGCGGCGCTGGTGGCGGAAAGCGATGCCGACGCCTATATCGCCCGTCAGCGACAGCGCGATCCCGATCTTTGGGTGGTCGAGATCGAGACTGTCGCGCCCGACACCGTGCTGGATGACGGCATCATCGAATGAGCGATTTTCAAACGAACGATTTTCCTGCGCACCCCGATCTGCGCATCACCGGGCATGAGGTCGCGTTCCGCCGCCATTTGCGGCTCGACGTCTACCGCTTCCAGCATCGCCTCTATTCCGGCGAATGGAGCGGCGAGTTGGTCTACGACATCGTACGCCGCGGCGCCGCGGTCGCGGTGCTGCTCTACGACCCCGAGCGCGACACGGTTGTGCTGGTCGAACAATTCCGCCTGCCGCCGCTGCTCGCGGGCTATTCGCCGTGGGTGGTCGAGACGGTTGCCGGGCTGGTCGACCGCGAGAACGAATCACACGAGGAGGTCGGGCGCCGCGAAACCGCCGAGGAAGCCGGCGTCGAACTGATCGGCGAGCTGGTCCCGATCCAGCGCTACGTACCGATGCCGGGCAATTCTGATGAGACGATCACGCTGTTTTGCGGCCGGGTCGACTCGTCGACCGCCGGCGGCGTCCACGGCATCGCCGAAGAGCACGAGGACATTCGCGTTGTCGTCAAGACCGTCGCCGAGCTTGAAGCGATAGTCGATGCCGGCCAGATCGACACCGGTCACACGCTGATCTGCCTCTACTGGCTGCTGCGCCACCGCGAAGAGCTGCGACGGCGCTGGGGTATGGGCGAGTAGTTCTTTCGTCACCCCCGCTTTCACGAGATCGACGACGGGAATGCCTAACTCAGCGGCACTTTCTTGAAATGCTTTGACAGCGTAAGCCCCTGTCGCTGGTACGACGAGCCGATGCCGCCACCGTAGAGACGATCCGGGCGTGCGATCAGCGGCTCGTAGACAAGCCTTCCCATCGTCTGGCCGTGCTCGATCAGGAACGGCACCTCGTGCGAGCGCACTTCAAGCACCGCGCGGCTGCCCTGGCCGCCGGCTTCGGCGGCGCCAAACCCCGGATCGAAGAACCCGGCGTAATGCACCCGGAACTCGCCGACAAACGTGTCGTAGGGCAGCATCTCGGCGGCATGGTCGGGCGGCACGACGACCGCCTCGCGCGACGCGAGGATATAGAAATCGTTCGGGTCGAGCACGAGGCCCGATGGGTCGCCAGGGCCGCGCCTTGCATAGACCGGCTCCCAGAAATCGCTGGGGTCGTAGAAATCGACCCGGTCGACATCGATGACGTCGGTGTGCCGCCGCGCTTTGTAGCCGATGAGGCCGCTATCCCGCTGGCCGATTGCATCGACGGTAAATACCAGCCCGTTGCGGATCGCCTGCGACGCCGGCGTCCCATCCTCCGGGAATTCGACGAGCGGGCTTTCCGCGTGGAGCCGTCGCAAGGCGGTGTCGCGAAACAGCGGCGAACCGCGGCGGATGCGCAATTGCACGAGGCGCGACCCGGTGCGCACGACGATGCTGAACGAACGCGGCGAAATTTCTGCGTAGAGCGGGCCTTTATAGCCGTCGCGCACGCGGTCGAACTCGGTACCGTAATCGGTGATGATGCGGGCGAAGATGTCGAGCCGGCCGGTCGAGCTTTTCGGGTTCGCGGCGGCCGCGGTCCGGCGAGGCAGCGCGGTCATCTCCAAGAGCGGCACGATATAGACGCAGTCGCGTTCGAGCACGGTCCCGGCAGTTAGATCGACGCAGTGCATCGACAGCTGATCGAGTTTTTCTTTTACCGTGCTGCGCGCGCCCGGCAGAAAGCTGGCACGCACCCGGTAGGCGACCTCGCCAAGGCGCAGATCGAGGCTCGCCGGCTGCACCTGGTCGTCGCCGATCGGCGCGGCGGGCGCCATGATCTCATGCCCGAGCTTGATCAGCCCGCGTAACATCTGCGACGGCAACAGGCCGGTCGATCGCTCGGCTTCGACGACCGGGAACAGCTCGCCTTCGGGCGGCTCGGGAATTCCGCTCTCATTCATGGGGCTTTTCTTACGCGAAGAAAGCGGCAACGCAAGGACGCAAAAACCGGCTTGTCCAAGCCCGCGCGACGCTTGAAACCGCATACATCCATAATATGTACGCCATATGTATGCTGTTACATTGGAGCAGTAATGGCCTATCAGAACCCCAAACTGGTGAAGTCGCCCAAGGGCGCGGTTACGCATCTGCGCGTGCTTTGGGACGGCGGTGAGCAGCTTCCGACTTGCGATGATTGGAGCGGTTGGTCAATCGCCGAGCTTGAGTGGTACGAGGAGCCGACGATGGCCTGCCGTTGGAATGGCAGCACGACAAACGATGATGTTTCGGAAATCGGAAATCCTCAGTCTCGGGGAAACGCGACTTGGTTCATCATCCCCAAACCCCTCCAAGACGCGATCAGGACTCGACTTAAGGACGCGCCCGATCCGGATCGCGAGCGCGAATTGACGCGCGGCGCCGCCGAGGCGAGTGCTCCTGCTTTCGCGGCTGTCTGGAACAATCCGGAAGATGATGTTTACGATGCCCTTTGAGTTTGGCGCCATCGTTCTTGTGCCCTTTCCCTTCACGAGCCAGGCCGCCTTAAAAAGGCGGCCTGCTGTTGTTGTCAGTAGACTTGATTACGGCGCCATTCGCGGCGACATCATCGTCATGGCTGTGACCAGCCAAATTCGCGCGGACCCGGCGTTGCGCGAGGTACCGGTTGTGCAATGGCAAGACGCCGGACTGCTCAAGCCTTCGGTCATCAAGCCGGTATTGGCGACGCTTGAGGAAGGCTTGGTGCGTCGCACGCTCGGTGTGCTTGGTCCTGGCGACCAAACGGCATTGCGCGCGGGCATCGCGAGGATACTGGGTTAACGCGACGCTCGCCGCGCTGCACCTTGCCCTCGCTTGCGGCGGGCCGATATGTTCGGCGCACGCGCGGCACAGGGAGAATGCAGATGGATATCCGCGACGGCTTTATCGGCGCGATCGGCAACACGCCGCTGATCAAGCTGCGCCGCGCCTCGGAGGAGACCGGCTGCACGATCCTCGGCAAGGCGGAATTTCTCAACCCCGGCGGCTCGGTCAAGGACCGCGCGGCGCTAGCGATCATCAAGGACGCCGAGGAGCGCGGCCAGTTGCGGCCCGGCGGCGTGATTGTCGAGGGCACCGCGGGCAACACCGGGATCGGCCTGGCGTTGGTTGGTTTGGCGCGCGGCTATCGCACGGTCATCGTGATGCCGGAGACGCAGAGCCAGGAGAAAAAGGACATGCTGCGCCTGTGTGGCGCAGATTTGCGGCTGGTGCCGGCCGCGCCTTACACCAACCCGAACAATTACGTGCGCTATTCGGGGCGGCTCGCGGATGAACTTGCCGCGAGTGAGAAGAACGGCGCGATCTGGGCCAACCAGTTTGACAACCTCGCCAACCGCCGCGGCCATTACGAGACAACCGGCCCCGAGATCTGGCGGCAGACCGACGGCAAGGTTGACGGCTTTGTCAGCGCGGTCGGCACCGGCGGCACGCTGTCGGGCACCGGGATTGCGCTCAAGGAGCGCAATCCGCGGATCCAGGTGTATCTCGCCGACTGCATGGGCTCGGGCATCTACAGCTGGTACGCGCGGCACGAGTTCAAGCCGGAAGGCGGCTCGATCACCGAGGGGATCGGCAATAACCGCGAGACCAAGAACCTCGAAGGCTTCACCCCCGACGGGCAGTACCAGATCACCGACGAGGAGATGCTGCCGGTATTGTTCTCGCTGGCGCGGGATGAGGGGCTGCTGGTCGGCGGGTCGAGTGGGATCAATGTGTGCGGCGCGATCCGCCTCGCGAAAGAGCTGGGGCCGGGCCATACGATCGTGACGATCCTCTGCGATTCGGGCACGCGCTATCAGTCGAAGCTGTTCAACCCGGCCTTTCTCAAGGAGAAATCGCTGCCGACACCAGCGTGGCTGGAGGGTTAGAGATGACCGAGCTCTTGTTTCGCGACGACGGGTATTTGCGCTCCTGCGCGGCGCGGGTGGTTGCGGTCGATGAGCGCGGTATTCGGCTTGACCGTACCGTGTTTTATCCGACGGGCGGCGGCCAGCCGGGCGATTGCGGGGTGTTGCGCCTGGCGGATGGGACGGCAATCGCCATCGTCGATGCGGTGAAAGGCGATACCGCGGATGAGGTGATCCATGTTCCGGCGCCGGGCGCGGCTGTGCCGCGGCCGGGCGACGATGTCACCGCCGAGATCGACTGGGAGCGGCGGCATCGGCTGATGCGCATGCATACCTGCCTGCACTTGGTGTGCGCCGTGGTGCCGGGCGCGGTCACCGGTGGTTCGGTCGGCGATGGCCGCGGGCGGCTCGATTTTGACGTACCGGGGGCGAGCCTCGACAAGGAGGCGATTACCGCCGGGCTCAACCGGCTGATCGCGGAGGCCCATGCCGTCGTGCCGCGCTGGATCGACGATGCCGAACTGGCCGCTCGCCCGGAACTGGTGCGCACGATGTCGGTCAAACCGCCGACGGGCGCCGGCAAAGTGCGGCTGCTCGACATCGAGGGCGTCGATTTGCAGCCGTGCGGCGGGACGCATGTCCGCAACACCAGCGAGATCGGTGCGGTCGAAATCACTAAGATCGAGAACAAAGGCCGACAAAACCGGCGGATCAATATTGCTTTTGCCGGCTAAATTCCCGGGGCTTGTCAAGGATCAAGCATCGCGGGAATGGCAGCCTCACGGCACACTAACCGCTTGGGTATTCGAATACTTCAGCGTCTTGCCGAAACCTACGAGTGCGCCGGGGTGGGTTCACTCATCGCAGATCGCCTATGGGTCCCGATACATGCGGGCCTTAATCGCCTGAAGCTCGGCGATCACGTCAGGGTCCGTGATCTTTGTGAATCGCGGCACTTTGGCGTCGTTCAGGATGGCTGGCTTGTAGAACATCCCGAGAGGTCGCAAGTCGAACATCCCGCCGTTTCGATAGGCATAGGCGGCTTCGTACAGTGGCCGATATACCTGCATGAATGCATCTTCGGGACGGCAATCATCTTCAGTGTGATGGCCAACCCCATAGATGTAGTAGGCGTAATTGTTGAGCGGCCCGTTCGGATCATACTTGTAGTGGTAGTAATATCCGGGCTCGGGACATTTCTCCGGGGGTGGCACGTCATAGGCCATTGCGTCCTCGCCGCTCAAGCAACAGCAGGCTGACGGCATTCGAGGGCCTTGGGAAGTACGGAACGCGACCGCGTTTCACTATATGTACGCGGTTTGTACAGCATGGGTTGTCGCGCTATTGGAAGATTTGGCCCAATGCCGTTTTTGTGTCAATTAGACCAATTGTCGCATTACGGCCGCGCCGAACAAGATGGGCCTTGGCCGGGACAAGCCTGGCCAAGGCAAGGCAAATTTGGCTCGGAAAAATTAGTTGCGGCCCGCTAACAAGCCGCGGGCGATGATCTGGGCTTGGATCTCGGCGGCGCCTTCGAAAATGTTGAGGATGCGCGCGTCGCACAACACCCGGCTGATCGGGTATTCGATCGCGTAGCCATTGCCGCCGTGGATCTGCACCGCGTTGTCGGCATTGCTCCAGGCAACGCGCGCGGCGAGCAACTTCGCCATCCCGGCCTCGATGTCGCAACGGCGACCGCTATCCTTTTCGCGCGCGGCGAAATAGGCAAGCTGGCGCGCCATCATCGTCTCGACCGCCATCATCACGAGCTTTAGCTGCACGCGCGGAAACGCGACGATATTGCGGCCGAATTGGCGCCGCTCCAGCGCGTAGCCCAGCGCCAGCTCGAACGCGTTCTGGGCAACCCCGACGGCGCGTGCCGCGGTTTGCACCCGCGCGCTCTCAAAGGTCGCCATCAATTGCTTGAACCCTTCGCCCTCGACGCCCCCGAGGAGCGCGTCTTGCGGCACCGCAAAGCCGTCAAAGCCGATCTCGTATTCCTTCATGCCGCGATAGCCGAGCACCGGGATTTCGGTACCCGACATGCCCTCGGCCGGGAACGGCTTGGCGTCGTCGCCACGCGGCTTTGGCGCGAGAAACATGCTGAGGCCGCGATAGCCGCTGTCGGCACTGCCGGTGCGCGCCAGCAGGGTCATCAGGTCCGAGCGGGCGGCGTGGGTGATCCAGGTCTTCGCGCCGTGGATGCGGTAGGTGTCGCCGTCCCTCACCGCGCGGGTCTGCAGGCTGGCGAGGTCGGAGCCGGAATTGGGCTCGGTGAAGACCGCGGTCGGCAATACCGCCCCGGACGCGATGCCGGGCAGCCAGCGCACTTTCTGCTCCGGCGTGCCGTTGATGCGGATCAGCTCGCCGGCGATCTCGGAACGCGTGCCGAGCGAACCGACGCCGATATAGGCGCGCGACAATTCCTCCGAGACGACGCACATCGCCAATTTACCGAGGCCGAGCCCGCCATATTCCTCGGGCAGGGTCACGCCAAAGACGCCGATGCCGGAAAGTTCCTCGACGATCTCGATCGGGATCAGCTGGTCCTTCCGGTGCCAGTCATGCGCATAGGGGGCGACGGCGCGCTCGGCGAAGCGGCGCACTTGGTCGCGGATCAGCTCGAGGGTTTCATCGCCCAGGCTGTCGCCGCCCGCCGGCATGCCATCGCCGAGCAGCGCGCCGAGCCGGGCCCGCGCTTCCGCTAGTCCCGCGATGAGCGGGCTGCCATTCAGTGGTGCGAGATCCGCTTCAGTAAGGCCGAGATCGCGCGGCCGGACGATCTCGCCCTGCCCCATTGCGATTCCGCTGGTGAGTTGCGCGAGATATTCGCCAAACCCGACTGTGAGGATCAGGCGCTGCGCTTCACCCCATTCGCCGGCCGCGTCGAGCCGTGCCGCCCAGTCGCGCAATTGCCGCAGCGCGGCGACATAAGTCGCCATCCAAGCGAGCCCATGCGCGGCGATCTGCTCGGCGTCGAGCCGGGCGGGATCGATCGCGCCGTCGCGGCCGACCCGTCCGGCGAGGTTTTGGCGTGCCCGCGCCAACAACGCCTCCGCCGCGGCAAGCGCGGCGGCGCTGCTATCAAGAAGGAGTTTTGGCTGCATTCCCGCTCATGCGTGCGTTGAGACGCGGTGTCCAGCACCGCTTCTCAGCATGACGAAGTTCTGCGGCGGCTTCCAGACAGGATCACCGAGAGTCGTTCGAGAGGCCTAGTCGGAGCCGTAGGTTTCGTAGGTGTTTGGCAACGTCGTGCGCTCGTTCGGATCGTGCGTCTTGCGGGCGGACGAGTCGGTCATACCGACAGCGGAGATGTCGTCGGCGATGCCATTTACGTTCTGGATGTCGCTCGCCCGCTCCGGGCCGCCTGGGGTACACCCAATCGCGCCGCCGACGCATAAGGCGACGACAAGGCCAAAGCGAAGCAGCGTCATTTGAGGATCTCCAATCGGCTCTTTGAGGTAGATATAGGGTCGGCGTTCGCGGACCACAATTGCTACCCCCGGTATGGCCGATCTAAAGCAGTTATCACCTTCTGGTTCTAGGCGAAATCCCGCGGTATTCATCTCCGCGCGGCGACGGTTGACGGGCGCGACCGTCGGGCGTACACCCGCTGCCATGTTGCGGACGACGCATCGCGCCGGCATTCGGCGAATTATCGACCCGGGCTCCTTGAGGGCCCGGGACGTTTTGATTCGCCACAATCTTGCCGAGGATCACGCCGATGTCGTCTCCTGCCGCTGCCGTCGCCGCAGCTGAACCGTCCGCCACCACCTTCTTCTCCGTTCAAGCCTGCGTGGAGCCCGGCCTGATGCCGCGCGTGCTGGAGCTATTCGCAAAGCGCGGGCTCGTGCCCGATCTTTGGCATAGCGCTGTGGTCCGGCCGGGTCGCTTGACGATCGACATCGAAGTCGCCGGGCTGGGCGACACCGCCGACTACGTCGCGAACTGCCTGCGTCAAATCACCGGCGTGGAACTGGTGTTGACGGCCTAGCCGCCCCTCATCGCCCGGGGAATATCGATGTCGTTCGCCGACCGCATCCGCCACTGCAACAGCTTCGATCCGGCGCGGGCGATGCCGCTTTGGGCGGGTCAGCACCGGGTTGGCTGGCTGCGGCGGGACAACGCGGAAGCGCTGGGACGGTACGGCGATGTCTTCGCGGTGGATCGCGACAATGCGCGGCTGGTCGCGACCGGCGACGCCGACACGGTCAGCCGCTCGGTCGACGAGGTCGTTGAGGCGCTGGTCGCCGAGCGGCGCTTGCCGAAATGGCGCAACGAGACGTTCGACGTCGCGCCGCGTTGGGGCGATCGGCCGATCTTTCGGCTCGACCGTGGCGCGGTGCCGTTTTTTGGCGTGCGCGCCTATGGCGTGCATCTAAACGGCTACCGCCGCGACGGCGACGATTACGCGCTATGGATCGGCCGGCGTGCCTCGAACAAGCAGATCGCGCCGGGTAAGCTCGACAATATCGTCGCCGGCGGCATCGGCAACGGGTATGGCGCGGCGGCGACGCTCGCCAAGGAAGCCGAGGAAGAAGCCGCCATCCCCGCGGCGTTGATCGCCCGCGCCGTCCCGGTCAGCGCCCTCGCCTACCGTATGGAGACCAAGCTCGGCATTCGCGACGACGTCATGTTCGTCTATGACCTTGAAATGCCCGAGGATTTCGTGCCGGCAAATGGCGATGGCGAGATCGCCGGCTTTGAGTTGATGAAGCTGACGGCGATCCTCGACAGCATCCGCGCAACCAAGGATTTCAAGTTCAACGTCAATCTGGTGATCCTCGATTTCGCGGTACGCCATGGCGTGCTGCGGCCCGACGATCCGGAATATCTCGAGGTCGCGAGCGGGCTTCACCGCCCGCTCGACTGAGCCCTTTCGAGGATCTCGGCCGGGGTGATTCCGGCCTCCTGCATTGCTCGGATGGTCAGCGCCCGGTCGCGCTTGGCAAGGCGCTTGCCGCTCGAATCGATCACCAGCGGATGATGCCGATAGGCCGGTGTCGGCAGCGCCAACAGCGCTTGCAGCACGCGATGGACATGAGTGGCGGCAAACAGGTCGATGCCGCGGGTGACGAGTGTCACGCCTTGCAGCGCGTCATCGACGGTGACCGCGAGATGGTAGCTGGTCGGGACGTCCTTGCGGGCCAGCACGACATCGCCGAGCGCTTCCGGCGCGGCTTTGATGCGGCGCCCGTCCTCAGTCCAGTCGAGCGGACCGGTGCGGGCAAGCGCGCCAGTCACGTCGAGCCGCAGCGCGTAATCGGCGCCGCCGGCGATGCGGTCCGCGCGTTGGCCCGGTGATAGCGGCTTACACGTGCCGGGGTAGATCGGCCCCTCCTCGCCCTGCGGCGCGCCGCCGGCGCGAGCGATCTCGGCCTGGATTTCACGCCGCGTGCAAAAACAAGGATAGAGCAAGCCCTCGGCCTCCAGCCGGGTTACTGCCGCCTGGTAATCGGCGAAATGCTCGGACTGCCGGCGCACCGGCCCATCCCAATTGAGGCCGAGCCAGGCGAGGTCTTTACGGATCGCCGCGTCGAATTCGGGCCGGCAGCGGGTGCGGTCGATATCCTCGATGCGCAAAAGAAACTGGCCGCCAGCCGCGCGCGCCGCGTGCCAGCCTTCCCAGGCCGAGCGGACATGGCCGAGATGCAGATATCCGGTGGGGCTTGGCGCGAAGCGGGTGATGATATCTCGGCCGCTCCTTAGGCGCGCTGATGCCGAACCTACTCCGGCACTAGTTGTACAATGCGGTATAATATCCGGAGCCCGGGTCGATACTGTGGTCGGCGATGATTGTCGAATAGTTGAAGGTCGCTATCAGTCGCGCGAGATGGGTGAAGCGCTCAAAATCAAGAAATGCGGACTGACCTTCAATCGCACCGCTCCAGTCGATAAAGTAAAGCGTGCCGACCGAGACATAGCCGACATTGAGGTTCGCGATCGTCGGGCCGATTCTCGGTATGTTGCTGAACATCGCGCGGAACGCGTCGCTCGGCGGCAAATGCGGGACGATGTCGTCCTGGTATTCGTACCGCGCGCTATGGACGACTCTCGCGTCATACGCCGCCGCGAACGTCGCGTCACCGGCGCGAGCCCCGGCGAACGTGCCGACAATGACCGTTGCCGTGGGCAGCGCCACCGCCAGCCGCGCGGCCGCCAGATTGGCCATCGGGCCGCCTTTGCTGTGTCCGGTCACATAGATCGGCTTGCTTGGGCTGCTCGCGGCAATGCTCGTGATGACCGGGATCATCGCGGGCCATAGGTCGTTGAGCGCACCGAGAAATCCCTGGTGCACGTTGCCGGCAAGTCCCAGTGGATCAGGCACCAGGATCGCGTCGCAATCATTCGCCCAATCGACGATCACCCGCTCATTATCCGGGCTGGCGGGCGGCAACGTACCGCGGAACGCGACGAAAATCGCATCATTGGCTTCGCCGACCAGGCCGGCGTTGATCCGTTCGGTCCCTGCGGCAAACCCGGCGGGGTTTACATAGCCGATATCGGTCTCCCAGGAGACGCTTGGAACCGGACCGGTCGCCGTGATCGCGTAGGCCTGCCGTGCCGCACCCAGCATTCGGGCGGTAATGGAAAGTGGCATTGGACCTCCCCATTTTTGGCGCGGTTGAGTTAGCGAAAATCTGCGTAACCGTATCTACAGCGAAATTTCTCCATGCGCCAAAGATCACAATAACGGCGCCGCGTGACAGGATGGCCGCGCATCGGCTATGCCTTTTGCACCATCTCAGGGAGCGCAGTGATCAATATGACCCTGTCCGGGCCCTCCCATCCGCCGCAATCGGGCGATGCGCCAAAGCGGCTGGTCATCCTGCTGCACGGGCTTGGCGCCGACGGTAATGATCTGATCGGCCTCGCGCCGTATTGGGCGCCGCTGCTGCCCGATGCCGAGTTCCTGTCGCCGAACGCGCCGTTCCCGTGCGACATGGCGCCTTACGGGTATCAGTGGCTAAGCGCACGCGATCCCAGCCCCGAGGCGCGGCTCACCGGCGCGCGCGCCGCTGGAGCCATCCTTGACGGCTTTATCACTGACGAATTGGCGAAGCGCGGCCTCAGCGAAGGCGATCTCGCGCTGGTCGGGTTCTCGCAAGGGACGATGATGTCGCTGTTTGTCGGTCCGCGCCGCGAGCGGCCGCTCGCTGGCATTGTCGGCTACTCGGGACGGTTGATCGCGCCGGAATTGCTGGCAGCAGAAATCCGCTCGCGCCCGCCGATCCTGCTGGTTCACGGCACCGACGACCCGATGGTCTCTTATGATTCGATGGCCGAGGCGGAAACGGCGCTCAGCGCCGCCGGCGTCGCGGTCGAGACGCTGACTTGTCCCGGCATCGGCCATTCGATCGACAGCGAGGGCTTACAGCGCGCCGGCCAATTCCTGCATCGCGTGCTCAGCTCGGCTTAGCCGGCATCAGCTTGGCGAGCGTGGCGCGCATTTCGTCCGAATCCCAATCGGCGCCACCCTCGACCTTGCCGAGCACGTTGCCGTTGTCGTCGATCACAAAGCTTGTCGGCAGGCCGCGCGCGGCAAAGGCATGGGTCGCGGTGCTTTTCGGATCGAGATAGATCTTGAGCGCGTCGAGGCCGTGCTTGGCGACAAAGGGCGCGACAATGTCGGCGCCGCCGCGATCTTCCGACACCGCCAGCACCGTCAGACCCGAGCCGAGCTTTGCTTGCAGTGCGGCGAGCGACGGCATCTCCTTGAGGCAGGGCTGGCACCAGGTCGCCCACAAATTGAGGAGCACGAATTTGCCCTTGAAATCGGCGAGGGCGGCGGGGTTGCCGGCGCTGTCGGTCAATGAAATCTCCGGCGCTGGCTGCGGCGACGCGGCCGGGATAAACTCGCCGAGCTTGAGCTTGTCGGCATCGTCCGCGCGGGTCGCGGCTGAGCCTAGAACCGAGGCGACCAGTACCAATGCGGCCACAATCGTGCGGCACAAATTCATGAGCCCCTGCTCCACCTTTGGAGAGCATCCGCGGTGACCCAGGTCAAACCGCGCCCGACCGACGCGGCACCGACGGAAGCCTCGCCCAACACCATGTGGGGCGGCCGCTTTGCCGGCGGTCCCGCCGCGATCATGCGTCGCATCAACGCCTCGATCGCTTTCGACCGGCGTCTCTATGCCGAGGACATCGCCGGGTCAAAGGCGCATTGCGCGATGCTGGTCGCGCAATCCATCCTGACGCCCGAGGATGGCGTCGCGATTACCGCGGGTCTAGAGCAAATCCAGGCGGAAATCGACGCAGGACGGTTTGTGTTTCGCGAGGAAAACGAGGACATCCACCTCAATATCGAGGCGCGGCTCGCCGAACTGATCGGCCCGGCCGCCGGCCGGCTGCACACCGCGCGCTCGCGCAACGACCAGATCGCGACTGATTTTCGTCTGTGGGTGCGCGGCGCGATCGACCGTGTTGACGGCGGCATGGCGGCGCTCCAGGCGGCATTGCTCGACCAGGCCGAGACCCATGCCGCGACCGTGATGCCGGGCTTCACCCATCTGCAGACCGCGCAGCCGGTAACCTTTGGCCATCATCTGATGGCCTATGTCGAGATGGTCGGGCGCGACCGCGGCCGCCTCGCCGATTGCCGGCGACGGCTCAACGAATGCCCGCTCGGTGCGGCGGCGCTCGCCGGGACCGCGTTTCCGATCGACCGCGACGCGACCGCCGCCGCGCTCGGCTTTGACCGGCCGACGACAAACTCGCTGGATTCCGTGTCGGATCGTGACTTCGCGATCGAGTTTCTCGCCGCGATGGCGCTTGCCGGCATGCATCTGTCCCGTCTGGCCGAGGAGATCGTGATCTGGTCGAGCGAGCCGTTCGGCTTTATCGCGTTGAGCGACGCCTTCACGACCGGCAGCTCGATCATGCCGCAAAAGCGCAACCCGGACGCCGCCGAGCTGGTGCGCGCCAAGACCGGGCGGCTCGACGGGTCGCTGGTCGCGCTGCTGACGGTGATGAAGGGTCTGCCGCTCGCCTATCAGAAAGATATGCAGGAAGACAAAGTCCCGGTCTTCGAGGCGGTCGACGCGCTCGAGCTGTGCCTCGCGGCGAGCGAGGGCATGGTGCGCGACATGCGGCCGCGGGTCGAGCGCCTGCGCCAGGCGGCGTCACGCGGCTACAGCACCGCGACCGACCTCGCCGACTGGTTGGTGCGCGCCCTGAGCATGCCGTTTCGCCAAGCGCATCACGTGACCGGCACGATCGTCAAGCGCGCCGAGGCGCTTGGCGTAAGCCTTGCTGAACTGCCGCTTGATGAATTGCAAGCCGTCGAGCCTGCGATTACCAAAGCAGTCTATGATGTTCTCGATGTCGACAGCTCGGTCGCCAGCCGCAGCTCGTATGGCGGCACCGCGCCCGAGCGTGTCCGCGCCGCGATCGCCGCGGCCCGCAAAAGGTATTGCTGATGAGTCTGAGTTTTGGCGACTGTCGCACAGCCGGCGCGGCGCGGATTATCATCGCGCTGATGGTCGCCGCGATGCTGGCCGGCTGCGGCAAGAAGGGCAATCCGGTGCCGCCGGCGGACGAGCCGAACACCTACCCACGGTCCTATCCAAAGCAATGAGCACGGCCTTCATCTATCGCGACGCCCGGCTGCACGCCGAAAAGGTGTCGATCGCGGACATCGCCGCCGCGGTCGGCACGCCGTTCTATCTTTATTCCGCCGGCGCGTTGACGGCGCGATATCGCGAATTCGCGGCGGCCTTCGCGCCCGATGCGCCGATGATCTGCTATGCGGTCAAGGCAAATTCGAACCAGGCGGTGCTGCGGTTGTTCGCCGGTCTCGGCGCCGGCGCCGACGTCGTGTCCGAAGGCGAATTGCGCCGCGCCCTGGCCGCCGGCATACCGCCGCAGCGCATCATCTTTTCTGGCGTCGGCAAAACACGCGCCGAGCTCGATGCCGCGCTCGATGCGGATATCCATCAGATCAACGTTGAGTCGATGCCGGAATTGCGTCTGCTCGGCCAACAGGCGGCGGCGCGCGGTCAGGTCGCGCGTGTGGCGATCCGGATCAACCCGGATATCGACGCGCGCACCCATAGCGACATCACGACCGGTCGGAAGGAAGACAAGTTCGGCATCGCCTATCGCGACGCGATGACGGCCTACCGCCTTGCCGCGGAGTTACCCGGTGTCGAGCCGGTCGGGCTCGCCGTACATATCGGCTCGCAAATCGTTGAGCTGACGCCGAGCCGGGCGGCGTTCGGGCGGGTTGCCGAGCTCGTCATCGCGTTGCGGGGCGAAGGGCTCCCGGTGCGGCAGGTCGATCTCGGTGGCGGGTTGACGATCCCGTACGGGAACGAGGTGCCGGCTGCCCCTTCCGCGTATGCGGGGATGGTGCGTGAGGTCTTTGGCGCGCTCGAGGTTGCGCTGGCCTTCGAGCCCGGGCGGTTTCTGGTCGCCGATGGCGGGATCCTCGTCACTAGCATCGTCTATGTCAAAGAAGGCGACCGCCGGATCATCGTCGTCGACGCGGCGATGAACGATCTCGTGCGGCCCGCCATGTACAAGGCCGAGCATCGGATCATCCCGGTCCGGCAGCCGGCTTCCGACGTGGCTTTGTCCCCAGCCGATGTTGTCGGACCGGTGTGCGAGACGACGGACACGTTTACCCGCGACCGGGCGCTGCCGCCGCTCGCCGAAGGTGATCTGATCGCCTTTTTGACCGCCGGTGCCTATGGCGCGGTGATGAGCTCGACCTACAACACCCGCCTGCTGGTGCCGGAAGTGCTGGTCGAAGGCGAGCGGTTCGCGATCATCCGGGCACGCCTGAATTATGACGATTTACTGGCGCTCGATACTGTTCCGGACTGGCTCGCCGGTGGGAAGGGCAAGCGATGAACCCTGACGTTGCGCCCGAGCGCCTGCTGGCGCGCCGTGTGTTTCTGTCGCGCGCCGCGCTCGCCTGGGAGCGCTTGTGGCCGGCGCTATGGCCGATGCTGTGCACGGCCGGCGTGTTCACGGTCGTCGCGCTGTTCGACTTGCCGAGCCTGCTGCCAGGGCTGGTCCATACCGCGCTGCTTGCCGGATTTGCTTTGGCGTTTGTCGGCGCGGCGATCTGGGGTCTGCGCACGCTGGTCTGGCCGGATCCCGCTGCCGCGCAGCGCCGCCTCGAACTCAATAGCGGGCTCGCGCATCGCCCGCTCGCCGCGCTGACCGATCGCCCAAGTGCGCCGCTCGACCCCGCCGCGGCGACACTGTGGGAAGCGCATCGGCGACGCATGGCGGCGGCAGTGCGCCGGCTGCGGATCGGCTGGCCGGCGGCCGGGTTGGCCCGGCGTGACCCGTGGGGCGTGCGCGCGATCCTGGTCATCTTGCTGGTGGTCGCCGGGATCGACGCCGGCGCCGATTGGCGCGACCGCCTGGTGCGCGCGTTCACGCCGGGATGGGAAGGTGGTCCACCGCCGGCGACGGCGAGCTTCGACATCTGGATCACCCCGCCCGACTACACCGGTTTGCCGCCGCAATTTCTGCGCAGCGACACGGTCGGACCGGTCCACGTGCCAACCGGGAGTACGCTCCTGGCGCAAATCCATGGCGGCAGCGGGACGCCGCGCCTGTCGATCGACGACAGCGCGAAGGACTTCCAGGCTATCGACAAACAGAATTTCCGCGCCGAGGCGACACTGACCAAAGGGCAATCGCTCAGCGTCGCTCAAGGCGGCACCACCCTCGGCCGATGGCCGATCGACATCATTCCGGACAACCCGCCGGTCGCCGCATTCGCCGAGCCGCCACGCGGTACGCCGCGTGCCGTGCTCCGGCTCGAATACACCGCGGCAGATGATTACGGGATCGAGGCGGTCAAAGTCGTGATCCGCCGCCAAAACGGTAAGCCGGACGAAAAGCTCGAAATCGCGATGCCCTTGCCCGGTCTGCATCTCAAGGACGCGCGCGCGACGAGCTACCAGGATTTGTCGCCGCATCCGTGGGCCGGGCTGCCGGTCGAAATCACAGTCGTCGCCACCGATGCTATCGGCCAAACCGGCGAGAGCCAGCCGGTGCGCATGAACCTGCCGGAGCGCACCTTCACCAACCCGGTCGCGCGGGCGATCATCGATCAGCGCAAGGAGCTGGTGAAGGACGCGAATTCGCGCGAGGCGGTCGCCGAGATCCTCGAAGACCTCGACAAGCGGCCGGCGCTCTTCCACGACGATACCGTGGCTTATCTCGCCTTGCAGCTCGCCGCGCTGCGGCTGCGCCAGGACGACGCGGTCGCGGCGGTCACCGCGGTCGTGCCGTTGCTGTGGGACACCGCGCTGCGCATCGAGGACGGGCGCATGTCGCTTGCCGAAAACGATTTGCGGCGGCTGCAGCAGGAATTGCAGGACGCGCTCGCCAAGGGCGCGCCGGACGAGGAGATCGACCGGCTGATGCGCGAGCTGAGCGACGCGCTCAACCGCTATCTGCAAGCGCTCGCCCAGGATATGCAGAACCATCCGCCGGACGATTCGCAGCCGGCCGACCCGTCGAAAATGCTGACCAGCCGCGACCTCCAACGCATGCTCGATCGCGCGCGGGAATTGGCGCATAGCGGCGCCCAGCAGCAGGCGCGCGAGATGCTGTCGCAGCTCCAGGACATGCTCGAAAACCTGCGCACCGCCCGCCCCGGCAACATGGGCCAGCGCGGCGGCAGCGAGGCGGAGCAGATGATGCGCGGCCTGCGCGATATGATGCAGCGCCAGCAGCAATTGCTCGACCGCAGCTTCCGCGCGCAGCGACGTCAGGGCCAGGGGCAAGGCCAGCGCCAAGGCCAGAACCAGGGCAACCAGGCCGGCCAAAGCGGGCAGCCGGGCGATCCGCAGGACGGCGGACAGATGGGCGGTCTCGGTGATTCCGCCGCCCAGCAGGAGGAATTGCGCCACGCGCTCGGCGACATGATGCGACATTTGAGCGACGGGCTCGGCAACATTCCCGATCCGCTGGGTCGCGCCGAACGGGCGATGCACGATGCCACCAGCGCGCTGCAGCGCGGCGCGCCCGGCGACGCGATCGGCGCGCAATCAGAGGCGCTCGATGAGCTGCAGCAAGGTGCCCGCGATTTTGCGAAGCAGCTGCAGGATCGCTTGGCCAAGGGCATGGGTAGCCCCGCCGACGATGAAGGAACCGATCGCGACAACCCGGATCGTGGCGATCGCGACCCCTTCGGTCGGCCGCTATCGGCGAACGGCCCTTATGATCAAGGCGATGTCACGATCCCCGACGAGAGCATCCTGCAGAAATCGCGGCAAATCCTCGACGAGTTGCGCCGCCGCGCCGGCGATCGCTCGCGCCCGACCTTGGAGCTCGACTATATCGAGCGCCTGCTGCGACGGTTTTGACGCAGCCCTCGGGTTTTGGCGTTGGTATTACCGGGCATGAACCGCCGTCTGCTGTTGTCGATCATCGCCGGGTCGATCGTGTTGCCGGGAATGGCGCGGGCATTGCCCGCAACACCGCCCGGACCGGCGCGACTCAGGCTGGCCAACCCGCATACCGGCGAGATCTTTGACGGCTTCTATCGCGACGATAGCGGCCCGATCCCGGCGGTGATGGCCGAACTGGCGGTGTTCCTGCGTGATTTTCACTCGGGCGAGATCATCGCGATGGATGTCGGCGTGCTCGACTTCCTGACGGCCGTCATGGCCGCTTCCGGGCAGGGCGAGGCCCAGGTGCTGTCGGCCTACCGGAGCCGCGCAACCAATGAGATGCTGGCGCGCACGACATTCGGCGTGGCCGAGAACAGCCAGCATATCTATGGCCGCGCGCTCGACGTGCATTTTGGCGCAAGGCTTCCCGAGGCGATGCAGGCGGCGCGGGGCATGCGGCTCGGGGGCGTCGGCTGGTATCCCAATTCCGGCTTTATTCACATCGATTCCGGCCCGGTGCGCAACTGGGACCTCGATGACACCGGGCTCGGCAGTCTGCTGTTCGATGGCAAATCGATCCATTTCAACGACAAGGGCGAAATGGTGATCAGCGCCGGCCATGGCCGAGGGGTGCCGTTGATGGTCGGCGGCGGTCGGCCGCCCAGCGTGCGTCAGCGCATGGCCCGGCTGCACCAGCTCGCGCGCGCCGAATTCCTCGCCCGCAGGGGGCATTGACCGGCTGCTAGCCGGCGGCGAAGGTCACTACGACACCGACCGCCGCATCGGGGGCCGGCAGAAAACCGACGACGAAATGGCTGGTCTCACCGGGCAGGAGCCGTTCGCGCGGCGGGTCGATGATCTTGAAGACAAGTTCGTGTCGGCCGGCATCGCGCAGCGCCACGCGGAGATGTGGCACCGCGCGCGGCGCGCCGATCTTGTTCGTAATGTCGCCTTCGACGATCAGCCCATCGGCGTTGCGGGTCGATGTGACATTGGCGATGTCGAGCCCGGCGCCGAGCGGCTGGGTCTTGAGGCCGACCAGATCGTAGTATTGCGCGGCTTGCGGCCACATCGCGACGATTTGATCGCGACCGACGATGGCGCCGACAATCGCCGCACCGACCAACAGGATCAAGACGACCCAGGCGAGCCCCGAACGATGACGGCGCGGTGGCGCCGGCACGGCGATCATCGGTTCCGGCGGTGTCGAAAGCTCCACCGATGGCGCGGCTTGCAGCCGCTCGCGCGGGAACACGGGCGGCGCCGGCGGCGGCACAATGTAGTGCCAGCTATGACCGCAACTCGCGCAGCGCACGGTACGTCCGGGCGGGCGGTTCACCGCCTCGTCTTCGACCTTATAACGGGTGCGACAGGTCGGACAGACGAGGATCATCAGAGCGGCATGCCAGTTTGTTTTGGTCTTCGCGTGATGATTGCGGATTTGCCGCAACTTGTCGATGCGACGCGACCACTCGTCACCTTGACACCGCCGGAGACGCCCGGCACCTTGCTGAGAATTATTGCGAAACGCTAACACGAACGAGCAAGGGAGGGCGAATGGCGATTGCCGCCGCGAATCATTCGGGCCCCAATTTCGATCCGGGTCCGCGATAGGCATGCCCGCGGACGTCAGCCCTCTCCTCGACGTTCGCGACATCGCGCTGCGTTTCGGCGGCATCGTCGCCTTGGACGGTGTTTCGTTCACGATCGAGGAAGGCCAGATCCTCGGCCTGATTGGGCCAAACGGCGCCGGCAAAACCACCCTCTTCAACTGCGTCAGCCGGCTCTACACGCCCAATCGAGGCGATATCCTGTTCGCGGGCGTCTCGACACTGTCGCGCGCCGCGCACCGCATCGCCGAGATCGGCATCGCCCGAACCTTTCAGAATCTGGCGCTGTTCGGCCCACAATCGGTCATCGACAATATCCGCATCGGCGGCCACGCGCGAAGCCGCAGCGATTTTGCCAGCGACGCGCTCCGCATGCCGTGGGTGCGCCATCAGGAAGCCGCGCTGAACGAGACCGCGCGCTCATTGTTGAAGCTGCTCGATCTCGAAGACGTCGCCCAGCGTCCGGCGGACGGGCTGCCGCTCGGCACGCGCAAGCGCGTCGAATTGGCCCGGGCGCTCGCGTGCCGGCCCCGACTGCTGCTGCTCGACGAACCGGCGGGCGGTCTCAGCCATGGAGACGTCGCCGAACTGGGGAAACTGATCCGTCGGATCCGCGATGAGCGTCAGGTGACGGTGCTGCTCGTCGAGCATCACATGAATTTGGTGATGTCGATCTCGGACAAGGTCGTCGCGCTCGATTTCGGGCGCAAGATCGCCGAGGGAACGCCGGCCGAGGTGCAGCGTAACGAAGATGTGATCCGCGCCTATCTCGGGACCACCCGGGGGCATGCCGCATGAAGCGCCGCGTCCGATGTTGTTAGAGATCCGCGGGCTCGACGCCTTTTACGGACAAAACCAGGCGCTTTACGGCGTCGCCTTTGAGCTTGAAGAAGGTAAGATCCGCACGTTGCTCGGCGCCAACGGGGCCGGCAAGACGACGATCCTGCGTGCGATCTGCGGCATGGTGCGGGTCGCCGGCGACATAAGTTTTGCCGGCCGGCGCATCGCCGGCTGGGCGACCGAGGATGTCGTGCGGCTCGGCGTCGCCCACGTGCCCGAAGGGCGCGGCACCTTTTTGCGCCTGTCTGTCGAGGAGAACCTGCAACTCGGCGCGATGACGCGAAAGGGCCATCGTGAGATCGCCGACGATATCGAGCGGATCTACGTCAATTTCCCGCGCCTCAAGGAGCGGCGCACACAGCAGGCGGGGACCCTGTCGGGCGGCGAGCAGCAGATGCTGGCTGTCGGCCGGGCGCTGATGCTGCGCCCTCGCCTCCTATTGCTCGACGAACCATCGTTCGGGCTTGCACCGCTGATCGTCGAGGAGCTTTTCGCAATCCTGCGGCGGATCAACGCCGAAACCGGCGTCGCGATGCTGATCGTCGAGCAGAACGCGGCGCTGGCGCTCGAACTCGCCGAGCACGCCTACCTCCTCGAAACCGGGCGCGTGGTGATGGATGCACCCGCCGCTGTCGTTGGCGCCGACGAGTCGATCCGCCGTTCCTATCTCGGGTATTAGCGCATGGAATTGCTGCTGCAGCTGGTGATGGCGGGGTTGGCGAGCGGGGCGATCTACGCCTGCATGGCCCTCGCCGTGGTGATGATCTACCAAGCGATCGACCATTTGAATTTCGCCCAGGGCGAGATGGCGATGTTCTCGACCTTTATCGCCTGGCAGCTGATGGCCTGGGGCCAACCGTATTGGGTCGCGTTCGTCCTGGCGGTCGCGCTGTCGTTTGTCGGCGGCGTGTTGATCGAACGAGTGCTGTTCCGGCCGCTGCACAACGCACCGATCTTGTCGAGCCTAGTCGGCTTTATCGCGCTCTACAGCATCCTCAACAGCAGCGCCGGGTATATCTGGGACTATACGATCAAGACCTTTCCAACGCCGTTCGGGACCAAGCCGCTCGTCGGCAACGGCATGATCGATGCCCATGAAGCCGGGATGATCGGCGTGACGCTGGGTCTGCTCGGTTGCCTCTATCTGTTCTTTCGCGGCACGCGGCTCGGCCTGGCGATGCGCGCCGCGGCGGCCAATCCGGAATCGGCGCGGCTGGTCGGGATCCGCGTCGGCTGGATGACGGCGCTGGGCTGGGGCATGGCGGCAGCGATTGGTGCGGTCGCCGGCATGTTGATCGCTCCCGTCGTGTTTCTCGAACCGAACATGATGCTCGGCGTGCTGCTCTATGGCTTTGCCGGTGCGGTGCTGGGCGGGCTGACGAGCCCGGGCGGCGCGGTGCTCGGCGGGTTTGCCGTC
>Ga0181537_10001205_pt1 | contig 24150 bp, 17 predicted proteins | sample PEATcosm2014_Bin_39_FD_119765 | JGI IMG/M metagenome (GOLD analysis project Ga0181537, IMG submission 119765) | Peatland microbial communities from MTU Mesocosm Facility, Houghton, MI, USA - PEATcosm2014_Bin23_10_metaG | ecosystem: Environmental > Terrestrial > Soil > Wetlands > Peat | place...
ATCGAGTTGTCCTACTGCGCGCAGTCCGCAGACGAGGACAGCCGGAACTTTGTGCTGTGTCCCGGAAAGGCCTATGACCGCTCTCCGTGCGGAACTGGAACGAGCGCGAAGCTGGCCTGCCTGGCGGCCGACGGCAAACTTGCTCCGGGTGAAGTGTGGCGGCAGGCAGGGATCCTTGGCACGGTGTTTGAGGGGACGTATCAACGACTTGACAACGCGCTCATCCCCAGCATTACCGGTACCGCGTACATAACGGGCGAGAGCCGGCTCATCATAAGTCCCGGCGATCCATTTCAGACAGGCATACGCCCATGAGCGAAAGCTGGGATGTAGTTGTTGTGGGTGCCGGCATTGTAGGCGCGGCGTGTGCGCTGGAGTGCGCAAGCCGCGGGATGCGGACCGCCGTTATTGAAGGCAGGGGCATCGGGAGCGGAGCCACGGCTGCGGGGATGGGCCACATTGTGGTGATGGACGACTCGCCGGCGCAACTGGCTCTCACTCATTACTCGCAGACGCTGTGGCAGGAGCTTTCGAAGAGCCTTCCGGCAGATGTGGAATATGAGCGGTGCGGCACGCTGTGGGTGGCGTGCGACGAAGAAGAGATGCAGGAGGTTCGGCACAAGAGCGCAGTGTATGCCGCTGCCGGTGTAGCAACTGAGATTCTTGACGGTCAAATGCTGGCCGAAGCCGAGCCGCATTTACGGAAGCCGCTTGCGGGCGCGCTGCTGGTCCCATCGGATGCGGTGCTGTATCCGCCGTGCGCGGCCGGATATCTGATGCGCGAGGCGCTGCGGCTGGGAGCGCAGCTTTTCACACGAAAAGTACATTCGGCGAAGGCTGGTGTAGTGCGGCTGGATGACGGAACCGAATTGCGCGCAACTCGGATTGTGATTGCGAGCGGCGCGGACGCGTGCGATTTGATCCCGGAGCTGCCCATCAGGAAACGCAAAGGACATTTGGTGATCACAGACCGGTATCCGGGATTTGTGCGGCATCAGCTCGTGGAACTCGGCTACTTGAAGAGCGCGCATTCGGTCACGTCGGATTCGGTGGCGTTTAATGTACAGCCGCGCAAAACGGGACAGATTCTTATCGGCTCCTCGCGACAGTTCGGTGCGGAAACTCCCGAGGTGAACGACCGGATTCTTGCGTCGATGGTCGAGCGGGCGCAATGGTATATTCCGGAGATTGGCGGGCTTTCGGCGATTCGCATCTGGACAGGGTTCCGCGCGGCGACTCCGGATAAGCTGCCCTTAATCGGGCCGTGGCCAGAGGACGAATCGCTGTTTCTGGCCGCGGGACACGAGGGTCTGGGCATCACCACATCGCTCGGCACCGCGCGGTTGCTGGTGGATCACATGATGGGCACAAAGACGCGGATTCCGATCGAGCCGTATATGCCCGTTCGATTTGCGCGGAGCGTGGCTGATGCATGAGTTGGCGAATTCGGTAACTCTGACTGTGAACGACATCTCCGTCACGGTCGCTGCCGGAACCACGGTTGCCGCGGCAATGCTGATTGCGGGTGTCTCGACGCGGAGATCGGTGATCGGCGAGCCGCGCGGGCCGCTATGCGGAATGGGGATCTGCTTTGAGTGCCGAGCGACCATAGATGGAGTCCCGCACCAGAAGAGCTGCCAGATTCTCTGCGCTGATGGAATGATGGTGCGCACGTTATGACGGAACAATTCGACATACTGGTTGTGGGCGCGGGGCCGGCGGGGATTGCGGCTGCGGTTAGCGCGGCAGGTGCGAGAAAACGCGTAGGGCTGGTGGATGACAATCCGGATGCGGGCGGTCAGATCTGGCGCGGTCGTGCAACTCAGTCGGCAGCGGCGCGTCATTGGATAGCCAGGCTCGATGGATCGAGTGTGACGAGGCTTCAAGGATGTCGCGTTTTCGACGCACCAGCGAAGGGCACGCTGCGCGCGGAGTGTGGCGGCGATCGCCGCGAGCTGAGTTATGGAAAGTTGATTCTTGCCACAGGTGCACGTGAGAGATTCCTTCCGTTTCCGGGATGGACGCTGCCGAATGTGATGGGCGCGGGCGGTCTGGATGCGATTGTTCGCAGCGGGTTGCCAGTCGCGGGAAAGCGCGTGGTGGTGGCGGGAACAGGTCCGTTGCTGCTTGCAGTTGCTGCGCATCTGGCGGGACGGGGCGCCAAGATATTAGCCATTTGCGAACAGGCTCCGCTGCGCCAGTTGATTCACTTTGGCGCGCACCTGATCCGCGAACCTGCGAAAGTGCTGCAAGGGATTGAGTATGGATGGGCGACGCGTGGAGCGAGGTTCCAGACTGGCTGCTGGCCAGTTGAAGCGCACGGGAGCGACAAGCTGGAGACGGTGATACTCGAGCAAAATAGGAAGCAGTGGGAGGAGCGCTGCGACTACCTGGCATGCGGATTTCATCTGGTACCCAACTTGGAACTGCCGGTTCTGCTCGGATGCTCTCTTGAGAGCGGATTCGTCGCGACTGACGACGTGATGCGAACTTCGGTGGCCAATGTGTTTTGTGCAGGGGAGCCGACGGGGATAGGCGGTGTGGAATTGGCGCTGATTGAGGGCGAGATTGCCGGGCTCGCGGCAGCGGGACGAACGCATGAGGCCGAGAAATTGGCAGAGAGCCGAAAGCAAAGACTCGGATTTGTATGCGCTCTGAAGCATGCGACGGTGCTGGACCCGCGGTTGAAGACAATTGCAAAGGACTCAACACTTGTGTGCCGTTGCGAAGATGTTTCGTTTGGTAAATTGCGCGAACATGCGAACTGGCGCGATGCCAAACTTCAGACTCGCTGTGGCATGGGTTCGTGCCAGGGACGTGTATGCGGCGCGGCGGCGGAGTTCCTGTTCGGATGGGATGCGGCTCAGATCCATTCGAGCATCAGACCGCCAGTTTTTCCTGTACCGGTTTCGAACCTCGGGGCTACCGGTAAACTGAATTGTCAGGATGACGGGCCCGCAATGGCTGGAACATCGCAATCGAAGGAGGTCGAATGAAGTGGTATGGCGTAATGCCGGCAATGACGACTTGCCTAGACGAAACTCTGCAGGTGGATGCATCGTTCATGACTGCCCACGCAAGGTGGCTGCTCGACAACGGCTGTACCGGGATCGTTTCTCTCGGCTCGCTGGGTCAGGCAGCCACGTTGACCTTCGCTGAGAAAGAGGCGATTCTGCGCAACATGGTTGCTGCCGTTGCGGATCGCGCACCGGTGGTTGCGGCTATCTCAGCGCTTTCGACCGAAGAGGCTGTCGCGCTGGCTAAGTCGGCTGAGATGGCAGGATGCTCAGGCCTGATGGTGCTACCTCCTTACGTGTATCGCGGTGACTGGCGGGAGATGAAAGCGCACGTGACGGCAGTGTTTGGCGCGACACCGCTTTCGTGCATGCTTTACAACAATCCCGTCGCGTATGGCACCGATTTTCTGCCCGAACAGATTGCCGAGTTGGCGAACGAATACGAGAACCTCGCCGCAGTAAAGGAATCGAGTACGGATGTGCGGCGTGTAACGGCGATTCGCGCATTGCTGGGTGACCGGCTTCAGGTCTTTGTTGGCGTGGATGACGCGATTGTCGAGGGGATTGCTGCAGGCGCAGTGGGCTGGGTGGCGGGACTTGTGAATGCATTTCCTGCGGAGTCCGTGGCACTGTTCAACTCTGCGATTGAAGGAAAACACGAAGAAGCCTTTGCGCTCTATCGCTGGTTCCTACCGCTGCTACGGATGGATACGGTTCCCAAGTTTGTGCAGCTTATCCACCAGGTTCAGCAGGAGACAGGGACCGGTAATGCGCGCGTGCGCGCGCCGCGGTTGGAAGTGACGGGCGTGGAACTGGAAGCAACGCGCGCGGTGGTTGCGGAAGCGCTCCGCAATCGACCGGCAGTGCAAAGCACGCCGCTCTCGCAGGACCAAGGAGCAGAGATGGAACTGAAGGGTGTATCGCTGATCGCAGGCAGAAGCGGTGCGGAAGCGGGTGCTGCATTCCGTGCCCTGAATCCGGAAACGGGCGAATGGCTTGAACCGGAATTCTTCTCTGCGACTGCGGAGGATGTGGATGCGACTGCCAATGAAGCGCAGGATGCGGTGGCGCGTTATGGCGCATTGAGCGCGCATGACCGAGCGGCTTTTCTGCGCGCGATAGCGGATGGCCTCGACGCGGTAACAGAAGACCTGGCTGAGCGGGCGCAGCGCGAGACGGCGTTGCCGCGAGCACGGCTGCAGGGCGAGGTGAAGCGCGCGAGCAATCAGTTCCGGTTGTTTGCGGGGCTGGTTGAGGAGGGTTCATGGGTTTCCGCGCGGATTGATACAGCATTGCCGGAGCGCAAGCCCGCGCCCAGGCCCGATCTTCGATCGATGCTGCGTCCATTGGGGCCGGTTGCGGTTTTCGGAGCAAGCAATTTTCCAATTGCCTTTTCTGTTGCGGGGGGCGACACGGCGTCGGCTCTTGCCGCCGGCAATCCTGTTGTGGTGAAGGCTCATCCGGCTCATCCGGGAACCAGCGAGATTGCGGGGCGGGTGATTGCGGATTGCGTTCATGCCTGCGGTTTGCCGGCCGGAGTCTTCTCGCTGCTATTCGACGCGGGGATCGAAGTGGGAAAGGCTCTGGTCGAGCATCCGGCCATCAAGGCTGTGGGATTTACGGGCTCTCATGCTGCCGGCCGGGCGCTGATGAATCTGGCGGCCGCGCGGCCTGATCCCATCCCCTGCTTTGCTGAGATGAGCAGTGCGAATCCTGTGTTCATTCTTCCCCATGCATTGCGCGAGCGGAGTTCGCAGCTTGCGGCTGGCTTGTACTCGTCGTTCACGCTGGGCGCGGGACAATTCTGCACCAAGCCCGGATTGGTGTTTCTGCCGCAGCAAACGGAGAGCGAAGCGTTCTTGGACGCGCTGCGCGAGCTAACAGCGGGGAGTGCGGGGTTCACGTTATTGACCGCCGGCATCGCGGCGAAATACCGCAAGGCTCTCATTGATCGCAAGAGCGGCGATGGGGTTGAGGTGCGCACGGCGATGGAGGCACTGGGTCAGTGCGCAGCGCAGGCCGCGCTGATTGAAGTTGAGATCGACAGGTTCCTTGCGGATTCAACGCTGAGCGAAGAGATCTTCGGCCCTTCAACGCTGGTCATCCGCTATGGGCAACGCGACGCAATGTTGCAGGCCGCCGAGGGGCTCGATGGGCATTTGACAGCTACGCTGCTTGGATCGCCGGAAGACCTCAGGGAGAATCGCGATCTGATTGCAATTCTCGAACGCAAGGCCGGACGCGTGATCTTCAACGGTTTTCCCACGGGCGTGGAAGTGTCGCACGCCATGGTACACGGCGGTCCTTATCCGGCGGCTTCCGACAGCCGTTTCACTTCAGTGGGCAGCCAGGCAATTCTTCGCTTTGCACGCCCCGTCTGTTATCAAGGTTTCCCCGGAGAGATGCTGCCGGAGGAATTACGCGACGGGAATCCGCTGCAGATTTTGCGCATGGTGAACGGAACTTTGACTCGCGAGCAGATTGCGGGTTGAGGAGTTCCACCTGACTTTGAGGCGCAACTTAGATCTCACTTATGGGGGTTCCTTGCATGCGCGCCAGCCTTTCCCGCTTCATTGCCATGCTGCATTTGTTGCCGCTTTCCCTGATCCCCGTGTCCGGAGCACAGTCCGGAGCACAAGCAACCGCGCCCCTCGAAGCGCGCCGTGCGCAGTTGCGCGAAGCCATTGAGCAACAATGGCAATACGAGTTGAAGACCTTTCCGGAACTGGCGACTGCTATCGGCGATCCGCGTTACAACGACCGGCTTTATGACCGATCCGCTGAGGCAGCGGAGATAGATGCGGAACATAGCCGCGAGGAGATTCGCCTCTTTGATGCGATCGATACTGCGGGCTTTCCGGAGCAGGAGGCGTTGGACAAGACTTTGATGCTTCGCCAATTGCGCGATGGCTTGGAGAGCGCGAAGTTTAAGCCGTGGGAGATGCCGGTGAACCAGATGAACGGCGATCATCTCGACATTGCGGCCATGGCTTCGCAGATGCCGTTCGCAACGGTGAACGACTACGAGAACTTTATTGCGCGGCTGCATGCGATTCCGCACGCCATGGATCAGGACATTGTGAATATGAAGCAGGGCATGCTCGACGGTGAGATGCCCCCGAAATATCTGCTGGAAAAGGTGGCGTCGGAGGCGGCGGACATCGCGACTAAGCCGCTTGCCGAGAGCCCATTTACTGCGCCGTCATGCAAGTTTCCTTCCGGGATTGCAGCGCCGGATCAGGAACGGCTGAAGCAGGCCATCGAGGCCGCAGTGAAGGACGAAGTACAACCTGCCTACGCGAAGTTTGCAGCATTTGTACGCGACGATTATGCTCCGCATGGACGAACAGAGTATGGAATCTGGTCGCTGCCCAATGGCGCGGCACAGTACCGTTTGGCCGTGCGGCAGATGACCACCACGAATCTGACCCCCGCCGAAATTCACGCAATGGGATTGAAGCAGGTGGCGGAGATCGATGCGCAAATGCTCACGCTGGCGAAGTCGCTGGGATTTAACGATCTGAAAAGCTTCAACGAGCATATCCGGAATGATCCGGAGCATTATGGCAAGTCGAGCCAGCAAATCTTCAACCTTTACGAGCACTATGCCGATCAAATGAAGGCGAAGCTGCCTCAACTGTTCGGCCATTTGGCAAAGACGCGGCTGGATGTGGTGCCGATGGAGGCGTATCGCGCGCCGAACGCCGTGCCGGCTGATTACTCTCCAGGCGCGGGCGATGGGAGCCGGCCGGGACGGATCAATGTGAACGAGTACGATCCGACGCATCGGTTGTTGCTGAACGTGGAGGCCATAGCATATCACGAGGGAATTCCCGGTCATCACATGCAGTTTTCGATTGCGCAGGAGTTGCCCGATGTGCCGGCGTTCCGTCGATTCGCTTCCTACAATGCGTACTCCGAGGGATGGGCGTTTTATGCGGAGCGGCTGGGCAAGGAGGTTGGGTTCTATCAAGATCCGTATAGCGAATATGGCCGGCTGGAGAACGAGATGTGGCGCTCGGTGCGGCTGGTGGTGGACACAGGAGTGCACGAAAAGCACTGGTCGCGGCAGCGGATGATCGATTTCTTCCACGAGCACACGGCGATGGATGAACAGAACATCGAAACGGAGGTTGACCGCTATATTGCGTGGCCGGGGCAGGCGCTTGCCTACAAGCTCGGGCAGATGAAGATTCTGGAGCTGCGCGAGCGGGCCAGGCAGGCCTTGGGAAGCCGATTCGACATACGGACTTTTCACGACGCGGTTCTCGACGAAGGCCCGTTGCCGTTGGATCTGCTGGATGCGCGGATCAGCAAGTGGATCGCGGAACAGAAGGAGAAGTAGCGGGACTCCAATTGGCGGCATGTGGACCGGAACGGCGACGGTCGCTTGGCAGCGATCATTCTTCAAGCTCTTCTGGTAAGCTGTATGCGATTTTGAAACAGAATCTGAGGAGGTGCGGGATGCAGGTAAGGTTATTGGCTTTGTGTTGTGTATTAACGATGGGCGCGGCTTCGGCAACGGCGCAAATGAACAAGGTATCGGCTGTGCCGACGCCGGGCACAGTTGTGGCGCCATCGGTGGCGCTGGACGCGCAGTTGAACATCATTGAGCACGAAATGCTTCCCGCGGTGAAGGCAATGCCGGCGGAGAGTTTCGGGTTTGCGCCGAGCGCCGCGATATTCGTTCCGGCACAGAAAACAGAATTCGCAACGGTGCGGACATTTGTGCAGCAGGTGACGCATGTGGCAGAGGCCAACTACTACTTCTACAGTGTTGTCAGCGGCCTGAAGCCGGATGTGGACATGAAGGGCATCACGAAGCTAACGAACAAGGACGACGCGGTGGCCGCGCTGGCCGGCTCGTTTGCTTTTGCACACAAGGCAATTGCTACACTGACGCCGGCAAATACGTTCGAAGTGGTGAAGACAGAAGAGATGGGAATACAGACACGCGGTACGCTTGCCTCGTTCGGCGTAGCTCATGCCTTCGATCACTACGGGCAGATGGTGGAGTATCTGCGGATGAACGGGATTGTGCCGCCAGCGAGCGCGAAGTAAGCGAAGTTTCCTTACGCATACGGCAATTACCGAATTACGGCGGTAATGATTTCACCTGGCCCGCTTCACCTCATTGAGGGAGAAGATGAAGTCTCTTGTTCTGCTGTTTGTCGTTGCTTCGTGGGTTGCAAGCGCACAAGAGTACACGCGCGGCATCGGTGTTTATCCAGGTGATCCAAAGGAATACATGGGGCCGAAGCTGCTCGTGGATAAGAGCACCTATCGCAACCTCGCGCTGCACCGGCCCGCGTATCAATCCAGCGCGTACGACTACAACCTGACCGCGCAACTGATTACGGATGGCATCAAGGACACGACGCTTCCGCAGTGGATTGTCGCATCGACAAGCGACGGCGGGATTCTGAGCAAAACTGAGCGCGAGAAGTTCCTGGACGGCAATGTAACGTCGTCCGTGAACGTCTCCGGTGCGAGTCCATGGGAGGAGTTTGATTTTGAAGGAAGCGGCGAGCCTCCGGAACTGGACCGCATCGATCTTTATCTGCGGAAGATTTACGGGCCACCACCTTCAGGAAATTGGAGCTATGTTGTCCTTGGATCGGACGACCACGCGAATTGGAGGGAGTTGGGGCGGACGATAGGCAACGAGTGGCCCGATATGAGTGAGCCGGGACCCAGTTTCGGACGGACGATTGTTTTTACCGCGCCCGCGCGATACCGCTTCTATGAGGTGCAGCTTTCGGCGGCCAATGTGAGCCAATGGGGAGTTGCGGAACTTGTTCCATTTGACAAAGACAAGGAAGTGCACGTCGCGGGGCCGGAGCATTTCAGCAGTGCATGGATGAGCGCTGGCTTCCGTGAGGAATGGGTATACGTCGACCTGGGAGCGGTTTGCACTTTCGATCGCGTAGTCTTGACGTGGATTCGACGAGCAATTGAGGGAGCGATTCAGGTTTCAGACAATGCGACCGATTGGAAAACAATTCACCCGCTTGCTTCCGATGCTGGTTCCACAGACGACATACACCTCGCGCAACCTGTTAATGGCCGCTATGTTCGCGTTTTGATGGAAAAGCCTGCCGAGCCGGGAAGTCTTTACATCCTGAGCGAACTCGAAGTGTACGGACGCGGCGGACCGATCACGGTTGCAAAACCGGCTGCTCCAGAAAAGTCTGATGGCTCTCTGAATCTTGAGGGAGGTAATTGGCGCTTGCAACGAGCTTCGCTGGTGCAGGCTGGTGGCGAGCAGATTTCCGCGACCGGTTTTGCCGACAAAGATTGGATGGTTGCGACCGTGCCGGGGACTGTGCTGACAAGTTACCTGAACGACGAAGCCATCGCCAATCCAGATTTTGGCGACAACCAGTACGCAATCTCCGACTCGTTCTTTTGCGCGGATTTCTGGTATCGCGACGAATTCACAGTGCCTGCATTGGTTCATCCCCAGCAGCACATCTGGCTCAAATTCGATGGAATCAACTGGAAGGCGGAAGTGTATTTGAACGGCCAGAAAGTCGGGCGCATCGACGGCGGCTTCATGCGCGGGCGGTTCGATGTGACCGCGTTGGTGCATCCGGGAACGGTGAATGCGCTCGCGGTTCGCATCATCCGCAATGCCAATCCGGGAGGCACAAAGGACAAAGCCGGTGACACAGTGAATGGAGGCGCGCTGGGGCGCGACAATCCGACATATCATGCGTCGGCGGGGTGGGACTGGATGTCGACCATCCGCGGGCGAAACACGGGGATCTGGAGCAATGTGTCGCTTAAGACGAGCGGCGCTGTTACCGTGGAAGATCCGTTGGTCACAACTACGCTGCCATTGCCGGACACATCTCATGCCGATGTCAGCATCCAGGCTGCGATCCGTAACCTCGAGGCACATTCGGTTACAGGAATTCTGCGAGCGCAGTTTGGGAATGTGACGGTCCAGACGCCCGTGACTGTCGAAGCAGCTTCGACCAGCATGGTGCAGCTAACGCCGCGGACCCAGCCCGCGCTGCACATTGACGATCCGAAACTCTGGTGGCCGGTGGGATATGGCGAGCCCAACCTTTACCCTGTGGCGATTTCATTTGTCATCGACGGCAAGGTCTCCGACAGCACATCGTTCCAGACGGGCATTCGCCAGTTCACATATTCGGAAGATGGCGGCGCGCTGAAGATTTGGATCAATGGACGGCGCTTCATTGCGCGTGGCGGCAACTGGGGATTTCCCGAGTCGATGCTGCGCTACCGTGCACGCGAGTACGAGACGGCGCTGCGCTACCACCGAGACGAGCACTTCAACATGATTCGCAACTGGGTGGGGCAAACGGGCGACGAGGCATTTTATGAAGCGGCCGACCGCAACGGCGTTGTGGTGTGGCAGGACTTCTGGCTGGCCAATCCATGGGATGGTCCCGATCCGGACGACAACGATTTGTTTCTAGCGAACGCAAAGGATTACCTGCTTCGCATTCGCAATCACGCGTCGCTGGGCCTGTTTTGCGGACGCAACGAGGGACTTCCGCCCAAGCCTATCGATGACGGATTGCGCAGCCTGGTCGACTCTCTTGAGCCGGGATCGCACTATATCTCGAGTTCCGCGGATGGGCCTGTGAGCGGGCACGGGCCGTATCGCGTGGAGCCGCTGAAGTATTACTTCGAGCACGCGCCGGTTAAGTTCCACAGCGAAATGGGAGCGCCCAACGTGGTGGAGATGGATAGCCTACGGAGGACGATGCCGGAGTCGGCGATGTGGCCGCAGGGAAGCCAATGGCCGCTGCATGATTTCTATCCGAAGAATCCGTTCAAAGACGCGATCGACCGCGATTACGGGGGCGCGGCGAATATTGCCGAGTGGGACAGCCTGGCGCAGTTTGTGAATTACAACGCGTATCGCGGCATGTACGAAGGGCAAAGCAAGAATCGGCTGGGACTGCTGATCTGGATGAGCCATCCGGCGTGGCCGTCGCTGTTGTGGCAGACATACGATTACTTCTTCAATACGGACGCGGGGTACTATGGCGCGAAGAAGGGCGCAGAACCGCTGCACATTCAGTGGAACGCGGCAACGGATGCCGTGGAGGTGGTGAACTACAGTGCGGTAGAGCAGACGAGCCTGACAGCGCACGCGCAGGTGTTGGATATCGATGGATCTGTGAAATGGGAACGAACTGTGACCGTTGACAGCCATGAGGACAGCACGGTTGCGCCCATCCAGATGGAGTTCCCGGGAGGGCTGTCGCGCACACATTTCATCCGGCTCACGCTTTCACGCGAAGGCAAGGAGCTTTCCTCGAACTTCTATCTGCACGGCACGGCCGAAGAGGACTATCAGGGCATTCGCAGTCTGCCAAGGGTGAAAGTGGAAGCAAAGACCCACTTACAGCGGCATGGTTCGGAGTGGCAGCTTTCGACCGAATTGAGGAATGTATCCACCGCTCCGGCATTGATGGTGCGCGTGAAGGCGGTGCGCGAGAAATCCGGCGATCCTATCGAGCCGGCTCTCTACGACGACAACTATATTGCGCTGATGCCGGGCGAACGCAAGACCATTCACATTCAGCTTGAAAATGCCGATACTCGCGGCGAGCATCCGAAGGTCCGGTTGGAGGGTTATAACCTCGCCGGAGACGACCATCCCTGATAGCACAATCGCAGATGACTTCTAAGTCTGTGCCTTTTCATTTCACCCGCCTATCCTGTCTGCAAAGATGGGCGTAGTAGACTGGCCCTTTGGTTGCGCTTAATGGCGGGCGGGGGACGTGTTTCTTGCACAGTCAGGGAGATTGCCGAATGCACATTGTTTTTGCTGCCTCAGAATGCGCGCCATTTGCAAAAACCGGATAGCTTGCCGACACGGTGGGAGCATTGCCGCCGCAGTTGGGGCGCTGGGTGCGTTTCATGGCAAGGATGGCTGGACCCAACTGATGCGGAACGGGATGTCGCGGAACTATAGTTGGGAGCAACCTGCGCAGGAGTATGTCGCGGTGTGTGAAGAAGTGGCGCGGCGAAGAGGGTTAAGAGAATGTTGCTGATGGCACGTTTCAAGGTTCCCGGCGGAAAGCTGCTCGTATCGATTGCCATGTGGGCGTGGTGGGGTCTGGCGGCGCGGGCCGCCGTGGCTCAGGCCACGAATGCCGGCGCGCAATTGGCGGCCGTTACGCTAATGCAACAGCAGATAGGGCTGGACAACGACATTCCCAATGAGAGGAATCTGAAAGGGCTGCGCATTCAATTCGAAAAGATTACGGATTTGCAGCAGCCCGATGGTCGCGTTGTTCGCTACAGGATGCTGGCGCCTGGCGCGCCTGAAGGGCGGAATTATGTCCTTGAGGTATGGCGGATCGGAACGCAGGTGCAGCTTACACCCCAGCCGGTTTATACCAACGCCAAGGGCCTGGTGATGTGGCATGCGCCGCGCAAGGGCCAGGAGGAGAAGGTGTCCCTGGACTCGAAGGAAGAGATTGAAGTGGACTTGAAGGCCGCGCGAGGCGAGGCGATTCGCTACATCCTTGTGAGTCCGGATGGGAAGATCTTTATTCCGGGTACGGTGGTTCCTTTCCCGGTGGAAAGCAAGAATGGAAATTGCAGGATGGAGGCGAGGCTGGGCTTCCCTGAAGGCGAGGGAATTCTGGTTTACGTCGATGGACTTGTTCCGGGCTCGGCGGTGCCGCTGCAAACCGTGTCCGGCTCGGAGACCAATTCGCCGCAGGTGGTCGCGGATGAGCACGGGCACGCAGTGGCCATTGTCACGCCAGTGGTTCCGGGGACCAATGCAGGGGTGGTGAGGATTTCCATGTCCATCAAGGCGTGCTCGGTGTGGGTGGAAGTGCCGTGGGGAGATGGGAGCTACCGGCCGATGTGACGCGTTTTCTGGATGGTTGAATCCTTGCGAAAGGCGCTCCAAGGTTGAGCGCCTTTTTCAGTTTGATGGAACGCCTTCCAATGGCGCCGAAGGTCCGGGGTAGAGTTTCCGGACAAACCAGAGGACCGGTAGCCCGAGAAGGATGAGCGCTGTTCCCAGCAGCGAGCCTTTGAGGTTGCTGGCATAGCTGGAAATGAGTACGACCGCGGCGCAGACGACGAATAGGCCCGGAAGCAGCGGATATCCCCACACTTTGTAAGGGCGCGCGGCGTTGGGACGGGTGCGGCGGTAAACGAAGACTGTCGTCGCCGTGAGCATATAAAAGAGCCACTCGGCGAAGATCGCGAGATCGAAAAACTGCCGGAACTGGTTGAGAAAGAGAAGCAGGACGGTTGATAGCAGTCCCTGAATGATGAGGGATGTGGAGGGCGACTGGAAGCGCGGATGGATGTGGGCGAACTGGCGGAAGAACAGCCGGTCGCGCGCGGCGGCGAAGGGGATGCGCGCGCCGGACATGACGGTTCCGTTGAGAGTGACGAAGATGCTGAGGGCCATGGCGGCGGCAACGAATCCGGCTCCGGCGGGACCGGCGACGATGGTGAGCGCGGCGACAGCGGGGCGCTCGCTGGCGGCGATCTGCGTGGCGGGCAGGATGTATTGGATGGCGGCGTTGGTAGCCATGAAAAGGATGCCGACAATGAACAGGCCGCCAATGAGCGCGATGGGCAGACTGCGCTCGGGGCGGCGGACTTCGCCGGCGACCATGGTCAGGTCGTTCCATCCGTCGTAAGCCCAGAGCGTGGCAATGAGCGCAGCCATGAATCCGCCGAATCCACCAACGGCATGAGGCAGAGTGGTGGTGAAATTTGAGAAAGATCCGGAAGCGTAGGAGAAGCAGAGTCCGGCGACAATGAGGATTAGCACCACCTTCAGCGAGGTGAAGACGAGTTGAAAGTCGGCGGCTTTTTTGATGCCGAGAACATTGAGGCCGGTGATGAACCAGGTCACGGCGATGGCGAAAAGCTGAGACCAGAGCAGCGGAACCGGGCCGCCGATGGCTTGAACCCCAAGCCAGTGAAAAGCTGGAAAGAATCCCAGCGTCCGCGTGAGACCGATGGTGACCGCGGCAATGGAAGCAGGCTTGGCAACGGCAAACCAGGTCCACATATAGAGGAAAGCCGTGGTGTCGCCATAGGCGCCGCGCAGGTAGACGTATTCGCCCCCCGCGTAGGGAAGCATGGCGCCCAGTTCCGCATAGGTCATAGCGCCGAATAGCGAGAGCAGGCCGCCCACGATCCAGGCGAGATAGACGAGAGCAGAGGAGCCCACATCGCGCATCATTTCAGTGGGCACAAGGAAGATGCCGCTACCGATGATGGTGCCGACGACGATGGCCGTGGCCTGACTGGCGCCAAGGACGCGGGGCAGGTCGGCGGGCATGGCCGAGGGAGCGGTTTGCGAGTGCGCGGTGAGGGGTTGGCTCATGCGATTTAAGTGAGGGTAACACGCAAGAGCCTGCGCTTCGGCGGAAGCCGCTTGTGCTATCAGGTGGGACGCTGGAATTCTGACATGGGTTAGCGTCTCTCGCGGGTAGCAGCGCCGAGATTTCTCAAAATATACTTAAGTATTTACTTGACAATTGATGTATCGCGATGGATACTCAAGTTGAAACTTAACTAATCCTCGTGGAGGCAGCAATGAACACAATGGAGGCACAGGCAGTAATTCACAGCACGTTTGTAATCGAGCGCGTGTATCCCGGACCGCCGGAGCGCGTATTCGCAGCTTTCTCTGATCCCGCCAAGAAACGCCGTTGGTATGCCGAAGGCGCAAGCCACCACATCGACAGCTACGACCTGGACTTCCGAGTTGGAGGCGACGAGCATTACGCTTCCGTCTTCAAGGAGGGCACCCCGGTGGCGGGCCTCACGCTCAAAAGCGAGAACGTCTACCGGGACATTGTCCCCAACCGGCGAATTATCTTCACCTCCACAATGGCTGTGGCGGACAGATGCATTTCAGTGTCTCTGGGCACGGTTGAGCTTCTGCCGTCGGAAAATGGAACTGACCTGATCCTCACATTTCAGAGTGCATTCCTTGAGGGTGCGGATGGGCCTGAAATGAGGGAAGCTGGGTGGCGCAGCCTGCTGGACAAACTTGGCCAGGAGCTTGCGCAATAGCGGCACCAAACAGCGGGAGACGCGGCGGGAGGCGCGGTGTCGTGGACAAGAAAAAGCTCGAAAATGACCGGAGTGCCCACATCGCGCGCGTCTTCCACGCTCTCGCCGATCCCACGCGGAGGGCAATTCTGGAGCGTCTTAGTTCCGGACCGGTATCCACTCCCATGTCGGTGTCGCGGCTGGCCGAGCCGTTCGATATGTCGCTGGCGGCCGTGATGCAGCACTTGCAGATTCTGGAGGAAGCCGGCCTGGTGGTGACAGAAAAGACGGGACGGGTGCGAAGCTGCCGCATCGAGTCCGCAGGGCTGAACGTTGCGGCCCAATGGATCGCTGCGCGGCGTCCGGAGTGGGAGCGCAAGCTGGACCGGCTGGCGGATCTGCTCGGCGAAGAAAAACCCTAAGCTTTGCTCACTGGCCTTGCGCCGGCGTGGCCGGACGAGGGTGCGATGCCGTGCTTCCTTCGGTCATTCCAAGCGCCCACTTGATGGCTTCAAAGTACATGGTGCGAATATCGGGATCGTCCCAGGACTCCTCCGTGTGGCCGAGGGTGGAGTAGAAGACGCGGCCTTTGCCATACATTTTGCTCCATGCAACGGCAAAATCATGATCGGCGCGGTGGACGCGGGGATTGTTGTCGTAGTTGAGTTTCGATGGGTCGAGGCTGAGCAGCACATTCACCTTGTCGCGGGACCAGGACTTTGGCTGATAGATCTCGTCGAACTTCACAAAGGCGCTGGGGAAATGGCGCACGGCAGGGAAGCTGGGGTCCTCATTGACGATGGGCGCATTGAAGGTCATCCAGGGATGCTGGTCGAACCATCCACCAATCATTTCTCCGTATTCAGGCCAGGTGTAGTTGGTGTCGAGCGCGGCGTGAATGCCGACGAATCCTTTGCCATCCTCCTTGATGAACGACATCATGTCCTGCTTCTGGCTGTCGTCCATCTCCAGTTCACCGGTGGTGCTGGCAAATACCAGAAGATCGAAGTAATTGAGGTTTTTGGCGTTGTTCTTCAGGTCTTTCTTGGTCACCAGCTCGGTGTCGGTGCGCAGGGTGGTGTCCCACAGGCCGCTCTGCTTGCCCATGTTGTAGATGGCAGCCATTGCCGCGGGGATGGAATCGTGCTCGAAGCCCTTGGTCTGGCCGATGACCAGCACGTGCTTTAGGTGGATCTGCTTGACGTGAGGCGGAGGCGGCAATGCGGCGCTGCCGGCGGTTTGCGCATGCGTAGCGCTGCTCTGGCCCACGAGGCTGAAACCCAACAGGATTGGGGTTAGAAGGTGGAGCTTTTGGAGGGTGAGCAAGGATTCTCCTCTGGGACTTCACTTTGTGCAAAGCGAGAACTGTTGATTCTCCTTCTTTCGACGGATTGAGTCGAAGGTAAGTTCAACAGAGATCGGAATTACTGGAGGTTGTTTCGCGTCGCAATTACCCAGAAAAATGCGAGAAAGGTGATGTTTTCGGCCTAAAACAGACAACAGACGGCGGTTTTGTGGACCGAGGAAGTCGTGCAAGCAATCATTATGATGTTCATTCCATTTGGCTTACCAGAAAAGTGACACCGGAAACGAGGGCGAGGGGGGTGGGGGTGCACGCTTTTTAGGGGTATTTGCATGCCCCATGGCATTGAAGGGTCGGCTTCTCCCAATCCATTGTGCCCCAATGGCAGGTTATTCTCTGCAACCCCTCCCAACGACTTTCAGCGGTGGAATCATGCCGCATGACGATTGAGCTTAATGCCGAAGGCCTTCAACACGCCGAGCCACCCGCGTTGGGCCGTACGAGTGCGAAAGTCAAGCGGAGATCCTGACTGACGTTCAACCTCTTGGCTATTTTTGCGCGGGCTTTTGGACAGATTCCTGCTCGTGATCCTTGTCCGACTCAGCACGTTCCTTCAACCCCTGTTTCTGGACAGTGTGGATTGCCTGGATAAAGGTATGCATCACGTCGTCCAGTGTCCGACCCGGCGCCAGGGCGCAACTGTTGAAGATGTCGGTGTCGGGATTGGTGTCGAGTTCGGGTGCGGCACAGGTCAACAGCAAACCCTTCTCGTCGTTTACCTGGAAAGTGTGCCCTTTGGCGCGAGAGTCGGGGGTGGATGCGGCAGCGGGAGCAGCTTTCAAAATATGCGACAGTGTTGCGGGATCGGGGATCTTCGCTGCGCCAACTAAAGTCTGTGACGGCGTGGAGGCGAGTGACTGGGTAGTGACCAAGGTGATGAAAACAACGAGTGGCAGGAGTAACCCATGTTTGTTCATATTCACCTTTCGTTTTCCTGAGCCGGTATTTAACTGTGAGCTGACTATCGGCCAAATGGTGAAGAATTTCACCTGGAATTGGCCGGACCAATCAAGGCCGGAACGCTGAACAATGCCGGAATAGACCTTTCCCGATAAAGGAAGGATTCTCGCTCCCTGTCTCGAAGTGCCTTAACCGCAATGTGCCTGGACTTTGTATTGAGAATGTACCACGAACGCAGCAATTAATCGGTAAGGACGTTGGCTGGGATCGGTGGAAGTGGTGATATATGGTCTCGGCGGTGGATAGGGTTCGTCGCATCCATTACCCCGGGATTGCAAGAAGCAGTTCCCCGCCACGGCGGGCAGGCTTTCGACTCTCTTTGGTCGCTCAGGACGGGGCACCCGGCTCAGGCAAATGTTCGGGGTTGTCCGGTGGCTTCGAGGACGCTCATCCAGAGATCGCCTTGGGGATCGACGGTGTTGCGGCGACGCGTGGTTAGGGACATGGGGACGTGAAGGAATCGGCCGCGCCATCTGCCGATCACAGTTTCGGTTCGACCGGACATGGCGGCATGTACTGCATTGTGCGCGAGCCGGATGCAGTAGACGCTGTCGTGGGGGTTGGCGGGCACGCTGCGGATCTGATAGCTGGGGTCGATGTATTTCAAGTTGAGCTCGACGCCGATGGATTTGAAGTGGCTGGTGATGCGGTCGCGCAGCCAGGGACCAATATCCGTGAGACGCCTGTTGCCGGAGGCATCGGTCATTCCCGGCGCGTTGGGAGCAGCGCCCGTGTCGAGCAGATCCTGTCCGGCTCCTTCAGCGACGACGATGACGGCATGGCTGCGTTTTTCCAGACGCCTTCTGAGGACGGCAAGGAGGCCTCCGTCGCCATCCAATTGAAAGGGAACTTCAGGGATGAGGACGAAGTTGACGTCGCTCATGGCCAGCGAGGCGTAACAGGCAATGAAGCCGGAGTGGCGTCCCATGAGCTTGACGAGACCGACGCCATTGGGCGCGCCGTTGGATTCAACGTGCGCGGCGCGGATGGATTTGGTGGCTTCAGAGAAGGCGGTTTGAAAGCCGAAGCTCTGATCGATGAACATGATGTCGTTGTCGATGGTCTTGGGGACTCCGATAACGGAGATCCTGCTCCCGCGCGATGAGATTTCCTCGACGATCTTCATGGCGGCGCGGATGGTTCCGTCACCGCCGATGACGAACAAGAGATTGATGCCCATGCGCTCAAGACAGTCGACCACCGTGGCAGGGTTCTGCTCTCCGCGGGATGATCCGAGGATGGTTCCGCCGTGCTCATTAATGTCAGAGACTAACTCTCGAGTGAGATCGAGCACGGGGCGGCGAAACTGCGGCACGAAGCCTTGAAAGCCGTTGCAGAAGCCGTAGACGTGCTGCACGCCGTAGCGCTGGAGCAGCTCGAGGGTGAGGCCGCGGATGACGTCGTTGAGGCCGGGACAGAGTCCTCCGCAGGTGACGATGCCGGCGCGAGTTTTGGAGGGATCGAAGTAGATTTTGCGGCGTGGACCGGCCGGCTCGAATCCTGGAAGGTCGGCGGGGCTGCAGCCGCGGGCCACCGCGGAGGAGAGCGTGTCGTCGAAGAGGACGCGGTCGGATTCTTCGACATAGTGCTCGGACTGTTCGCGCTGGTCGAGCAACTCGCCAAGTGGAGAGTCGATTCGAGGGGGTCCTAACGTATTGACGACCAGATCAGGGGAATCGATCATTATCGGCTCCTGAGAAGAGGTGCAATGCGAAAAGAGGTTGGCTTCTGTTGATCCTACTGCGGGTCTGCGTTCAGTATAGCGGGAACTGGGCTCGGCAGTGTCCCTTTATGCGTGCCCATGGTTGCCTGGCTTCGGTGTTGAAGTGCGCTGGGATTGATGGAAGTGGTTGTAAATAGACTCAGCGGTTTTGCGGGAGACCACAGCGGCTAATGATTCGGCGGTGGCTTGTTGGATGTCTCTGAGGCTGCCAAAGTGAGTTAGCAGCCGCTGGCGGGTCTGCGCGCCCACGCCGGGAATGTTCAGTAACTCGGAGTCACGATCACGCATGGCTCGGCGCTGCCGATGGTAGCCGACAGCGAAGCGGTGACTTTCGTCGCGAATAAGTTGCACTAAGTGCAGGACAGGCGACCGGCGGTCGAGTACGATGGGTTCGTCTTCGTTGCCATAGAGATAGATAACTTCCTCGCGTTTGGCGATGGACGCCAGGGGCTGCGAAGTCAGGCCGAGTGACTCCAGAGCCTCAGCAGCAGCGTGCAACTGGCCGAGGCCGCCGTCGATGAGGATAAGGCTGGGGAGAGTCTTGGGTTCCTTTGAGCGCGGTTCGGGCGAGCGCGGCTCGGGTTTGAGATCCTGCTCCCCGGCGAGCACAGTTTCAATCCTGTTGCCGCTCTCCTCAAGCAGGCGCCGATAGCGTCGGGTGACAACCTCGCGCATGGACGCGAAATCGTCGACGCCGAGTACGGTCATTACTTTGAATTTGCGGTAGAGCTGCTTGTTCATCTTGCCGTCTTCCCACACCACCATGGAGGCAACGGTCTCCGCGCCCTGAATGTGGGATATGTCGAAGCACTCTATGCGGCGGGGCAACTCGGGGAGCATGAGGATGTCGGCCAGGGCTTCCTGAATGGCCTTGCGGCTGGGTTCGAGGACGCGGAAGCGCTGCGTATAGGACTGCTTCGCGTTCTGGCCGGCGAGGTCGACGAGAGAACGTTTTTCGCCGCGCTGGGGGACGGCGATTTCGATGCGATGGCCGGTGCGCGTCGTAAGCAGGTTGGCGAGAGTTTCACGGTCATCGAAATCGGCGGGGACGAGGATGGCGCGCGGGACGTAGTGCTGATCGATGTAGAGCTGCTTGAGGAGGGCGGAGAAGACGGAGCCCGCGTGAAATTGAGGTTCGGACTTTCCCTCAGGGGCTAAAGCCCCGTCGTTCGTTGGGGAGATTTCGGCACGACTGAAGTCGTGCCCTTTCAAAGCCTGGGTTCCAGGGTCGGCCTTTGTGGTCTCCCATGTCCCAGAATCGGGATCCCCTTCGACAGGCTCAGGGCAGGCTTTCGGCGAGCTCTGGACAGGCTCAAGGGCACCCGGAGTTTGTTGTTCATCTGACGACTCCACAGCGGAAGTTTCCAGTAGATCCGGCAACTCATCCCAGAAAAACTCGCGGCGGTCGACGATTTTGCCGGCGCGGACATGGAACTGGTTGACGGCGAGCGATCCGGCTTCAAAGTGATACCCGAAGACGTCGGAGTCGTCCGATTGCTCGGCGGTGGCGATGCGTTGCTTTTCCTGGAGTTGATGCACGGTGGAAAGCTGGTCGCGCAGGCGTGCGGCAGCTTCAAACTGCTCGGCTTCGGCGGCTGCGGTCATACGGGCGGCGAGGGTGCGCTCGAGCTCGGCGGATCGGCCTTCGAGGAAAAGCTGAGCGTCGCGGACGGCAGTTGCGTAAGCCTCGGGCGTGGTAAAGCCTTCCACACAGGGGCCCAGGCAGCGGTGAATGTAGTACTGCAGGCAGGCGCGGGGGTGGTAGCGCGAGAGATCGACTTTGCAGCTGGGTATGAGAAAGCTGCGGTGAATGAGTTCGACGACTCGATAGGCGAGGTTGCCGGGAAAGTAAGGGCCGTAATAGGCGGATCCGTCCTTGCGCAGGCGCCGGGTGACAAAGACCTTGGGGAAGCGGTCAGCGAGCGTGAGCTTGACATAGGGATAGGTTTTGTCGTCGCGAAGCAGGATGTTGAAGCGCGGCTTGCGTTGCTTGATGAGATTGTTTTCCAGGGCCAGAGCTTCATGCTCGTTGGCGACAAGAATGTAGTCGATATCGACTGCCTCGCGCATGAGAGAGCCGGTTTTTGCATTCGCCTGAGAAGCTTCAAGCAGGTAAGACCGGACGCGGGAACGGAGGTTCTTGGCCTTGCCGACGTAAATGACCTCACCTTCAGCGTTCTTGTAGAGATAGACCCCTGGCTGTGTGGGAAGGGTTCGGATTTTCTCGTATAGGTCCATAGGGCGCGGCAGTCTGGTGGCGCACCTTCTTAGAATAGAGGCTGGAGCGCCGCCGGACGCTCAAGTAAAGCAATCCTTACAGGTGTGGGTAAAAAGTACACACCCTATTTTGAATGGCGCAAGGAATTCATTTATCTAAGATTATTTTTTTCAATTACTTGCGATTCTTTTCATGTTTGGTCCTGAAGGTGCACGCCAAGAAGGTGGGAGATGCCGGTGCGACCGGCGTCAAGCCAGCCGTGCGGACAGCGCGGCGGAAAAAAGGAGCAGGACAATGAGCATGTATCGGCTTGGGGCGGTGGCCATGGCAGCAGGATTGGCGATGGCCGGTGCGACAGGATGCGCAACGAAGAATTATGTACGCACGCAGACGGCGCCGCTGGTTGAACATACCGACCAACTGGACAGCAAGACGGCGGCCAACAACCAGCAGATTCATGACGTGGACTCACGGGCGCAAGCGGGAATCAGCCAGGCTCAGGGCTCGGCCAATACGGCGAACCAGAATGCACAGGACGCGAGCAAGTTGTCCAGCGTAGCGGAGAACACGGCGAACGATGCGGTGCACCGCGCGGATACGCTGGACAGCGTGGTGAAGGGGCTGGACAACTACAAGCCGGTGGCCAACGTCACTGTCAACTTCGGCTTCGACAAGGCAGTGCTGACCAAGGACGATAGGGATCAGCTGGATTCGTTTGCTGGGCAGCTCGGCATGGCCAAGAGCTACATTCTGGAAGTGACCGGCGGAACCGACTCGATCGGGTCTTCGCAGTACAACTATGACTTGAGCCAGCGCCGGGCCGATGCGGTGGTGCAGTACCTGGCGTCAAAGTACGGCGTCGCCCCACACCGGTTCTATCTGATCGGAATCGGCAAAGACAAGGAAGTGGCACCGAATACAACCGCCGAAGGGCGGAAGCAGAATCGGCGCGTGGAAGTGCAGTTGCTTTCGAATATGGGCGAGCCGGTACAGACTGCCAACAACGACGGTCAGTAATTCCGGCGAAACCGATTCGGTGGCACTTGCAGCCTTTCGAGTCATAAAGCGCCGTTGATACGAGAATCCGCGCATTCAACGGCGCTGTGCCTTCATTCCGATGGGGCAACCAATTCGGGCGCCTTTGCTTCAAAGTGTTCATTGGTGAGCACTTGAGACACGAAACGGTGTCTCCAGAAGACGAGAGAAACCCTCGATAAGACATCTGCGGCGCGACGGTCATCAGACCGCAAAGGCGTTGCGCCGGCCTCTCGGATTATCGGACGAGTCTGGACTGCTCAATCACATTGCACAATGGATTCTCCCGAAACGTTGGTCTGCGTCTGTCCAACGGCTTGTGCAGTTCTGCGTCCTGAAGCAGTTGCCGGGTGCGGCGACTTCTTCAGACGATTTGACCACCTTTCCCGTGAATCAGGCAGAGATTCTGAATGGATTATGAGCATGGAGGGAATTCGTCAATGAGAAATATGGATACTAAATCGTTTGGCTCCGCCGAGTTTCTATCGAAAGCGGGCCTTGGCCGAAGGATTGTGGAATTGGAGCCGGAGGAAAGCTTCTACACGCAGGGCGACGCCTCCGACGCAGTTTATTTCCTGCAGAGAGGCCGCGCGAAGCTCACGGTTGTTTCGGAGAAAGGCAGGCAGGCAACGATTTCTCTGCTGTTTCCCGGCGACTTTTTTGGCGAGTGTGCGCTCTCCATGAATCCTGTACCGCGCCTGGCGACGGCGGTCTCGGTGTACGCTTGCACGGCAGCGAAGATCAGCCGAAGCGAGATGATCCGCGCGATGCATGAAGTGCCGGATTTCGCTGATTGTTTTCTGTCGCACCTCGTGGCCCGCGGTACACGGACGCAAGCCGACCTTGTGGATCACATGTTCAACCGCAGTGAAAAACGGTTGGCGCGGACGCTGCTGATGATGGCGGAGTTCGGCAAGCCGGACGGGGCCCGCACCATGATCCCTCCCATCACGCAAGAGGCGCTGGCGGAGATCATCGGCACAACACGGTCGCGCGTGAGCTTCTTCATGAACCGGTTCCGCGACCTGGGAGCGATCGATTACAAAGACCGGATTCAGGTGCACAAATCGCGGCTCAAGGCGATCCTCGTGGACCAGTTGCCCGCCAGCTTTGGCGCGCCGACACAGGCTGCTGCGTGAGTTTCGAAATCAAATAACTTGTGCATGCACATCGAAGGGCCGACTCGATTTGAGGATCGGCCCGTTCGATTATTTCTGCTGGCGAATGTGCACGGCGCGGACGTCAATTGCGGTAAAAAGACGCAGAAACGGAGCGCCGGCCGCTGCTGCTTCAACCGCAGGCCGTCCGTTGGCTTCTTCTCGCTCAACAATGCAGACCACGGCGGCGACAACCATGCCGGCCTCGCGCGCGGCCTCGATCGCATTGATGGTGGACGCGCCTGTGGTGCAAACGTCGTCCACGATAACCACGCGCGCGTCCTCGCGGCAGAAGCCTTCGATGCGGCGGCCTGTTCCATGTTGCTTCTCAGCTTTGCGGACCAGGAAGCCATGAATTAGCTGCGCGGCTGGATTGCCGATTGCGCGCCACGCACTTGCCGTTGCCACATTTGACACGATGGGGTCTGCGCCCATGGTGAGCCCGCCTACGGCCTCCACCTGGATTTTCTTCTCCTCCAGAAGGTCAAGGATGGCCTCGCCGGTGAGACGCCCGCCTTCGGCGTGCAGCGTGGTGGTGCGGCAGTCGATGTAGTAATCGCTTGTGCCTCCGGAGGAAAGCTTGAACTGGCCGAGGCGGAAGCTGGTGCGGGCGAGGAGCGACAAAAGCCGCTGTGCATGGGTCGAGG
>Ga0181537_10001206_pt1 | contig 24142 bp, 23 predicted proteins | sample PEATcosm2014_Bin_39_FD_119765 | JGI IMG/M metagenome (GOLD analysis project Ga0181537, IMG submission 119765) | Peatland microbial communities from MTU Mesocosm Facility, Houghton, MI, USA - PEATcosm2014_Bin23_10_metaG | ecosystem: Environmental > Terrestrial > Soil > Wetlands > Peat | place...
AGCGGCGTGAGCTGCACACTGACCTGCGGCAGGCTCGCCAAGTCCGGCACAAAGCGCCTGCGCAGCTCGTTGAGGTCCGGCAGCCGATGCGCGTCGAGATCTTCGGTCAAAATGGTGGCGAGCTCGGCCTCGCACGCTCGGTCGTGGGCGAGACTCAACAGTTCCACCATCAGTTTGCAGGCGGCGCGCGCGGACAGCCGCCCGCACAGATGATCGAACATGTGTCGATATGCCTCGCGCGGCCAGAGTTGATCGCGATAGACCAGGTTCAGTAGCGCCATGGGCTTGCGCCGCAGCGCGTCGATCACGTGGTGATAGTCGACCACATGACCGTGCTTGCCGTCCCGGCTAGGCCGGCCACGCACCAGAGTGAGCACGCGCGTGCCGCCGACGATGAGTTCCACGCGAGCGTCATACAGACGCGCCCGCGGCCGATGCCGGATCAAGCGCGATGGCACCGTATAAAATACCTTGCGCAGAACGAAGCCGCCCGAGCTGGTCACGTAGACCAGCTCTTCCTCGTAATCGGCGGTGCGGGTGTCGGGCAGCGGCTGCAGCACCGCTCGCTCGGCATCGATGCGCTTGAGGTTACGCGCGTTCTTGCGGCCGATGATTTCATCGATGAAGGATCGATAGGCTGCCAGGTCCTCGAAGTCGATCGTGCCGCGCATCAGCAGCGCATCGCGGATCGCGTTCTTCAAGTGTCCGTGCGGACTTTCGATGGCGCCGTTCTCATGGGCGATGCTGCGGTTATTGCGCGTCGGCTCCATGTGGTAATGCCTGCACAATGCATCGTAACGGCGCGTCAGATCCTCGCGCGCGTCGGCATCGAGATTGCAGAACGCCGCCGACAGTGAGTCACTGCGATGCTCGAGCGGTGCGCCGCCCAAAGACCACAGCGCGTTCTGCAGCCCTTCGGCCAACGCCACGTAGCTCTCCCCGCCGAGGATGACGTGCGCGTGCTCGAAGCCCGAGCAGGCCAGGCGGAAATGGTACAGGCGGTGATCGAGTTCAACGCCTGAGACCCGCACAATCAGATCGCCCATCTCGGTGAAATCGGATAATCCCATCTGCCCCGGTTGCTGCACCTGACGGAAGATCACCTCCTGATCTTGACCGTTAAGCGCCCGCCAGTGATGGATCCGCCGCTCCAGTGTTCGGCGCACGCAGTCCGGCAACCCAGGGTGACGGCGCTGCATCTCCTCGAAGATCGCGATCGGCCGCAATCCCGGCGAGGCCTTGAGCATCGGCACGACTTCCGGATCAAAAATCTCGATCAGCGGATCCGGTCGGCGCCGGCCGCGGGGCAGGGTCTTTTGTGAGGGTAATCGGGGGTCGCTCTCAATGCGGTATGCGCTCATCAGGCTCATCGCCGCCTGGGCCGCCGCCGCCGGCTTCGTCTCGGTCAGTCAAGTAGCCAGGGACGGTTACCCGTCCCCAGCCCTTTAAGAACCGTGCGTGACACTTTCGCGTCACACGGCTCAAGCCTTACAAAGCCAGTACAAGCCGGTAACTCGGCTGACGGTATCGAGTAGAATGCCGATCAAGCGGATTCCCCCATTATCAGCCAGCGCAAACGACTCACTCGGCGAGATTGCGCACGTCGAGCAAAGTAGTCCGTGAAAGCCGGATCGTATGGGGTTGCCTGGGCTTGAATCTTGATGTGCCGGACGATGGGAACACTCGCCGCTTGAAATAAATCAAGGTGAGTGACCTTTCCCGACGCATCCCGGACCGAGGCGGAGAACACCCAGTTGCGCCGGTCCTCGGAGCGAAAGTATCGCTGACGCTTCCAGCGAGCCGATTTGTTGGGATGCCTTCGATTGATCCAGCCGATCAGTGCCCGAAACACCTGGGCGTCTACATAGCTGAAGGTCTTCTTCGCCACGACGTGGCGGAAATAATTGGTCCAACCCCTCAACTTGCTGTTGAGTTGCCGGATCAAATCCTCCGTTTTGATCGTGACGCTGGCTTTGATGATTTCGCGAATTCGTTCCAAGAAGCTTTGAATCGCCTTCTTGGAGGGCTTGATGAGGAGTTTGCCCGCGTACTTACGTACGTTGAATCCGAGAAAATCAAAGCCGTCGTCAATGTGCGTGATATGGGTCTTCTCCTCCGAGAGTTCCAGACCACGTTCCCTGAGGAAGGACACAACCGCGGGTTTCACCTTCAACTCGAGCACTTCTTTCGAAGCGCCTGTGATGATAAAGTCATCAGCATATCGGACGACATTGACCTTCTGATTCGTAGGAGCAGCCCGGCGGGCGACCTCTTCCAAACCATCCAGTGTCATGTTAGCCAACGCTGGTGACGCGATTCCGCCCTGGGGAGTACCCGCCTCGGTGGGATAGACGACGCCTTCTTCCATGTAGCCTGCCGCCAACCATTTCCGTAAGATGGTTTTATCCATCGGGATATGGTCGTTCAGCCAAGGGTGACTGATCCGATCAAAACACGATTTTATATCGCACTCAAGAATCCACTGTGCGGATTGCTTTCGTGCCAACGCAATAAAACATTGCCCAATGGCATCGGCAACGGAGCGCTTGGATCGAAACCCGTACGAGTTCGGATCCGCGAGAGTTTCCGCGACCGGTTCCAGTGCAAGGAGTTGCAGGGCCTCCATCGCTCTGTCGCCCAGTGTGGGAATCCCTAACGGTCTGAATTTGCCGTTCTTCTTGGGAATATAAATACGCCGCGACGGCTGCGGGCGGTAGCCCCGCCGTCGTATTGACCGTGCGGCCCGAAGTTTCTGGCCTGCGGTTTTCCACACAATACCGTCAACCCCCGCCGTGTTGCGGCCGGGGTTGGACGCCACGCGTCGGACCGCCAATAGCTTGGCGGATGACGAGTGGGTGAGGAGCCATTGCAAGGCTTTCACCTTGCCCCAGCGACCTTCCCGAGTTGCCTTCGCAATACGCATCTGCAGCCGTTGCACGCATTCGATGAGGGGTCGCCAATCGATGGCGTCCCAAATTGAAGCCGGTGAGGACGCACCGAACGGCGGCAAAACCGTCGTCGTCATTTGCTTTTCCTCATGAGCACGGTTCTACCGATTCTCTTGCGATGTAAGACCCGTCGGACGTGGGCTCACTTTCGTGCCGGGTGATGTTTCAACCCGTATCCGAGCCATTACAGCCCGGCATTCGCTTCTTCCAACATCCCAAACCCGCACCGCCATAGGTCTGTCTTGCGACAGGCTGTCCCCATGCGGGGAGCGATACGGGTTTTCCACGTTCCGCTTGTCGAGTAGCGTTGGGTAAGGTGCCTGCATTCGACCGAGAGGCGTATGGGTCACGAGAATGAGCCAGATAGTCATTGCTCCCGCCTCCTGTACCTTTTGGTCAAGCGTGTCGGCCACTTCCGCTTGGCATGAATCACGGTCTTTAACGCAGATTTAGATGTCTTCACCATACCAACTATCTAGCACTCATCCGGTTTGTGGCTACCAGAAGGGTACGCCTCTCGCGATTGGTACCCCGCACCTTGCGGCGCTTCGTTACATTGTCGGAGCAGCTACTTTATTCATGCTCCTAGATTCGCCCGGTGACACGGGCGGTCCCCGCCGCTATCGTGGGGACAACTCTTCAAGCGACCTCGTGTCGCACATCTGGATTTCATGTACAGCCTCATCTGGTGATCGTTGATGTGTCGACCGGGCATAAGGCTGGTACTCCGTACTTGGGAACACCTCCTCAATACCCCATCGGCTGCGATCACCGACGAGTCGGACCCCAAATAGGTCCAAAATCGCCTTCTGGCGGTTCAAATCCGGTGCGAAAGCTCCGAAATCCGACCTGCCAAAAACTTACCATCCTGATTGACGCGCTTTACCATCCTGATTGTCGCGCTACACTACGGCAGCCTCCCCCGCTCATGCTGTTCGTCGAGCCAAGTCAGGAGCACGCCGAACACCTCGTCGCTGTTCGTGTCCATCATCATCATGTGGGTATTACCTGTGATGCCGTGCGCCGGCAGCTTGATCACATCAGCCGTCCCACCGGCGGCCCGCCAAGCGTCCAGACCCTCGGCGCCTGCAGCCGCCAACCCGCGCCAGAGCGCGTCCTCCTCGATAAAGTCGCCAAGAACCATCGCTGCCGGAGTTCCCGGCAGACCCGGCTCGAAGGCCGTCGGCACGCCATGCGGCTCGATCAGGAGGCAGGCTTTCACCGCCTCCCGCCGCCGATCGGCCGCCTGACATGCGAGGCCCCCACCCTGACTGAAGCCAATCAGCGCACAGGGACCGATTCGGTCGATCGCGTGAACCACCGCGTCGGCCTGCAGCTTCGCCGTGCTCGGCCATCTGGGAACGGTCTGGGCTGACAGACGGTCGAGCGCCGCGATCGGGAACTTGTGGCTGGCGTAGCCGAATCGATAAATCCTCATCGCTTCCTCGTCGCTGCGGAGGAGTGGCGGGTCCGGCCACTCGCCTTTGATCGCGCAAAAGCCCGCCCGGCCACGCTCGACGTTGTCGATGACATAGCAAGCGACCCCGGCCTCCAGGAACCGGGGCAGCCAGCCAGTGCGGCCATCCGGCGTGCTCTCCCACTGCGCTCCCGTCAACCCGCCGCCGTGGGCGAGCAGCAGGGGCGTTTGGAAACGCCGGAGGGTAGGCAGGAAGAACTGGACGTAGGCCGCCTCGACCAAAAATCTGCCGTTCGGGTCGTAGTCCCCGGCGAAGGTCGCGGAATAGCGGATGGGCCGCAGCGGCTGATCAGCGACTCGGATGCGCCGGCCACCGATAAAGAAGCTCCCCATCTGTTCCAAAGCGATCATCTTCTGTTCCCTCCTGATGGGCTAACTGCGTATTCCAGCGATCGTGAACACTGATTCCACGCGATGGTGAACGCTGCGTGGTCTGATAGCGCTACCCGAGACGACCGGTTTGACGAAGCTATCGGTCCAAATTATATATTTTCATTGTGTTCTCCCCCGCACGCAGACGGGCCAATATCGTCTCTTCGCCTTTCTCGCGCGCCAACGAGGCTTGCAACACCTCGGGAACGCGCGTGCGCGGGATACAGACCAGACCATCTTGGTCACCAATCATCAAGTCGCCAGGAGAAATCGACACATCCCCAATGAGAAGCACTTCGTTGAGTGATCCCAATGCATCGAAGTCCTTACCGGTGCCTCGAATCGACAGACCTCTGGCGAACACGGGAAAGCCGATGGCGCCGAGCAATGCACCATCTCGTACGCAGCCGTCGATCACCAGTCCCCCTAGGCCCGCGCAGCTGGCGGCGGTGGACATGATCTCACCCCAGTAGCCTGCTTCGTGAAAGCCCCCGGTATGTGCGACGAGTATATCGCCGGGACTTGCAGCCACGATCGCCCGGTGTAGCCAAAGATTATCATTGGCCGGTCCGCGGATCGTGAATACGGAACCCGCCAGTCGAAACTGTGCGCATACCGGCTTAATAGAGTGCGGCAGCGCGCCGATGCGGCCCGCCGCCTCATGCGCCGTAGCGCTCCCAATCTTCAAGGCGGCTTCTATCACCTCCCTCGAAAACGGCGCATGCGACCTCACCGATATCGATTGATCGACGAACGGGCGCGATATCCCAATTTCACCCTCTGAAGGAGGCTTCATGTTCATTCCCTGCTCGTCTGTAACCGGTGATAGCCGTGAAGCCTTCGCGCCTCGTCCAGTCGCATACCCTGCCGCACGAGGTCGCGAATCGCATCCTCGGATCTCTCGATCCCCTCGGCGGCATCGAGGATGGCATTTTCGTGAATCGCGGGCAGCACCACGACCCCATCGGCATCGCCGCGCAGCAAATCGCCCGGTAGGACGCGAACATTGCCCACCGACACTGGGACTTCGATCGCATCCACCTGCACCCGATCCTTCCCCGTACGCATCCAATTGTCGCGTGAGAAAATGGGGTACCCGATTCGACGACAGAGTGCGACGTCGCGGCAGATTCCATCAATGACCGTTCCGCTGATCCCTTTTCTCTGCGCAATCTCGGTCAAGATATCGCCCCACACCGTTACGTCCAGACGTCCACCATTGTCCAATACCACGATGGAGCCAGCGGGGACATCATCGATGTAGTCTCCTACGGTGCCAGGCGGCGTCTCAGCCGGCGCGTAGCGAACGGTAAAGGCGCGTCCCGAAAGTTGAAAGCCCTCTCCGCGAGGGCTTATCGAGCTGCATTGACCCGCGATACGCAACCTGTCCATCGCATCGCTCAACGTTGCGCAGTCGAGTTTGGCTACCCTGGCAACATTAGAGGCTTGGTTCATGTATCCAGCATCCTTTCATAGTTTGTCCCCATGACAGCGGTGATCGGCTTGCCGGCGAGTAGATCCTTCGCCATCGCAAACTCACGGGCCGCGACCTGCTCGGCGGCGTTCAAAATGTCATCCACTCTTTCGCGTGCAAGAAAAATAACGCCAGTCGAGTCGGCAACGACATAGTCGCCGCTATTAACAGTTTCTTCGCCTATCCGAATCGGCCCTCCCGTCTCTTGTTCGACCACTCGTCCACGCGCGGTCAGCGGAGTCGCGCCACGGGCGTAGATGGGGAACTCAATTCCACGAGCCTCGTCCACATCGCGTACCAAGCCGTCACAAATCACACCCGCGACGCCCCGAACCTTGGCGCCAATCGACAATATTCCTCCCCAAGAGCCTGCCACCACACCCGTGCGCTGTTCCACGACAATCACGTTGCCGGGCTGAGCTGCCTCGATCGCCCGGGCGCCAAGGTGCACCGCCGGGGTCGTCGCGCCCAAGCCGTCAGCCCTGACCGTAAGCCTCACGGTGATGACGCGACCGACAATCTTTCGAAACACCGTGAGAGGCATTAATCCGGTGACGGCACCACGCAGCTGTAGACGGTCCAATGCGTCCGAAACGGCGCACGTATCAAGCCGCGCCAAGCGCGCTTCGATATTGGTCTGGTCGCGGCTCACTTGAGCACCGCAACGATTTCGAGCTGCACCAACATTCCGCCGCGCAAAGCGCCGACTTCCGTATGCCGCGCGGGTCGACTCTTCGGATCCGGGAATGCCCTCACCCATTCCTGGTTTACTGCACTACGAAATCCCTCCTCTTGCACGCGTACGCGTACATGCGCCACGTCTTCGAAACCGCCGCCGGCCCTTTGCAGGAGCGAGAGCATATTGGCGAAAGCGAAGCGTATCTGCGCCTCGAGGCCGTCCGCTAATTTGCCCACGGAGGGATCGACGCCCATGATGCCTGATGAGAACAGCATATTCCCCACCCGCGTTCCAAACGGAATTGGCACCGAATGCGATATGCCGTCGATATCAAACGATTCGCGATGCGCCGCCATTGTCATCGCCATTTCGCGAACGCCATGCCGACGCCGGTGCCGCCCTCAGAACGATATCCTGGAACATACGCGACCAGCTCCATCCGCAGTGCAGTCAGCGCGCCTCCGGCAACAACCCAGTTCAAGATCTCGGACGATCCCATCTGCAGCTTATCCTTCGGTAACGAGCACAAGGCCTCCTGATCGGAGGCCGCAAGCCCCTCAAGCACCTTGCGATCGAGTTCCGTGTCGATGACGAAATGGCTCAATCCTCCCGACGCGATGACTGCAATGCGCTCCTTCCCCGGCCAGGTACGGACCGCGTTCGCGAGGGCTTGGCCGAATGCAAAGCATCGTGCCGCACTAGGCTGATTAGGCAGAAGATACGTGTTGATGAGTATCGGAATCATCGGGATCACTTTATCTGCGCGCATGAGGCGCCGCCGCACGAAGGTGAACGCGTGGCCGAGCGAGCGTGTCTCATGCTGGCGCGTGAATTGTGCGACGTCGAAGTTCTGCTCCATCAGCTGCTCGACCAAATGTCGTCCGAGGTCCGGGCTTCCCGGGTATGCCTCCGCCGTGGTTCCGTGAAATGCCCACAACACCGCGGCTCGCGAGGGCACACTCATATCGCTATGGATGAAATCCGGACGGTCCCAGCTTTCCTTGCCCCAGAATACGGAAAATGTTGGAATGCAGTCATCTAGAAAGAGCTCTTCTTGGTCGTCACCTATCAGAATCACTACATCGGGTGCCGCTTCCTCCAAGGTACGCGAGAGATTCTCGATTGCGTTCTGCACCGCGCGATGTTTGTCATTCCATACGCTCGGCTGAAGCTCTGCATCTATCCACTCAGGCTTCTGACCCAGAAGTTGCTGATAAGGCGTCCGCCGCTGATCGATGATGCCCTGTTCCCGCCACCATCTGGGCTCTTGACTGACCTGCGGGCTGTGCGATGTGGCCAGTCCCAACACTATTTCCGCCATTCCTGCTCCTAAATTAAGCTTGCTTGCGAACTCAACGCCGTCAATTCACAAAGGCCGTGGCCTCGTTCCTCTAGGAGGCGGACCACCCGCCATCGACCGCGAGGACCACGCCGGTTATAAAACTCGATGCGTCTGAGGCAAGGAACACAATCGGGGGACCAATTTCCTCGGCGGCCGCTGCGCGCTTAAGGGGAATTCGATCGTTGATCAGACGCCGCCAACGTTCGGTCGTTTGGCTGGCGCTGGACATGTCCGTGGCGAAAGGGCCGGGCGCGACGGCGTTTACACGAATGGCGCGCGGCGCGAGCTCCACCGCGAGCGCCTTCGTTATCTGCGATACCGCGCCTTTGGACGCCGCATATGCCGATCGATCGGTCATGCCCGCTATACCAGCGGTCGAGGACACATTGACGATAGCGGCGCCGGCGGACATGACGCGGCTCGCGCCTCGACACATCGTCCACGTGCCAAATGCGTTGACTCGCATCACCTGCTCAAAGTCCGCATCGCGCGACTCGCCGATCGGGCCGCGCGTGATAGTTCCCGCGGCATTCACGAGAATATGCAGCGCCCCGAAATCGCGCACTGCCTGGGTAATGATGGCTTCCGCGGTGACGGAATCGGTTACATCGCCGGACAACCACGAGACTTTTGGGCCGTTTGCACCAATGCGTTCTGCACATTGTGCGAGCCGTGCTTCATCTCGCGCAACGAGGATCACTTGCGCGCCCGCGCCGGCGAGAGCGGCCGCGGCGGCTGCGCCGAGCCCGCTGGAGCCTCCGGTGACGATCGCGACTCTCCCGCCCAGATTGAACGCCGAGGTATGCGGCAAACTCATTTATCCTCCACACGAAGTGCACGCCGCAACAGCTTGCCAGCAGGGTTACGCGGTAACGATGCGACGAATTCCACCGAGCGAGGAATCTTGTATGGGGCGAGACGATCCCTGCAAAAGGCGAGAATCTCCTGCTCGCTGAGCAACTCGTCGGGCTCCAGCACAATAAATGCCTTCGGGGCCTGACCGCGATATGCATCGGGAATTCCTATGACGGCAGCTTCCTTAATGGCGTGATGCGCCTCTAAGATCAGCTCTACCTCTCGAGGCCACACTTTGAAGCCGGAGGCGATAATGACATCCTTCGCGCGATCCACGATGAAAAACCACCCCTCGGGGTCCGTGCGACCGAGATCGCCCGTGCGTAACCAGTGATTGCGAAACGCTACCTCCGTCTCCGCTTGATTGCGCCAATAGCCGCCGACCACCTGCGGACCTCGGACCAACAGTTCCCCTACCTCATCTCCCTGCGGCATCTCCTCGAGGGTTTCACTATCGACAATCCTGCACTCGGTCGCCGGGACCGGCACTCCAACCGACAGGGCGCCAGAAATCGAATCGACGGGTGCGCGCGCTCCAAGCGGAACAAGGTGCGTAGGCGATGTCGTTTCCGTCAGGCCGTACGCGTTGTGGATGTAGACTCCTGTGGCCTTTTCCCAGCGATCAACGATCGCCGCTGAGACGGGAGCACCCCCACTGAATAGCTTGGTAAACGCATGTAATTTTGATGGATCGAATCGAGGATGGTCGAGAAGAGCGACGTACGCAGTAATCGCCGCGACCATGCTGGTACAGCGACGCCGCTGTAAGAGCGACAGTACGGTGGCGGGATCGAAGCGGTAGCACATAACCACGGGCACTTGGGCCGCCCAGGCGGTTGCTATATGCGCGACCAAACCGGTAACGTGGGAGAAAGGAGCCGCGGCGAACAGCACATCCTCTGCGTCGAGGCGCAACCAGCGACGATAAACTTCGGCGCTAAATGCGACATTTCCATGGGTGTTCTTCGCCGCCTTGGGCTTACCGGTGGTCCCCGAGGTATACGTCAAAAATGCGATGTCGCTTGATCGGAGGTCAACTTTAGGAACCGGCGCTTGCTTCTGCAGCGAGGAGAATCCCTGCCATTCGGAAGACAACTCCTGTGGGGCCGCGAGGACTTTTAGAAATTCCGGCCTGTCGGTTGGCTGCAGATGGTCAGCCAGTTGCAACGAGACCACACTGACTGAGGCGCCCCAATCAAGCAGCGCGTCACGGAACGCGCCCGCCTGTAGAGCACCGACGAGCGCGGCGCGGGGTTCACCGTCGCGTAGATGGTGCAGCAGCTCCCATCGAGTCAACATGGGACTCAGCGGCATCACGATGGCACCGAGTCTCCATGCGGCGATGATCGCGACGAGCGTTGCCGGGGTATTTTGATTCAAGATCACGATGCGATCGCCCACCGCAATGGTCGGTGCCCAATGGGCCGCGAGGCGAGCGGCTTGAGCGTCGATCTCCTGATAGGACATCGGAGAGTCGAAGTACCAGAGTGCATGCGCGTGCGGGCGCAGTGCCGCGCAACGCTCGAAGCACTCCAATGGGGAATGAACCTCGAGCGATAGTTCCGGAGGCATGTCCGCGGCATAGAGTCGAAGCCAGCGTCTCGTCGCCAGATTCCGGCCATCCGCCTGCGGTGAAGTGTTCGAGCTCATGCCATTTCGTAAAGTTCGCGGAAGCGCTGCGCAATCTGCCGTAGCAGCGCTTCGTCGAGGCCACCAGCCTTCGACGCTGCGAGTGCTTCATCTAAGTGAGCCCGTTCCGAAACGCCAACGAGCAACGTATCGATGCGTCGTTCGCTCAGTGCAAAGCGAAGCGCGAATTGCGCCATGCTCATCCCAGGTGGAAGCAGAGCCCTGAACGCCTCCGCTTTAAGGCGGTCGGCATCGACCTCCGCTCGAGCCAACGAGGAATACGACTTCGCGTAACGATGCAGTTGGCCGCTGTCACTTAGCGCCCCGGCTGCAAGCACCCGAATGCCGACGACGCCGACACTCAACCGCACCGCGCGAGGAATTATCTCGTCGTAGTCTTGCGCGCGCCAGGCGGCGACGGTGGGGATAGCGGCGCTCGGATTCAAGAGATTATAGTAGACTTGCGCGCACTCGAATCGATTCGATTGCAGCACTTCGATCACCGATTCGGTGTGGCCAAGTGCTGTGAACCCCAGTGCACCTATTGTGCCCCGCCTCTTCAATCCCTCCATGATGTCGGCCACGCCTCCAGCCCCAAGGACATCCTGGACGCTCAGAACCCGACCCTTCAAATCGCGTCGTCGGCCGACGCGACTGTGCAGATATAAAATATCCAGCCTCTCACGGCCCAATCGATTCCGGCTACGTTCGATCGAACGATCTATCGATGCTGCGAGATCATCCAGGTCGCCCTCGCCGAAATCTATCTTTGTGCCGACAATCGGAGATGCGCCGAGCGTTCTCAGCACTTTGCCCAAGTTGGTCTCGGAGTGACCGCCGCCGTAGGTCGGAGAGGTGTCGAAGACGCCCACCCCAGCCTTAAGAGCGGCTTCGACAACCGCACACTGCTCCGCGTGACTCCCGCTCACCATAAGACCCGCCGTGCCACCGCAACCGAAGGAGATCTCCGACACCGGTATTCCACTGCGTCCGAGCGAGTTCGTGTGCACGACTACAACACTCTGCGACTGGCGTCGCTCACGATGACAACGTGGGCGCCACGGGCTGCTCGTCCATTCAGCAGTCCCTTCAGCGCCGATTCCGCTGCTTCGAAGCCATAGGACTCGCCCACGATCCCGGACAAACGGCCGGCGTCCGCGGTCACGATATCCACTGCGGTCCGCAGTGCGCCTTCCGAGGCGCCTCGCCCACCCTTCAGCGTCAAGCCCTTCCGGCGTATCAACTCGGGTACGATGCCCGAGGGTTCCATGGAAGTACACGCGAGCACGACTCGCCCTCGTGGTGCTGCCATCTCGACGGCGAGGGCGGCGTAGTGTGGAGGTGCTTCGGTCACGACGATCACGACGTCGAATAGATCCCCCGAGGCTCGAACCGCCGGCTCTCCGCCAGTACTTGCGCCCATGGCCCGCGTCGCTCGGATAGCATCGACTCCTCGTGCGTCACCATACAGGATGACTTGCGATGCCTTTTGATGCAGGGCCACAAGAGCGCAGGCAGCGCCCATTCGGCTCGTGCCCAGTATCGCGACCCGCTCTCCCGCACATACATTGGCATCCAGCATCAACCACTCGACACCGGAAGCGACAGGAAATATGAATGTGGCAAGCTCGATGGATAAACCGTCAGGCACCGGCACCAAGACGGAGCGGCTATCGAGAGTGAGTTCTTCGGCATAGCCACCCCAGTTCTGGCGGTCGGGCCGATGCACGATGTGACCATAGCGCGGGGACTTGCAGAACCTCCTCTGCCCGTCGCGGCACCAATCGCAGACGCCGCATGGACGCGCATCGTCGATCAGCACGCGCCGGCCGCGCAATGCCTTGAGAGCCGGCGCCGCATCATCGCCGACATCCTCCACGACCCCGACTATTTCGTGCCCTAGAACCAACGGAGCCCCCATGACAGGCCCATACCCACAGAGAGTCTCGACGTCGGCTATGCAGACCGCACTGCCTTCGACCCGAAGGATCGCTTCTGCGGCATCGGGTCGTGGTGCCGGTAATTCCTGCAGTTCGAGTACCCCCCCACCCATAAAGACCAAACCGCGCATCACTCTGCCGCTGCGACTTGACGCAGGTCCTTACCGTATAAATGCGTCCACCACTCCTCGTCCCGCGCAACAACGGCCGCGGCGCTCTTAACCTGCCGATAGTCACAAGTTAACGCTTTGATCGTCGGCGCTTGCCCGTCTCGCGTCTGCTTGGCCATACCCAAAAGCAGCCTGCGCATGCGCACTATTGCCTTATCGGTCATGCCCAGGTGCTCGACCGACCGATCCTGGATCGGTCCCATCGACTCTTGGACGGCGATGTCCTGCATTGTCGTGCCATAGAGTCCCGTGTAGGTCTTACCAGCCGATATACCCTCGCGATCCTGCAACCAACGATTCTGGGATGTCCCATTGCGTCGAAAATCCGGAAGAAGATCAACACCCATGCGCAGGCCCAAGAAGGTCTCGTGCGCTTTGACCTCCGTAGGAGACAACGGATGGTCGTTGTCGTACCACACCAGATACATCGCGGTGTTGTGGGTATCCAGGGGCACCGAGGCTTGCATGTACACCGGAGGAATCATGCTGTAGAACGGCAGCGCATATGCGGTCGCGCGCACATAGCTCATTTTTTCCGGGTCCGTGACCGCCTTACGGATCGCACCGTACACGAAGCCGAATTCCGTATCTCGAACGTCGATGTCGGGGGATGTATCGGTTGACGGGCGCGAGCGCCGGCCATCGGCGTGAACTTGATCCTGCGTATAGTCGCCCGAGGCACTCGTCTCAGCGCTATGCAAAAAATCGCTATGGGCGGAATCCAACGATCCCTCGAGCGACTGGACGAAGTTCACATTGTAGACAGCCTTACGCACAGCATAATGGCTCGGTGGTAAGTCCATCCAGGAAAAATGGGGAGGCGCAGGCGGATCGCCCACCCCCATATAAATCCAAAGGAGACCGCCGGCTTCCCGGCAAGGATAACTTTTAGTATTGACGCGGCCGCACATGCGGCTGCTTTTTGGTTCGCCGGGCATCTCGACCACATGGCCCTTCACGTCAATTTTCCATCCATGATAGATGCAGCGAAGGCCCGACCCCTCGTCGCGCGCCAGCATGAGCGACGCACCGCGGTGGGGACAAGCCTCCGCCACCACACCTACCTCACTGTCCGAGTTTCGCCACGCGATTAAGCGCTCCCCAAGAAGCCGAATGCGGACCGGGCCCTGCCCGCTCGGAGGAATCTCCTCCAACAAGCATCCCGGCATCCAGAAGCGGCGCAGGACGACACCCATCGGTTCGCCCGCTTCCACGCGACACATAAGGTCGTTATCGGCCCTTTGCAACATAGTGCAATCTCCATAATTTTCGCCAACCGCTCATTATTCCTTCGATACGTTCGATGAGCCTTCCGCTGTCCTAGTGATCCGCGAAGGCTCGCGAATAAACCTTGCGACAGTTACCTTCGAAAATCTTGTATTTGTCGGCTTGGGTAAGCCACGGGATCGAATCGATGATGGGCTTCAGATCATCAAAGTCACGGCCGCTGGTCGCGCAGCGGATCGTGCCGGTGCCCGGCCGCTCGGTCCCAAACATGCAATTGTCCACGCCCAAGACGCGCAACTGGAATTCCAGAGATTCAGAGGAATAATTGCAGGTATCGAAATATAACTTGCGCAGTTGCTCATCAAAGCTCATCTCGCCACGTCGTTCGGCCCAAGCGCGGAAGCGGCCCATTTGATATGGAATTGCGCCACCGCCGTGTGAAATCACGATCTTCAAGCCGGGGAAATCCTTGAATACCGAACTCTCGAGCAGCGAGATCACCGCGATGCTTTCTTCGTTGATGAATTTCAGCGTGTACGATTCGCGCGGATCGCAGCAGCCCGCCGAATGAACGAGCGCGGGCACGTCGAGTTCCACGAGCTTCTCATACAGGGGATACCAGAACGAGTCCCCTAGTCCTGGTGGGGGTGACTCCTCTCCTTCGGTCGGATCAGGATTGAGCAGACAGCCCACGAAGCCAAGTTCCCGGACACAGCGCTCAAGTTCCTCAATACAATTTTTTGGGCTGTCGCGCCGATATTGCGGTAGTCCAGCGACGCCGCGGAAACGATTGGGGAACAGGCGACATTTCGCGTGGATCACATCGTTTACGGCTCGTGTCCACATGGTCCCGACGCGAGCTGGGCGGATCGAATGCATCATCATATAGGGACGCGGCGAGAGAAACTGAACGTCGGTGCCAACGCCGTCCATGATCGTGATGAGGCGCGAGGCCGTCCTCTCAACCGTCTCATCGGACACCCCCGAAAATGGTGCCGACGGATTCGCGCGGCTCGCCACCAGTTCGGCCATGTACTGGTAAAGTTCCGGTGGCATTGCGAGATGCGCGTGGCTATCGACGATCATGAAAGTCCTCCCCTTCGCCGTTATGGGACTATAGTACCATAAGTGCACACATTAGAGCGTTCCCACATCAGACGTCAAGATACTTTCGCTCCGCCTTCATGCGAAATCGTCGGGGACGGATGAAGCCGGCGCGCGAGAGACCAGCGATGCACTTCGGACGCGCCGTCGTATATTCGGAAGCCGCGAATCTCGCGATAGATTTTCGCCACCGGGTGATCGTCGGTCACGCCGGCGCCTCCCAGGACCTGCACGGCCCGGTCAACGACCCTGGACAGTGCCTCCGAGCAGGCCAGTTTCGCCATGCTTGATTCGCTCGAGGCGGAATGCCCTTCGTCCAGCACCCACGCGGTGTGATCAATCAGAAGCAAGCTCTGCTGCAGGTCGACGAGGTTGTCGGCGAGCATGAAACCCACTCCCTCGTGTTCGGCAAGGGTCTTGCCGAATGCCTTTCGGGTATGAGCGTAATGCAAGGCCTGCTCGTGTGCCCTGCGAGCCGCTCCCCACCATCGCATACAATGCGTGAGTCTCGCGGGGGCTAGGCGCACCTGCGCGTAGTGGAAGGCCTCGTGGGACTTTCCAAGCACCGCATCGGGTCCGACCCGCAAACCCTTGATGTCGATCACCGCGTGCCCCCCCGGTAACGAATTGTCCAACGTGTGGAGGACGCGCTCGATGCGAACGGCGGGGTCCGCCATGTCAATCAGGAACATGGTCGCCCCATGCTCGGTCTTCGCCATCAAAATCCCCAGAGCGGCCCCCTGAGCACCGGTGATGAGCCACTTCCTACCATCGATTATCCAACCGTCGCCCTGTGGGCGCGCCGCGGTCATCAACATGTGCGGATCGGATCCGGCGCCCCCATCCGGTTCGGTCATCAGAAAGCAAGAGCGGATCTCCCCCCTGGCGAGCGGACCTAGATACGATTCCACTTGCCTGGGGGTCGCGATCTTCTCGAGCATGTACATATTGCCCTCATCGGGCGCCATGACATTCATCGCGAGAGGACCCAAGAGTGAATAGCCGGCTGCCCTCAATACCGTCGCGGTCTGGCGGTGGTTCAGCCCATGGCCGCCGAATTTTGTCGAGAGTTGCGGTGCCAGCAGTCCGCGCGTGCGCGCCGCCGTTTGAAGCTCACGCCGCAGTTCATCAGACGGCCCGTGGGGACCGATTCGAGGATCCCTCTCATACGGGATGACCACCTCGGAGAGGAAAGCATGCGTCGCTCGCTCGAGATCGAGTTCCAGCTTGGTGCGCGCAAAGTCCATGAGTTCACCTCCTCAGCGGATGGCCATGTGCGGCGGCTATCTCTGACTTGCCGGGATCGTGACGACGAGACCCTCGAGGGCGTCCGTTATCGCGATTTGACACGAAAGGCGCGAATTCGCTCTAGTATTATTCGCGAAATCCAGCATGCCCTTCTCCAGCTCGCTGATCTCCCCCAACCGCCCCAACCAAGCGGCGTCCACGTAGACGTGGCACGTGGCACACGCACAGGCTCCGCCGCAATCGGCGTCGATGCCCGACACGTTAGTTTTGACGGCCGTCGACATGACGCTATCGCCCACTGTTGCGTCGACGGTGCTTTTGGTTCCATCCGAACTCACGTACGTAATAGTGGGCAAGATCGCTCGCAGTCAGACTGCGACCTCCTTCATGGATATCTTAGAGTTGCAGAGTCGCTCGACATTGACGGTGCAACGCGCTGCGATGAGCCTGCGACCCATCAGGAATTCTGGTGCCGCATTCACCGCTTCGACCGCTTGCACTTGCTGTCTGTCGTTCAAGTGAAATACGGCAAACCGACCTTCCGCCGCGTCTCCGCGGACAACGAGTCGTGCGACCTGAATCGGCAGGCCGGCGATCTGTAACTTGGTGTCATATTGATCCGACCAAAACCACGGCACTTCCTCGGCTGGCAGAGGTCCGCCGCAGATGGCGGCCGCCGCCTGCTTGGCCTGCTCGAGGGCGTTGGGGACGCTCTCCAGACGCCACCTTTGGCCATAGAGCGAGATGGGCCGCCGTGTGCAATCGCCGATCGCGTAAATATCCTTGTCGCTGGTACAGGCCCGCTCGTCGACCAGAATGCCGTCCTGACACTCAAGCCCCGCAGTGTCGGCCAATTCCTGGTTCGGTACGGCGCCGACGCCGACGAGCACCGTGTCAGCATGCAATTGCTCCCCCCCGTCGATCTTCACCCGATGGACTCCGTTTGACTCCATGTCTATCGAGCACACCGAACGATTGAATAGAAAACTCACACCGTGCCGGCGATGGTGGCCCTCGAAGTAGTCTGAAAGCGCCCTACACGCAACCCGCGCCAGCACGCGTGGCTCGCGCTCGATCACCGTGACCTCGGCGCCCAGAGCTCGCGCCGATGCCGCGGCCTCCAGTCCAATGTACCCAGCGCCGATGATCAATACCGTCGATCCGGGTCGGAGCGAGGCCTTGAATCGTGTCGCATCGAGGGATGTGCGAAGCTCATGAAGCCTTGTAGCTGCGTGCGCGACCCACGCCATTCGACGCGCCCGAGCTCCGGTCGCGATGACCAGGTGGTCGTAAGGAAACTCACGCCCGTCGGTTAGCACCACGCATCGGGCCTTGCGATCCAATCGCTCGACCCGAGCGCCGAGGAACAGATCGATATCCTGCTGTGCGTAGAAGCTTGTGGGCTTCCATTGGATGCTCTCGTCCGTGCATTTTCCGAGGAGCCACGCCTTGGATAGCGGTGGGCGCTGGTAGGGAGCCGCCACCTCCTCGCCGATCAGGGAAATTGGGCCCGGAAAGCCGGCCTGACGCAGGTTTGCAGCACACGATGCACCGGCCTGGCCGGCACCCACGATGACGACTCCATGTTTGCGGGCGCTTGGGGCCTCCATAAAATTCATAACATCCTGCCGGCAGATACCCCCGGACCGACGCCCGCATCCCATTCCAGCGGCAACGTCTCCAGTCCGAGCGTCACACCCGTGTGGTACGTCAGAATCGAGCCCGGGCGAATTCGAAGATTCGGGAGGCGCGGCAAGAGCTCCCGCAGCATGACTTTCAACTCCAGCCTTGCCAGGGGTGCGCCCACGCACATGTGAATTCCGGACCCAAACGCACAGTGGCGTTGCTTGTTTTGGCGATCGAAATCCACCTGCATGGCGTTTGGAAATTGCGACTCGTCCAGTCCCGCCGCCGAAATCAGGCACAACACCATATCCCCCGCGCGCAGCGGCATGCCTTCGAAGACGGCGTCTTTCACCACCACACGAGCGATGCTGATGATGCTGTAACGACGCAACAGTTCCTCGATGGCCGTCGGAATGCGGCTTTGGTCGCGCACAAGCTGCTCCCGCTCCTCGGGATGTTCGGCCAAGTGACGCAGCACATGAGTCATCTGGGCAGCGACGGTATCGAGCCCGCCGTTGAAAAGCGTGATGACGATCGACAACATCTCCTGCCGCGTCAACGGCCGGCCATCAACGCGAGTTCTCAAGAGAGCGGGCATGATATGTCCGCGCAAATCACTGGGATCCGCCAATCGCTCATCTAGCCAGCCTTCCAGGAAACTCACACTGAGGTCGTGGGCGCGGTTGGATTCCTCCGCCGTCGCTCCATGAAAGTAACTGTGTACCCAGCCGGTCAGCTCGTCGCGTCGTTCCAGCGGAAGCCCCAGCATGCGCATGAAAATCTCGACGGGCATGCGCATCGCGAATCCCTTCACGAACTCCCCACTGCCCGCCGACACGAACTCCTTCGTCAAGCGACGTGCCGTCTCCTCAATGTCCGGCGCAAGGACGTCGAGCACTCGGTGGCCGAAGAGCTCGACCACCCCTAATCGGTACTTGCCGTGTTCTGGCGGATCGAGGTGATGCGGAATCGACGGCACCGAGCGCTCCACGGGAGGCACTCGGATATGTTTGGTCGAAAAGAGATCGGAGTTGCGCAGGATGTTCACGACAATATCGCGTCGTGCGGCGCACCAATGCCCTCCGAGCTCGGGTGAGAAGAAAAAGCCGGGTCCGGACGCAAGCTCGTGCAAACGGGTCCAGGGGTCACTGTGCATGACGCCGGTCTTATAATTGAAGGGGATGACTCGATCCTGGGGTAAAGCCCGGGCCAGATGCGGACAGGTCATGCGCAACTCCAAGCCACTACAGGTATGCCTGTTATGGGCTTTCCGTTTGTATATGGGTATATTGTACCGTGTTGGTGCAACATATCAAGTGTGCTCCGTCAAGCGCGGCGCGTGAAGTCTCGCGGAGGGTCTATGGGAAATCAGCAAGAGACTGCAAATGTGACCGGGGCAGCGAGCGGCATTGGGAAAGCGAGCGCTGAGCGATTAATCCGTGAGGGCGTGTGCGTGATTGTGACCGATATCGAGCGCGAGTCTGGGGAAGCGGTTGTTCGTAAAGCGCTTGCTGCAGATTTCCTATCCGAATACATGAGACTCGACATGCAAGATGAGAACTCCTGGAAGGACGTGTTACGCACCGTGGAGCGCAGACATTGACGACTGGATATCCTTGTGAATAATGCCGGGATCGTGCATCGCGCCCCGATAGTCGACACGTCTTTTGAGGATTTTCGGCCGGTCATGCGAGTCAACGCGGACGGGACATTTTTGGGCTTGAGGCATTGTATCCCGTACTTACGAGCAAGCGGTGCCGGCTGTATCGTGAACATGTACTCGGTGGCTGGCTTGAATGGTAATCCGAACATGAGTGCTTATAGCGCGAGTAAGTGGGCTATACGGTCGTTGACCAAATCCGCGGCGCTTGAATGCGCGCGCGACAACATCCGCGTCAATTCGGTCCATCCCGGACTAATCGATACACCCATCAACGATCGCCTTGTCGAGGCCCATTCCGAGGAGCGCAGCGCGAAAGTATCCAAATGGGCTAATGACATTGTTCCCATCGGACGATGTGGTACGGCAGAAGATGTTGCGTCCGCAGTTGCATTGTTGGTCTCGGAAGAGTCCCATTACCTGACCGGACCGAAGATTGTCGTCGACGGTGGATTGATGCTTCCATGAAACCTCTTGTCGTGATTACCGGCGGCGCCGGCAATTTGGGCAGCGCCTGCGCGCAGGCGTTCACGGAACACCGCTTGCTGCTCGCCGATCGAGCCGTCGGGCCGTTGCAGGGTGCGTCGAATCTCTTGTGCGCCCTGGGGTTCGAGACGCGCACGGTTGCCGCAGACATCTCATCGCCTGAAGGTGCCGAGACGATAGCTCGCGCAGCCCGCGAATGGGGCGGGTTTTCGATACTGATCCACACCGCCGGGGTCGCCCCGCCTGCCCCGCCACCGGCAATCTACGCCGTCAATTTGTTCGGCACAATCAACGTCCTCGCCGCATTTGAATCTCTGACAGGCACCGGCGCGGTTGGTGTTTGCCTCGCTTCGATGGCCGGGCACCGGGCAATCGCGCGCCAATTCGACGGTTTATTGGCGGAGCCTGCCTGCAACCCGGAGCAACTCTCCGCACATATTGAGGGGTTAGCCCCATCAGTGCCCGCCAGTCGCCTCGCGTACGCGGTGTCGAAGAGAGGAACGATACTGCAAGTGCGGCGCCGCGCGATGAATTGGGCCCGGCGTGGAGCGCGTTTGCTCTCAGTGTCGCCCGGCATCATTGCAGATACTGCGATGGGTTCTCATAGGGGGTCGCAGATTCCATCTGACGGGGATGAGATCCCGCAAGGCAGGTTGGGCCTTTCCTCGGAAATCGCTGCGGTCGTGCGATTCGCCGCTTCATCCGAAGCGAGCCTCATGACGGGCACGGATCTCTTGGTCGACGGTGGATATCTGGCGGCGGTCGATCACGGAGCTAGCGAGGCACGGCGGGAGCAGTGGCACAGCCTGATGATCTAGGGTGCACGTTTCGGCGCCTCCGCTTCGTTTTGTGCATTAGCGGAATCGTGTACTATGTTGGAACTTCGGCTGCGAGGCGAGTCAGGCAAAATCATGTCGAACCTTATCGGCGGACGCACAAATCAGAAGCTGCGCACGCACATCGCGCTCGTTGAGTGCGCTGCGCAACTTGTCAAGGCCGGGAAAACCTTCACTGTTGCCGAGGTGGCGGATATCGCCCGAGTGGGACGGACCACTGCGTATCGTTACTTTCCGACAGTCGAGCAGCTGGTCGTTCACGCATCCCTACACGCGATTACCGAGGTGGAAAAGCAGAGTATCGGGGCGGAGCTAGAAGGCTCAACGTCCCCATATGAGCGATTGCGACGCGTGATTGAGGCGAGCGATCGCTCAATCAACGAGCACGAGCATCTGTACCGGACGATGTTGGTGCACTCCGTAAACGGAGACAATCAGCGGGATAACGATTTGCCGCGGCGCTCCGGCGCCCGCAAGGCGGTTCTGGACACGGCGATTGGAAGTCTAAAGCGCGAGCTCGGCGAGAGACGCTACGAAAGATTGACTGCGACCCTGAGTCTATTCCTCGGGATCGAGGCCGCCGTCGTGTTGCGCGATGTTTGCCTGGTTTCGGACGAAGAGGCCCGTGAGATCAAGGTGTGGGGTGCCAATGTCATCCTTCAGGCCGCGTTGCTCGAGTCATCCCAAAGAGCAAACATCGCAAAATCAAAAAAGGATGCCAAGGCCAGGCCACGCGCGAAACGCGCCGCCTAGACTCGCCGCACTTCCTGGCGACCCCCACGGCTAAGGCTCTACAGCGCCTCGATCCGGCTGAGGGCTCAAGGTAATTCCGTATCGAACTTGGAATCGGCGTATCTCCGTTCGCGCCCGCGACGTCCTTTTACTATCTCGAATTCTTTATGGTACTCTTAACCCATAACGAAATGCGACACCATAACCGTCGCTCCTGAATCCCGAGAGACAGGAGCACTCGGTCTTGGCGCGCTTGGACGACGCCGCGGCAAGCGAGAAAGCGAGGAAGCGAGAAAGCGACATAGGCTGGATCTTAGGAGAATCAATGTGGACCCAAAGCCCACGGTGATCGAGCATTTTAGCCGCGTAGCTCCGAAGCATCGGGACCTCTACTACGACGGCGCCTGGCAGAAGCCGCACGGCGGTTACCGCGATACCTGGAGTCCTTCGACGGACGAGAACCTTGGGCCGTGCGCGGAGGCGGATGCCGCGGACGTGGACGCTGCAGTCGGCGCCGCTGGCCGGGCTGCAAAATCCTGGCGCAATACAAGACCGACTGAGCGCGCTGCGATGTTAAAGAGGGCCGCCACCGTCCTTCTCGAGCACATTGACGAACTGGCCATGTTGGACGCCATTAATTGCGGTAATCCGCTCACACAATTGCGCGGGGACATCCGTGCGGCCGCCACCATGATCAACTTCGCCGCCGGACTCGTCACCGAGGTCAAAGGCGAGACGGTCCCGACACCCGGCGGCATCATCAACCTGTCCCTGCGCGAACCCTACGGCGTGGTCGGGCGTTTGGTTGCGTACAACCATCCTTTACTATTTGTGGCGGCCAAAATGGCGCCGCCCCTGATCACCGGCAACGCGGTCATCATGAAGCCACCGCATCAGGCCCCGCTCTCAACGTACCGCTTCCTGGAACTCATCGAGGGGATATTCCCGCCGGGCATCCTGAATGTGCTCACGGCAGATCGTCCCGGATCCGAGGCACTGGTGGTCCATCCGGGCGTGCCTCGCATCTCTCTCGTTGGCAGCGTCCCCACCGGACGAGCCGTCGCTCGGTTGGCTGCTGATCGATTGAAACACACGACACTGGAACTGGGCGGAAAGAACGCATGCATCATCTACCCCGATGCCGATGTCGAGCAGGCGGCTCGCGCCGCTGCTGAGGCGATGAATCTTGCGTGGTGTGGACAATCATGCGGTTCCATCTCGCGATTATTCCTGCACGAGCAGATTCACGATCAGGCCGTGGGCCTACTGCTCAAGGAGATCAAGCGATTCAAGCCCGCCTTGCCCGTGCAGGAAGCAACCACGATGGGCTGTGTGGTGTCGAAGGCGCAATTTGAGAAGGTGATGGGCTACATCCAGCTTGGGAAGGAACAGGGTGCAAAGCTCGCCTGTGGGGGCAGGCGTCCCGATGATCCGGCGCTGGCTGCCGGCTTTTTCGTGGAGCCGACCGTATTCACAGACGTCTGTCAGGATATGCGGATTGCCAATGAGGAGGTCTTCGGCCCAGTGCTCTCCGTCATTGCGTGGAACGACGAGGCAGAAATGCTTGAACAGGTCAACCGGGTCGAATATGGCCTGACCGCTTCCATCTGGACCAAAAGCCTCGATTGTGCGCACCGAGCGGCGGGTGCGGTCGAGGCAGGCTACATCTGGGTCAATAGCGCAGGAGCTCACTCGCTTGGCACGAACTTCGGTGGCTACAAGCAGTCGGGAATCGGCCGAGAGAACGGGCTAGAGGAGCTCTTGAGTTACACCCAACAAAAGAACGTGAATATCACGATTGGGGAGAGCGCGCCCCGTCGGGCGTTGGTCGAATGACGGCGGAGCAATCCGGGATTCGGAGACCTTGACCAGATTTCAGGGGGGGACGATGACTTCCAAGGCGATTCCATCTCACGTTCCGCCGGACCGGGTCCGGCAATTCTCTTGGCATGGATGACAGGATGAATCGGGCGATCCGGCTCTTACGCTCTCCCGTAGGTTGCGAGACGAGCGTCTGTTCTACCTGCCAGCGGGGGATCGCAATCCCTTTGGTGTGTGGGTCCTCACGCGCTACGACGACATACGCAGAGTCCTATTGGACACCAACCATTTCACGAGCCACCACATCGCCGGCTGGAATACATTGGCCGGGGTTGATGAGCTATTGATCCCCGTCGAGCTCGACCCGCCAGACCTGAACCGCTATCGGACGTTCATGTCCAAATTTTTCGCGCGCTCCGAATTGGAGAAGATGAGACCTGCCATGCGCGCGGCCTCGCGCGCGGCGATAGAGGCCGTCGCGACGAAAGGTCGCATGGACATTGCACCCTATTGCTA
>Ga0181537_10001207_pt1 | contig 24099 bp, 21 predicted proteins | sample PEATcosm2014_Bin_39_FD_119765 | JGI IMG/M metagenome (GOLD analysis project Ga0181537, IMG submission 119765) | Peatland microbial communities from MTU Mesocosm Facility, Houghton, MI, USA - PEATcosm2014_Bin23_10_metaG | ecosystem: Environmental > Terrestrial > Soil > Wetlands > Peat | place...
GCGCTCATTGGCTCGGTGCCGACCGGCCGCGCGGTGATGAAGGCCGCGTCCGACACGCTCAAAGCGCTGATGCTGGAGCTCGGCGGCAAGAATGCACTGATCGCCTATCCGGACGCCGATCCGGACGAAGTCGCCGACGGCGTGATCGGCGGCATGAATTTCACCTGGTGCGGGCAATCCTGCGGCTCGACCAGCCGCGCCTTCGTGCACGAAAAAATCTACGACGCCGTGCTCGCGAGAGTGAAAATGAAGATCGCGCATTACAAGCCGGGCATCGCCACCGATCCGGCCACAACGATGGGTTCGATCATCTCCAAGGCGCAGTACGAGCGTATCCTTGGCTTCATCGACAGCGCCAAGCAGGAAGGCGCGCGGCTTTTGACCGGCGGCGGCAAGCCGAGCGATCCGGCACTGGCCAAAGGCTTCTTCATCGAACCGACGGTGTTCACCGACGTACAGCCGACCATGCGCATCGCACGCGAGGAGATTTTCGGCCCTGTGCTTTCAGTGTTCAAATGGCGCGATGAGAGCAAGATGCTCGACGAAGTGAATGCCGTCGAATACGGACTCACAGCATCGATCTGGACCAACGATCTGTCCACCGCGCACCGCACCGCCGCCGCGGTGCAGGCGGGATTCGTCTGGATCAACGAAGTCTCGAAGCATTTCCTTGGCGCGCCGTTCGGCGGCTACAAGCAGTCCGGCATCGGCCGCGAGGAATGCTTTGAGGAAATGCTCGCCTATACGCAGGAGAAGAACATCCACGTGCGGCTCAAGCCGGCGAAGGCACAGCAGTGACTAGAGCTTGAACGTCTCATAGGTCGACGGATGGAATAACTCGTCGACAGCGACGCGGCGCGGCGACAGACCTTCGAGATGATGCTGGGCCAGGAAATAATCGAGTACTTTGCGGTTTCCCCCGACGCCGTATGACCAAAAATCGTGGCCAATCAGATCGCGCGCTTCCTTGAGCCGCTCCTCGACAAAGGGCAGCGCGACTTTGGTCGCCGACGTGTCGGAAAGTTTCCTCATCGCCGCCGCCTTCGCCTGTTCGAACGCCTTGAGCACGGCGCCCGGCAGCCAGGGATGCTGTTCGGCCAGTGTGCGGCGAATGCCGATCACATGCATGATCGGGAAGAATCCGGTGCGCTTAAAATAATCCTTTGCCACCGCGACCGGATCGGGAAACAACCAGCCGATATGCGGATGGCCCTTCTCGATCAGCGTCGGCGGCCGCGGCGCGATAAAGCCGTCGATCTCGCCGGCTTCAAGGAGGCCCGAAATCGTTTTGCCTCCGGGCGCATTGTCGAGCCGCACGCCAGCGGGCAATTTGACCGTGATCTTTTCCGGCCGTCCGGCCTCCTCGATGCCGCCGCGAATCCAGTGGATGTCCGAACGCTTGACGCCGTAATCATCTTCGAGGAAGGCGCGCGCCCAGACATTGGCGGTAAGCTGATATTCCGGCACGCCGACTTTGCGGCCCTTGAGGTCTTGCGGCTTTTTCACGCGATCAGTGCGGACATAGACCGAAGTGTGGCGAAACGCTCGCGAGACGAAGGCCGGCACCGCGATATAGGGGCAGTCATTCTGCGCCGTCTTGACCGTGTAGCTCGACAATGACAATTCGCAGATATCGAATTCGGCGGCGCGAAAAGCACGAAAGAAAATCTCCTCCGGCACGAGTGCCATAAAGACCGGATCGACGCCATCGATCTGGACGCTGCCATCGAATAAGGCGCGATTGCGGTCGTAATCGCCGACCGCGACGGAAAGATTGAGCTTGGCCATTTCCAATCCCTAGGGCATTTGTACGCCCTGAATAGCCGCCTCCGGCGGGTCATGCCAAGATGCAATCCGGCGTTGCCCGCTCTCACCGACCGTTGCCTGGACTGACCATGAAGCGTTACCGCCCGCTCGTTATGGCCGTTGCTGCCGCGCTGTCATGCGCATTGTCACGCGCCGGGGCGGCCCAGGACGCGGGTCCGCAAGTCTACAGTGACGCCGGCAATATCGTCATCGAACGCAACGGCGCCAAAACCAAGCTCACTTCGTCGGAGATGGACGTCGATCCGGTACTGTCTCCGAGCGGCTCGATCGTCGTCTATACCCGGCAAGGGCGCGGACGGAGCGTCCACGGCTATGACGTCAGCCAGGTCTGCACCATCGATCCGCGGCCTGACGAACTGCGCCAGATCAACGCCGACGGCACTGGCGACAAACTTTTGCTCAAAGGCCGCAAAGGCGATCCCAACGACCAGCTCTGCGACTTCAAGAGTAAGCAATTCAGTTCCGACGGCAGGCGACTTTATTTTCTGACGCCCGGTTCGGACCGGTCCGGCGCGCTGCACGTGCTTGACATGCGCAGCGTCGACGACCGCTTTGTGATTTCGGCCAACGATCTTCTGGTGCTCAACTTCTGCACCAACAAATACAAGGACGATTTGGTCGTCCTGCAACGCCGCGAGTTTCTGCTCGGCGGAACCTACAATTGGTATTGGCTCTATGATTCGACGGGCAAGAAAGAGCTGGGGCCGCTCGGGGAGTTCGACAATCCGGACGACATGGTGCGTCAGGCGCATGGCGTCTGGTGCGGGACTAAACCCTAGCGCCCCGCAAACGGCTCGGCGGGTGCGATGTCGGTGAGCTTGAACTGCACGCGTTCCTCGCCCTGCCAGCGGTCGAGTGAGAACGAGCCGGCGGCATGAACCTGCCGGCCGCGGCTGTTGCGCAAAGCGATGCCGAGCTTTTGCCCCGCGGCGCGGAAGGCGATGGCGTTGACGCCGGCGCCGTCGGCGGATTTGAGCCGCACCTTCATGTGCGCCTGCCCGACCTCTTCGGCATAGGTCACGGTATGCGCCGGCAGCGCCAGCACCGGTTCTGGATTGGCCGATCCGAACGGTGCGGCGCGATCGATCATCGCGACAAGGCTGGCGTCGGCTGCCGCCGCGGTGACCGCGCCATCGATCAACAGGCCACTGGTTCGCCGCGCGGCCTCGACGTCGGCGCCGAGCGTTGCTTCGAGAAAGGCGCGGAGCGACGCCAAGCTGCCCTTCTTCAGCGTGACGCCGGCCGCCATGGCGTGACCGCCGCCCTTGAGCAAAAGCCCCTCGGTGACCGCGCGCCGTACCGCGCGGCCGATATCGACGCCGGCGATGGAACGGCCCGAGCCGGTACCGATGCCGCTGGGCTCGAGCGCGATGGCGAACGCGGGCCGGCTGAATTTTTCCTTCAGCCGCGCCGCGACGAGGCCGACCACGCCTGGGTGCCAGCCCTCCGCGGCGGTCACCACCACCGCACCCTTCTCTTCGATGCCGAGCGCGGCGAGCGCCTCGGCTTCCGCTTGCGCCAGCGTGTCCTGCTCGATCGCCTGCCGCTCGCGGTTGAGCCGGTCGAGCTCGGCGGCGATTTTGGCCGCCGCGATCGGATCGTCCTCGATCAGAAGCCGCACGCCGAGATCGGCGCGGCCGATGCGGCCGCCGGCATTGATGCGCGGGCCAAGCAAGAATCCGAGATGCCAGGCTTCGGGCGGCGACGACAGCCGTGCCACATCCATAAGGCTGACATGACCGGGTCGTTCGCGACGGCGTAGCGCGATCAGTCCCTTGGCAACGAAGGCGCGATTCAATCCGGTCAGCGGCACCACGTCGGCGACGGTGCCGAGCGCCACGTCGTCGAGAAGGGTGAGCAAATCGGGCTCCGGCCGCTCAGCGGTCCAAAAGCCCCGCTCGCGCAGCACGCGGTTGACCGCGACCACCGTCATGAAGGTTAAGCCGACCGCGGCCAGATGGCCGAGACCGGAGAGATCATCCCGCCGGTTCGGATTTACGATTGCCACCGCTGGCGGCAATTCCTCATCGGCCTGATGGTGATCGACGACCACGACATCGACGCCGCGCGCTTTGGCGTCGGCCAGCGGCTCGACGCTGGTGGTGCCGCAATCGACGCAGACCAGAAGCGTCGCACCGCGCTCCGCGAGCGCACGCACCGCTTCGATATTCGGGCCGTAACCTTCGAACAGCCGGTCGGGAATGTGGATGATGGGGTCGAGGCCGGATTGACGCAGATAGCGCGTGAGCAGTGCGGCGGACGTCGCACCATCAACATCGTAATCGCCGAAAATTGCGACGCGCTCGCTGCGGACGACAGCATCGGCGACGCGTTCGGCCGCATCCTTCATAGCGGTCAGCACATGCGGATCGGGCATCGAGCGCTTGACGGTCGGATCGAGAAAAGCTTCCACGGCGTCGGCTTCGACATTGCGGCCGGCAAGAATGCGCGCAAGCAGTTCCGGAAGGTCATGGCGCTGCGCGATGGCAAGCGCGCGCGCGGCACCGCGATCGTCGAGCCGGTCGCGCCACGCGCGCCCGGTCGCCGAATTATCGACGCCCAGGAATAAGCGACTCTCTGACATCTCTACGATTGCAGAAGTTACGGCCAAACCCTCGGTCTACCGCCGCAACTGCAAATAAGGCCTCAGGCGAACTTATCAAGCTTGCGGTGCTCGGCCCTGATCCAGCGCACGGTACCGGTGGCCGAGCGCATCACCACGGTTTCGGTCTCGATCACGCTACGGCCGAACTTGACGCCCTGGAGCATGCGGCCGTCGGTAACGCCGGTCGCGGCAAACAGGCAATCGCCCTTCACCATGTCCTCAATCTGATATTTCTTGCGCGGATCTGCGATGCCCATTTTGGCGACGCGCTCGCGCTTTTCGTCGGTATCGACGACGAGGCGCGTCTGCATCTGGCCGCCGATGCAGCGCAAGGCCGCCGCCGCCAGCACGCCTTCCGGCGCGCCGCCGATGCCGAGGAAAATGTCGATGCCGGATTTTTCCGGATCGGCGGTGTGAATGACGCCGGCAACGTCGCCGTCGGTGATCAGGCTCACCGCGGCGCCGACCTTGCGTACGGCGGCGATCAGATCGGCGTGGCGCGGGCGATCAAGAATCATGGCGGTGATCGCTTCAGGCTTCACGCCTTTGGCTTTGGCGAGCGCGAGAATGTTCTGGTCCGCCGGCGAATCGAGCTCGACCACGCCTTTGGGATAGCCGGGACCGACCGCGATCTTGTCCATGTAGATATCGGGCGCGTGCAGCAGCGTGCCGTCCTCGGCCATGGCAAGCGTCGCTATGGCGCCCGGCATGTTCTTGGCGCACAGCGTGGTGCCCTCCAGCGGATCGACCGCGATATCGACCTTTGGGCCGCCCTTGGTGCCGACTTTCTCGCCGATGAACAGCATCGGCGCTTCGTCCATCTCGCCCTCGCCGATGACGACGGTGCCGTCGATCGAAAGGCCGCTCAATTCGCGCCGCATGGCGTCAACCGCCGCCTGATCGGATTTTTTTTCGGCGCCGCGCCCGCGCAGCCGCGCCGCGGCCACCGCGGCGCGCTCGCAGACGCGAACGATCTCCAGTGACAAAGCGCGATCGAGGACCTGCTGCGACTTGGGTGCCATAACGCTCTCGTTAGTTCTTCTCGATTCTAATCACTTGCGGCCGGCCAGAAAGGACGTGGTCGCGGCGCACGGCAGCAAGCGCTTTGTGGACCGCATCTTCGCTGGTCGCATATGTAATCAGGATGACGGGAACGGATTCGCCGGAACGGCCGGGTTTCGCCGTGCCGCGCGAACCCGCCGCGTGACGTTGCACGATCGACTCCAGCGATATTTCCTGCTGCGCCAGCCGCCGCGCAATCGTGGCGGCGGTGCCGGGCCGGTCGCGTGCGAGAAGCCGGATGTAGTAGCCACCTTCGTGATGCTGCATCGGCGCCTTGCGGACCGCCGTCATGCGCGCCGCGGGACGGCCGAACGGCGGCGTCACGACGCCGCGCGCAACATCGGCAAGATCGGCGACGATAGCCGAAGCGGTCGCCTCGCCGCCGGCTCCCGGACCGACCAGCGTGATCGGCGCCAGCCCCCGTGCGTCGATGGTGACGGCATTGGTAACGCCCATGACTTGAGCGATCGCGGAATCGCGCGGCACCATGGTCGGATGCACGCGCTGTTCGATGCCGGCTTCGGTCTTTACCGCCACGCCCAGAAGCTTGATGCGGTAGCCAAGCTCGGCGGCGGCGGCGAGATCGGCCGGTGTGATCGAAGAAATGCCCTCCACGTAAATCGCGTCAGGATCGACTTTGGTGCCGAAGGCGAGGCTTGCCAGGATCGCCAGTTTTTGCGCGGTGTCGTGGCCTTCGATGTCGAAGGTCGGGTCGGCCTCGGCGTAGCCGAGCCGCTGCGCCTCGCGCAGGCAATCGTCGAAGGCAAGCCGCTCCTGCTCCATACGCGTGAGAATGTAATTGCAGGTGCCGTTGAGGATGCCGTAGATGCGCGTGAACGAGGCCCCGTTGAGACCTTCGCGCAGGGTTTTCACGATGGGAATGCCGCCGGCGACCGACGCCTCGAAATTCAGTGCGACATGTCTGCGTTCGGCGAGCATCGCGAGCTTTTGACCATGGCGGGCGAGCAGCGCCTTGTTCGCGGTTACGACCGGCTTGCCGGCGCTCAGCGCGGTTTCCACCGCGCGCTTGGCGGGATCACCCTCGCCGCCGATAACCTCGACCAAAACGTCGATGTGGGGATCGCGCGCCAGCGCCACCGGATCGGCGGCCCAGCGAAATTTCTTCGGATCGAAATTGCGTTTCTTACCGCGCGAGCGCGCAGTCAGTGCGACCACCTCGATCGGCCGGCCACAGCGCGCGATGAGTTTATCGCGCCCCTCATCAAGGAGTTTTATGACGGCGCTGCCGACGGTTCCGAGCCCGGCAAGACCGACTTTCAGCGGCTCAGCCATAAACGTCGCCAACCTTGAGGATAAAGCGACGCCAGACTAACGTCGCGTCGCCATGGGAACGACGTTGTGCAGCATTTCCGGGCCTGTTTCAAGAAAGCGCCGGATATTGCGCGCCGCCTGGCGAATGCGCTGCTCGTTTTCCACGAGCGCGATGCGCACATGGCCCTCGCCATGTTCGCCGAAGCCGGCGCCGGGCGATACCGCAACACCCGCTTTTTCGACCAGAAGCGTCGAGAATTCGACGCTGCCGAGTGGCTGGAACGGCTCCGGTATCGGCGCCCAGGCGAACATCGAGGCCGACGGCGGCGGCATCTGCCAACCGGCCCGACCGAAGGAATCCACAAGCGCATCGCGGCGGCGCTTATAGATCGCGCGCATCTCGTGGATACAATCGTCAGGACCATTCAGAGCCGCTGTCGCCGCCACCTGGACCGGAGTGAAGGCCCCATAGTCGAGATAGGATTTAACCCGGCCCAAAGCCGCGATGATGCGTTCATTGCCAACGGCAAAACCGATGCGCCAGCCGGGCATCGAATACGTCTTCGACATCGAGGTGAACTCAACGGCAACGTCCATCGCGCCGGGAACTTGCAACAATGAGGGCGGCGGATTGTCGTCGAAATAGACCTCGGCATAAGCGAGATCGGACAACACCAATAGCGAATGCTTTTTCGCAAAGGCGATGAGTTCGCGATAGAAATCAAGATTTGCGACACAAGCGGTCGGATTCGACGGATAGCAGACGACGACCGCAATCGGCTTGGGAATCGAATGTAATACCGCACGCTCGAGCGCACCGAAGAACGCATTGTCCGGCTCGACCGGCACCGAGCGGATGGCGCCGCCCGCCATCAGAAAGCCGAAGACGTGGATCGGATAGGTCGGGTTGGGAACGATGATGACATCGCCCGGCGCGGTGATGGCCTGAGCGACGTTGGCAAAACCTTCCTTGGAGCCGAGCGTAGTGATGACCTGCGTCTCGGGATTGAGCTTCACGCCGAAGCGGCGCGCGTAATAGGCCGCCTGCGCCCGCCGCAATCCGGGAATGCCGCGTGAAGCCGAATAGCGGTCGGTACGCGGCTTGCCGACAACTTCCTTGAGCTTCTCGACGACATGCGCTGGGGTCGGCAAATCGGGATTGCCCATGCCGAGATCGATGATGTCGGCGCCGCCGTTACGGGCCACCGCCTTGGCGCGGTTGACCTGTTCGAACACGTAAGGCGGCAGTCTCCGGATGCGGTAGAAGTCTTCCATGGGTTGCCCCGGCATTATCTCTCGAACAAACAATACACTAGGATTGATCTGTTATCACTTGCTTTCGGCGCCAGCGGTCTGCGTGCCGCTGGCGGCGGTAGCGGGCGCGGCGGCAGCTTGCGACCCACTCGCCGGTTTTTCCTTCGCCGCTTTCGCGGCCGAACCGGCCGGATTGTGAGTCTTGTCCTGGCCGGGCGCGCCCTGGGCTTGGGAGTTCAAATGATTGCGGTCAGTGATGAGATCTTCGGTCGCCTGCTGGACTTGATCAGGATTCATGGTCGTGTCGCTGCGCGGCGGCGGCATGTCGTGGACAGCCGGAAAAATGGACGGGTAATCGACGCCTGGCGAACAGCCCGACAGGCCAAGCGCCACTGCGCCCGCGATCACCGAGGCCGCAAGCTGCCCACGCGTCGTTGAACCCTGCCGGCGCTTCACGCTTGTCTCCGACCGCCCTGACTCAACGATAGCACTTGGCGCCATTGGCCTGCACTACCGCTTCGCCACCCCTCACCAGTTCAGAAATAGCCCAAACACCCAATACCTTAGAGCAATCTACTTAGAGGACACACTAGCTGACACGCTAAAGTGCTAATATGTCGAAACAAGGACGACTCCCACTTCCTTCCCGGCGACTTGGTACAGGCGGACAGCCAAAGGCGCGCCAAAATTCGCGTCTTGTGCGTAGACGCAGAGCAGGCCATTTCTGGCGAAAGGGTTGGTTGTCGGGTAGACGAGGAACTCTCGTGCGGGCACCATCGCAAGAACCGCCGGTGAAGCAGGAACCGGCGCGACAAACTCCGATGAAGATCGGGGCGCTCGACGTTGAGCAGTTCTCGCGTAACGTGGCGCGGCTGATCGAGGAAGGCGGCCGCGCGCTTGCGGCTTATCTGAAGCCGCGTGAGGCGGGCCGCGACGATGGCGAGTTCGCCAACGAAATCGCCGAAGTGGTCAAGACGCTCGGCCACGTCTTCGAATACTGGCTCGCCGATCCGCAGCGCACCGTTGAATTGCAGCGGCGGCTCGGCACCGCCTATCTCGAACTATGGGCGTCCTCGGTAAAACGCCTCGCCGGCGAAGAGTCGCCTCCGGTGGCGCGGCCGGCACCAAATGACAGGCGCTTCATCGATCCGGAATGGACGCAAAACCAGTTCTTCGACTTCCTCAAACAGGCCTATTTGCTGACGGCGAGTTGGGCTGACAAATTGGTCAATGACACCGCCGACCTTAATCCGCACACCAGACAAAAGGCCGAATTCTATGTGCGGCAGATCACCAATGCGCTGTCGCCGACCAATTTCGTCCTCACCAACCCGGAGCTGTTGCGCGAGACGCTGATCTCCAATGCCGAAAACCTGGTGCGCGGCATGCACATGCTCGCCCAGGACATCCAAGAAGGTGGCGGCAGCTTGAGGATCCGCCAGTCCGACGCCTCGATGTTCGAGGTCGGGCGAAATCTTGCGACCTCGCCGGGCAAGGTGATTTTTCAAAACGAGCTGATGCAGCTCATCCAATATACGCCGTCGACCGAGACGGTGTTGAAGCGCCCGCTGCTAATCGTGCCGCCATGGATCAACAAATTTTACGTGCTCGATCTGACCAAGGAAAAATCCTTCATCAAATGGTGCGTCGATCACGGGCTGACGGTGTTTTGCATTTCCTGGGTCAATCCTGATGAGCATCTCGCCAAGAAAAGCTTCGAGGACTATGTGCGGCAAGGGCCGATTGCCGCGCTCGATGCCATCAAAGAGGCAACCGGCGAGGACAAGGTTCACGCGGTTGGCTATTGCGTCGGCGGTACGCTGCTCGCGGTAACGCTCGCCGCCATGGCGGCGTGGGGCGACGAGCGCATCGTGTCGGCGACTTTGTTCGCAGCACAGGTCGATTTCACCTATGCCGGCGACCTTAAAGTCTTCGTCGACGAGGAACAGATCGCGACGCTTGAGCAACGCATGGCCGAGCGCGGCTATCTCGAGAGCAAATCAATGGCGACCGTGTTCAACCTGCTACGGTCGAACGATCTGCTGTGGCCTTATGTCATCAACAATTATCTCAAGGGCAAAGCGCCGTTCCCGTTCGACCTGCTGTACTGGAACTCCGACGCCACTCGCCTGCCAGCCGCCAACCATTCGTTCTACCTGCGCAATTGCTACCTCGGTAACACGCTGGCCAAGGGAAAGATGTCGCTCGGCAACACGCCGATCGATCTCAAGGCGGTGAAAGTCCCGATCTATAATCTCGCGACGCGCGAGGATCATATCGCGCCGGCCAAATCCGTGATGTTTGGTTCGAAATTGTTCGGTGGGCCGGTGAAGTTCGTGGTGTCCGGCTCCGGGCACATCGCCGGCGTGATAAACCCGCCGGACAAGCACAAATATCAATTCTGGACGGGTCCAAAGCCGCGCAATGCTGACGTTGAGGGCTGGCTCGGCAAGGCGAAGGAAAATCCCGGCTCATGGTGGCCTGATTGGCTGCTCTGGCTGACCCGGCAAGGCCCGACCGAAGTGCCGGCGCGGGTTCCCGGCGATGGCGCGCTCAAACCCATCGAAGATGCGCCCGGAAGCTACGTCAGGGTGCGCGACTAGGCTGAACCGCCGGCGCCGACGGAACCGTAAGTGTCTGGCCGGACAAGCCGTTGCGGCCGGCAGAACCCGGCTTCGACGAAGTGCGACAAAGGGAAGTGAGCCCGATGAGGTCGGCTATGCTTCGTTCCGCACAGATCATTATCCTTAGTGCCGCGCTTCTCATGCCGGCCGGTGCGATGGCGGCAACCGACGATCAAAATACCTGCGGGCTCCAAGAGGCGAAGCCTGAGGTGATCGCCGCCTGTTCGCGGCTGATCGACGATGCGACAAATAGCGATCGTGTACGGTCATGGGCCTACGCGGTTCGCGGCAACATGAAGCGCACCGAGGACGATCTGTCCGGTGCTATCGCCGATTACACGGCGGCCCTGAAACTCCGGCCGAACTTCGATGGCGCGCTCAACGGCCGGGCGGCCGCCTACAGCATCATGAAAAATTACGACCTTGCGCTCCCCGACGCCACGCAGGCGATCGCGATCAATCCGAACGACGCGGAATATTACAATACGCGCGGGCTCGCCTATCGCCAGCTGCACCAGGCCGACAAGGCACTCGCCGATTTCAATCAGGCCATCAAGCTGAAGCCGGATTATGCAGTTGCCTTCAACAATCGCGGCACGGCTTACGACAGCCTCAAGCAACCGGATGCGGCCATAGCCGATTTCAAACACGCCATCGCGCTGGCACCCGACTATGCGCTTGCCTATTACAATCTCGGTGAAACCGAGAATGATTTCGAGGACGATTACGACAAGGCGATCGCGGACCTTACAGCGGCGCTCAAGCTCAATCCGTCGCTCGTGCCGGCGCTGCTCAACCGTGGCGTCGCCTATGCCCGGAAAAAGCACACCAAAGCGGGGCTCGCCGATTTCAGCGCCGCGATCTCGATGCAGCCGGATCTCGCCGAGGCCTATCGCGACCGCGGCTCGCTTTATCTGATGAGCGGCGACACCAAGAGCGCGCTCGCCGATTTCGAAAAGGCGGTCGCGCTCGCCCCTAACGATGCCGCGGCGCTCTACGAACGCGGCACCGCGCGGAAGAAAGCCGGCGATGCAAGCGGTGGCGATGCCGACATAGCTGCCGCCGAAAAGCTAAATCCCGATCTCGCCAAGACCATGGCGAAGCTCCTCGGCGAAATATGACCGCCGGTCGCTTTCGTGGCCTCAGGGAAACAACGCCACCTGTTCGAGGCCAGTCGTCTCCGGCATGCCAAGCATCACATTCATGTTCTGCACCGCCTGACCGGATGCGCCTTTGGTCAGGTTATCGAGCGCGGCACCAATGATGGCGCGACCAGCGATGCGGTCGGCGGCAAGGCCGATGAAGGTCATGTTGGAGCCGCGCACATGCCGAGTCTGCGGCATGGCGCCGAACGGCAGCACGTGGACGAACGGCTCGTTCACGTAAGACTTTAAAAGTATCGCATGAAGATCCTGTGCCGACGCTTTCAGACTGCGGACGTAAATCGTTGAAAAAATGCCGCGATTCATCGGCACCAGATGCGGCGTGAAGCTCACCACGACGTTACGGCCGGCGGCCAGTGAAAATTCCTGGTCAAGCTCGGCCATGTGGCGATGGTGGCCGACCCCATAAGCGTGGAAGCCCTCGGAGACTTCCGAGAACAGCATCTCCTCCTTCGCCGCCCTGCCCGCGCCGGTCATGCCCGATTTGGCGTCGACGACGATCTCGTCCGGATCGATCGCCTTGGCCTTGAGCAGCGGGATGAGCGCAAGCTCGGCGCAAGTCGTGTAACAGCCGGGATTGGCGACCAGCCGCGCCGGCTTGATCTTGTCCCGATAGATTTCCGTCAGCCCATACACCGCCTGTTTTTGCAGTTCGGGCGCGAAATGCTCGTGGCCGTACCACTTCGCATAGGCCGCCGGATCGGCGAGACGAAAATCGGCGGACAGATCGATGACTTTCGATTGCGGGGCGCGCACCATCAAATCCTTGATCACCTTCTGCGTGGTACCGTGCGGCAGCGCGCAGAAGGCAACGTCAAGCGCCGCTTTTCTCCAATCGGCGTCTTCGATCGACGTAAGCGTCGGCAACGCGTAGGGCAAAAATTGAGGAAAGACGTCAGCCATGGCCTTGCCGGCGCGGCGATCCGCCGTGAGCATGACAATTTCGGCGTTCGGGTGGCGCAGCAAGAGCCGCACCAATTCCGCACCGGTATAGCCGGAAGCGCCAAGGACGCCGATTTTTGCTTTCGCAGCCATGATTCAACCTTTGGGCTTGAGGAAAACTCAAACCGGGTCCGGGCGGGATATTAATATTAGAGGAAAGAAAGTGCCGCGGAACCGGCGGCACGAACGAATTTACGCGCGAGCGCGCGTCCGTGCCGTGATGCTACAGCGGCGGCGCTTGCAGGCGGCAATGGTCGAAAATCCAGCCATGGCGGGCCATATAGGGCCGGTCCGCGAGGGCGTCAATCTGCTCATGGTTTTGCCGCCTCGATGGCATAGTCGGATCGGGCCGGGATTGATTCGCCGCTTTCTCTTGCGCGGGCAGTCGCTAGGTTCCACGTAACCTTCGGGAAAGACCGTGGCAAAAGCCGCCAAATCGTCGAAAACGCCCGACCTGTTCGCCGACGCTCTGGCCGCCCGCCGCGGCGCGCGGCGCGCCGGCGGCAGCGCTTCCGCGCGCGCCACTGGCGATGCCGGCTATACCGCCAAGCACATCGAGGTTTTGGAGGGGCTTGAGCCGGTACGCCGCCGCCCCGGCATGTATATCGGCGGCACCGACGAGAAGGCGCTGCATCACCTGTTCGCCGAAGTGATCGACAACGCCATGGACGAGGCGCTGGCCGGCCACGCCGATTGGATCGAGGTCGAGATGGCGGCTAACGGCTTTGTCACCGTCACCGACAACGGCCGTGGCATTCCGGTCGACCGGCATCCGAAATTCAAGGACAAATCCGCGCTCGAAGTGATCATGTGCACGCTGCACGCCGGCGGCAAATTCGACTCGAAAGTCTACGAAACCTCCGGCGGCTTGCACGGCGTCGGCGTGTCGGTGGCGAACGCGCTGTCCGAGCGCATGGAGGTCGAGGTCGCGCGCGGACAAAAGCTCTACCGGATGGCTTTTGAGCGCGGCAAACCGAAAACCAAATTGCAGGACGCCGGTAAGGCGCCGAACCGGCGCGGCACCAAAGTGCGCTTCCGCCCCGACCCGCAGATTTTCGGCCAAAAGGCGCATTTTAAGCCAGAACGCGTGTTCAAGATGACACGCTCGAAGGCCTACCTGTTCGGTGGCGTCGAAATCCGCTGGTCCTGCGCCAAGGAGCTCCTGCGCGGTGAGGACGGCGTGCCGGAACAGGCAACGTTTCACTTCGCCGACGGCTTGAAAGATTATCTGTCGGAGACGCTGGCCAGCGCCACGCTGGTACATCCGGATATTTTCACCGGCAGCGCGGGGAAAACCGGCTCGCATGGCGCGGTGCAATGGGCGGTGGCCTGGACCGCCGGCGCTGACGGCTTCCTCAACTCGTATTGCAACACGATTCCGACCCCGGACGGCGGCACGCATGAGTCGGGTCTGCGCACCGCACTCACCCGCGGGCTGAAAGATCACGCCGAGCGTGTCGGCCAGGGCAAGCGCGCCGCTGCGATCACTGCCGACGACGTGACGACGGGTGCTGGCGCCATGCTCTCGGTGTTCATCCGCGAGCCGGAATTCCAGGGCCAGACCAAGGACCGGCTCGCCACTGCCGAAGCGCAAAGGATCGTCGAACAGGCGATCAAGGATCCATTCGACCATTGGCTCGCCGGTAACCCGCTTGCCGCCAACAAACTCCTCGACTTCGTCGCCGAGCTGGCTGAGGAGCGTGTCCGCCGCCGTCAGGAAAAGGACATCGCGCGCAAATCCGCGGTGCGCAAGCTTCGCCTGCCAGGCAAACTTGCCGATTGCACCAATTCCGCCGCCGACGGCGCAGAGCTCTTCGTCGTCGAGGGTGACTCGGCCGGCGGCTCGGCGAAACAAGCCCGGGATCGCGCAACACAGGCGATCCTGCCGCTGCGCGGCAAAATCCTTAACGTCGCGTCTGCCGGCAAAGACAAGCTCGCTCAGAACCAGCAGCTTGCCGATCTCGTCCAGGCGCTCGGTTGCGGCACCGGCGCGCATTATCGCGACGAGGATTTGCGCTACGGCCGCGTCATCGTCATGACCGATGCCGACGTCGACGGCGCCCATATTGCGTCGCTATTGATTACGTTCTTCTACCGGCAAATGCCGCAACTCATCGACAAGGGGCATCTCTATCTGGCGGTGCCGCCGCTCTACCGGCTCTCCCACGGCGGCAAGAATTTTTATGCTCGTAACGACAAGCACCGCGATGAAATTCTGAAAAGGGAATTTCACGCCAACGCCAAGGTCGAAATCAGCCGTTTCAAGGGGCTGGGCGAGATGATGGCGCCTCAACTCAAAGAGACCACCATGGACCCGAAAAAGCGCACGCTGCTTCGGGTCGTGCTCATTCCCGAAGACCGCAAGGATACCGAGAAGTCCGTGGAACGGCTGATGGGCACCAAAGCCGAGTCGCGCTTCGATTTCATTCAGGAGCGCGCCGAATTCGCCGACGAAGCGGCGCTGGACGTCTAGGACTATTCCTTCTGGAACAGCTTGTCGGTAGCGGTAATCAGGCCGTCATCGGGATGCGCCGCGCAGTAGTCGCCAAGTTTTTTCGCATTGGCGGCGAACTGGGTAGTGTCGACAATCGGCGGATCGTCCTCGTCTTTGTAGTAGCCGTCGAGCCAGGCCATGATGACGCCGATCTGGTCCTTGCCGGCGGATTGGAATTGCTTGCAGGTCCAAGTCGACAGATCGAGGTCGTCGGCAAGCGCGGGCACGCTGACCGCCAACATCGCCCCGGCAAGTGCAGCCATCGAAATCTTCATCGCAACCCCTTCCGACGGCAAATGAATATCACCTCTCCCCGCTCGCGGGGAGAGGGATTGGCGGGTAACGCCGCTAATCCTCGAAATGAAGATTTGCGGCTTTGACCACATCGCCGAATTTGACGATGTCGCTTGCAATGATGGCCTTAAATTGTTCGGGCGTCGCGCCGCCCGGCTCAACCGCGAGCGCCTTGAGCTTTTCCGCCACGCCGGGGTCGCCAATGGTTTGGTCGAGTGCTTTTTCGAGCTTGGCGATGATGGCGGGCGGCGTGGACGAAGACGCGAACACGCCGCTCCACAGATGCACATCCACCGTGGGGTAGCCGGCCTCGGCCATGCTCGGCACATCGGGAAGGAGCGGCATGCGCTCGGCGCCCGTAACCGCAATCGCCTTAACCTTGCCGGCCTTGACCTGCGGGATGGTCGGTGGACCGTCGGCGATAGTCAGCGCGGTTTGACCCTGCATCACGCTCAAGATCATCTCATTGCTGCTCTTGTACGGTATCATTACGCCGGGCATCCCGGATTTCAGTTTCAGCAGCTCTGTGCTGATGGTGAAGGCCGCCGACGAACTGCCGTAATTGACCTTCTCCGGATTTTTCTTGGCCCAGTCGACGAACTCTTTCACGTTCGTCGCCGGATTATCCGCCCCGATCACCATGATCAGCGGAAAGTGCGCGATCATCGCGAGCGGCACGAAATCCTTGGTCGGAGAATATTTCAGATCGGGGTAGACCGCCGCTGCGATTGCCATGGCGCCGCTCGGAGCGACAAGAAGCGTGTAACCGTCGGCCGCCTGCTGGCTGACATATTCGGCGGCGAGACGGCTGCCGGCACCGGGCTTGTTCTCGACCACCACCGCCTGGCCCAGAAGTTGCGAAAGCTTGTCGGCAACAATGCGTGCGAAAATATCATTGCCGCCGCCGGCGGCAAAACCGACCACCAGACGCACCGGATGGTCCGGATAATCGGTTTGGGCGCGCGCGGGCATCACTGCCGCTGCCACCGTGACCGAAAGCACCAGCGCCGACACGACCCAGCGGCGCGCAAGACAACGAAGACAAACGCTCATTGAGGGCTTCCTCCATCCCATTTGATGGCATGGTTAGCATACCGAAAGCCGCCGCGCCTGCCGTCGGATCGACGCGGCTGGAGCGCCGCCGATCAGAGTTGGCGAAAAAGCGAAGCAATGCTTTAACTTACTGCGCTGCGAGAGGCCGCTGGCGGTTGACTTTCGGCCAATCGATCCTATGTTCCGCTGCGACTGAGGCAGATTCGGCCGCCCTGCGGGTTTCCCCAGTTCATTTTCAATCATCGCCGGCGGTTCCGATACGAGGGTTCATGTCGTTTTCACATCTCGGCTTGTCCGAAAAAGTTCTCACCGCCGTAGCGGCGTCTGGCTATAAAACTCCCACTCCCATCCAAGATCAGGCCATCCCCCACGTGCTCGCGCGGCGCGACGTGCTCGGTATCGCGCAAACCGGCACTGGCAAGACCGCCGCGTTCGTGCTGCCGATGCTCACCATGCTGGAGCAGGGCCGGGCTCGCGCCCGCATGCCGCGGACGCTCATTCTCGAGCCGACCCGCGAACTTGCTGCGCAGGTGGAGGAGAGTTTTGCCAGATACGGCGCCAATCACAAGCTCAACGTGGCGCTCATCATCGGCGGCGTCTCGTTCGACAATCAGGATAGCAAGCTCACACGCGGCGTCGATGTATTGATCGCAACGCCAGGCCGTTTGCTCGACCACTCCGAGCGCGGACGGCTCCTGCTCAGCGGCGTCGAACTTCTGGTCATCGACGAAGCCGACCGCATGCTCGACATGGGTTTCATTCCCGACATTGAGCGCATCTGCAAACTGGTGCCATTCACCCGCCAGACGCTGTTCTTCACCGCGACGATGCCGCCGGAAATCCGGCGCATCACCGAACAATTTCTCAGCAGTCCCGTTCGCGTCGAAGTCGCCAAGCCCGCCACCACCGTGGCCAGCACCACCCAACTTCTCGTCCGCGCCGGCCGCGAATCCCACGAAAAGCGGGATACGCTCCGCCGCTTGATCCGCTCAGCCGAAGGTTTGAAGAACGCCATCGTCTTCTGTAACCGCAAGCGCGAAGTCGCTACCCTCTATCGTTCCCTTCTTCGTCACGGCTTTTCGGTACAGGCGTTGCACGGCGACATGGACCAGCCGGCGCGCACGGCGGCGCTCGAGCAATTCCGCAAAGGCGAAGTTACGCTGTTGGTCGCTTCCGATGTCGCCGCCCGCGGCCTCGATATCTCCGACGTCAGCCACATCTACAATTTCGACGTCCCGCATCACCCCGACGATTACGTGCACCGCATCGGCCGCACCGGCCGTGCCGGACGGAGCGGTACCGCGATTACCATCGTCGCCGGCGCTAACGACGTCAAAGCCGTTGCGGCGATCGAAAAGCTGATCGGGCAGCCGATCCCCTATATGGATAAGGCGATGGAGAAGACTCCAGCCGCGTCGGCTACGCCTCAGAACACCCCAGCACAGCGCAGGCGGCACGACGGTGACCGCCGGCCGCAGCGCCCGACCACAGCCCCGGTGGCGCGCATTGACGATGCCCGCCCCCGCCGCGCCCCGCCGCCTGTGCGTCCGCGCCAGGACGATTCCGCCGACGCCTCTCACCTGCCCGCTTTCCTGCTCCGTCCGGTGAGGGTGAAGGCCTAAAACGCTCTCATAAGCGCTCGACCGCACAACCGGCGTACAACCTTTGCGCAAGGGCGGCGTAAGGTTATTCCTTACAGATATTTTCCAGCAGCTGCCATTTACCGGTCCTTCACCGGCGTCTCTTAGGTTCCTCCCTATCAGCGATGGCGGTTACGCCGTCGTACGCAGATCGAGACTTCCCAGGGCGATTGGAGGCGGCGTCCGTGCCCCACGACGAGCACGAAAGGACATTTGCATTCGCCGAGATTGCGCTCGGCCAAATTCGCGCTTTGGGTCAGCCGGTTTCGCCGCGAAATTTTGAAATCTGGTACAACTACGCAACCGGCTACAACACCGCCCTCAATCAATCCATCAACGAGACGCTCGCGAAAAAACGGGCGTTGAGCGAAGCCGATCTCGACCAGATCTACGAAACCTACATTTCAAGCACCCGCGCCGGAGCCCGCATGGACTCAGTCGGCGAGCGCGTGCTCGACGAAATCAAGCAAGTACTCGATATGGTGACCGCCGCTGCCGGCTCGGCGACCACTTATTCCGAAAGCCTCTCCGACGCCAGCCAAAAGCTCGAACACGCCAAGGACGGCGAAACGTTCCGCGCCGTCGTCTCGGTGCTGGTCCAGGGCGCCAAGGAGATGGAGCTCAGCAACAAGAAGCTCGAAGCAAGGTTGTCGGCGTCGCGCGAAGAAATCCATCAGCTTCAGAAAAATCTCGAAACCGTCCGCAGCGAAAGCCTTACCGATCCACTGACCACGCTCTCGAACCGAAAATTCTTTGACGCCGCGCTCGCCAAGAACATCGCCGAAGCGCAGGAAAAAAACGAGCCATTCTCGCTGTTGATGGCCGACATCGACCATTTCAAGAGCTTCAACGATCACTATGGCCATCAGACCGGCGATCAGGTGTTGCGGCTCGTTGCACTGTCGGTGAAGCAGAACGTCAAGGGCCGCGACATCGCCGCACGCTATGGCGGCGAGGAATTCGTCGTCGCTTTGCCGAACACGGCGTTGCGATCGGCGCTCACGGTCGCCGATCATATCCGGCGCGCGGTCATGACCAAGGAATTGATGCGGCGGTCGAGCGGCGAACGTCTCGGCCGGGTGACGATTTCGATCGGCACCGCCGTGCTCCGCCCGGGCGACACACCAGCGCTCCTGATCGAGCGCGCCGACAGGTGTCTCTATGCCGCCAAGCGGCACGGCCGCAATCGCGTTATTTGCGAGACCGATCCCGAGGCCGAATCCCTGCCGGCGCCCATGCGCGTGGCTTAGCGCGCCGCAAAGGCGCGCGGCCGGAATTGCTCAATCACTGAACGATGAAGGCTTACCGCGCCTCAGCGCCGGTTTCGTCGCGCGCCGGCTCGATCTGTACCGATTCGCCGCAGCCGCAGGCGGCGGTCTGGTTCGGATTGTTGAAGGTGAATTGCGCGGACAGCTTGTCGATCTTGTAGTCCATTTCGGTACCGAGCAGGAACAGCACCGCCTTCGGATCGACGAGAATGCGCACGCCCTTCTCCTCGATCACCTCGTCGAGCGGATTGGCTTGTTCCGCATATTCCATGAAATAGCTCATGCCGGCGCAACCGCCGTTCTTGACACCGACCCGCACGCCCGCGATCGGCCGCTCGGTTTCGGCCATCACGGTCTTGATGCGCTCGGCAGCGGCGTCGGTGAGCCGCATCACTTGAGGCCTGGGCCGAAGTGCGGCCATTGCTCTATTCTCCTCGTCGTCGTTACGACCTGTAATAAGTCGAAATTGCTAACGACTCTTCTGTACTTCATCTAATGCGCAAGTCGTGCGCACGCAACTCACCACATATTGAGCGTGGTACGCGCCTCGTCCGACATGCGGCTTGGGTCCCATGGCGGATCCCAGACGATATTGACCTTCGCCTCGCGCACGCCCGGAACCCCGACCACCGCGTTTTCCACCTGCGCCGGCAATTCCGCGGCCGACGGGCAATTCGGCGTGGTCAACGTCATGTCGATATTGACCATCCGGTCGTCGTCGATATCGACCTTGTAGATCAGACCGAGCTCATAGATGTCGGCCGGAATCTCCGGGTCGTAAACGGTTTTCAGCGCGCCAACGATTTCGTCGGTAAGCCGCGACATTTCCTCAGCCGGAATGGCCGACGGCTTTTCCGCGTTTGTCGCCGCCACCGCCGCGTTGCCAATATCGGATTTCGCTTCGTCGGTCATAACGCGATCATCCCAGCAGGCTTTGCGCTTTCAACAGCGCCTGCGCAAGGCTATCGACTTCGTCGCGCGTGTTGTACATGGCAAACGAGGCGCGGCACGAGGCCGTGACCCCGAACCGCGCCAGAAGCGGCATCACGCAATGAGTGCCGGCGCGCACGGCGACGCCGGAACGATCGATGATGGTCGCCACATCGTGCGGATGCGCGCCCTTCATTTCGAACGACACGATCGGTCCCTTGTCCTTGGCCGTGCCGAGGATGCGCAGCGAATTGATCTCGCGCAGCCGGTCCTGGGCATAACGCGCCAAGCCGGCCTCATAGGTGCGAATCCGGGCCTTGCCGACCGAATTGACATAGTCGATGGCCGCGCCAAGCCCAATCGCCTGCACGATCGGCGGCGTACCAGCCTCGAACCGATGCGGCGGCTCGCCATAGGTAACGCGGTCCTGGAACACTTCGCGGATCATCTCGCCGCCGCCGTTGAACGGCGGCATCGTGGCGAGGTGCCCGTACTTGCCGTACAGCACGCCGATGCCGGTCGGCCCGTAAAGCTTGTGGCCGGTGAAGGCGTAAAAGTCGCAGTCAATATCGCGCACATCGACATCGAGATGCACCGCCGCCTGCGCCCCATCGAAGAGCACGGGAATGCCGCGGGCATGGGCGATGCGCGCGATTTCCTTGGCCGGCGCCCGGGTGCCGAGCACGTTCGACATATGCGTGATGGCGACCATCTTGGTGCGCGGCGTGAGCAGCTTTTCGAATTCGTCGATGAGGAAATTCCCCTCGTCGTCGACCGGCGCCCATTTGATCACCGCGCCCTGGCGCTCGCGCAGGAAATGCCACGGCACGATATTGGAATGGTGCTCCATGATCGAGAGCACGATCTCGTCACCGGCCTTGATGCGCTCGCGCCCGAACGTATAGGCGACAAGGTTGATGGCCTCGGTGGCGTTGCGCGTAAAGACGATCTCTTCCTTGCGCTCGGCGTTGAGATATGCCGCAACCTTTTCGCGTGCGGCCTCGTAAGCCTCAGTCGCCTCGTTGGCGAGATAATGCAGGCCGCGATGCACATTGGCGTATTGCGAAGTGTAAGCCTCGTTGAGCCGGTCGAGCACGGCTTTCGGCTTTTGCGCCGACGCCGCGTTGTCGAGATAGACAAGCGGCTTGCCGTAGACCTGCATCGCCAAGATCGGGAAATCCGCCCGGATGCGGTTGACGTCGTAAACGCCGTTGGTCGTCACTGTATCCATATTATCCGCGCGCCTTGAGCCAGGCCGCCGCCGACTCCATCAATGCCTCGCGCAGCCCGGCATGTTCGATGCCTTCGATCGCTTCGCCGAGAAAAGCCTGGATCAACAAGGCCTCGGCTTCCGCCGCGGGAATGCCCCGCGCTATCAGATAGAATTTGAGCTCGTCGTCGAGCGCGCCGGCCGTCGCTCCATGACCGCATTGTACGTCGTCGGCGAAAATCTCCAGCTCCGGCTTGTTGTCGGCTTCCGCACGCTCGGACAGAAGCAGCGCCTGCGTCATCATCTTGGCGTCGGTCTTCTGCGCATGCGGGCGCACGATGATGCGGCCCTGGAACACGCCATGGGCTTCCCCGTCCAGCACCGATTTAAACATTTCGCGGCTCTGGCAGTCACGCGCGACGTGATTGGCAACCAGCGTCGTGTCGGCGTGCTGGCGGCCCTTGATGAGCGTCGCACCGCGGATGCCGGCGATCGTGCCTTCGCCGTCGAATTTCAGAAACAGCTGATTGCGCACCACGGCGCCGCCCGCGGTGAAGGTGAAGGAGTTGAAGCGCGCATGCGCGCCGATGGCAGCAGCGAGCGTCGAGACATGCAGCGCGTCGGCGCCTTCGCCGATGATCTTGACGTGATCGACATGAGCGTTGTCGCCGACGAACAATTCGACTGCGGCATTGGTCTGATAATCGGCCCCCTCCGGGCCTTCGTGGCTCTCGATCAACATGACGCGCGCGCCCTCCTCCACCACGACAAGGGAGCGAATGAAGGTGGCGACAGGCTTTTCCGAAGCGACGAAAAGAAGATGCAACGGCCGCTCGATGGTCGCAGCGGCAGAGATGTGGATCACCGCACCATCGCCCATCAAGGCGGTATTGAGCGCGACCGCGACGTCGCTTATCGGGGCAAGTTTGCCGAGATGAGCTTTGATCGTGGCGTCCTCGCTGGCGAGCGCGGCGGCAAGCGAGCTGATCCGGAGCCCGCTTTCCAGCTTTGCAACGTCGGACAGCTCCGCAACAAACGCGCCATCGACAAAGACAAGGCGGCGTGCCTCAACATCGCCCAGAATTGCACCGGCGGATTTAGCCCGCGCCTTGGCCGCGGCGTCGGGTGGACTTGCGAGCGGCTTGGCGTCACGCATCAGCGCGCGCAGATCGGTATATTTCCACTCCTCAACGCGGCGGTGCGGCAGGCCCTGTTTGGCGAACACGTCGAAAGCCGCCTCACGCTGGGCGGTGACCGCCTTGCCGCCGGGAAGCCGCACGCGCGCGTGTGCAAATTCATGCGCCAGCGCGGTCTCCGCCGCTGTCTTTATGGGGGCGACTTCGGCGTTCACGCCACGGCCTCTTCCTGGTACTCGGCGTAACCGCGCGCTTCGAGTTCGAGCGCCAGTTCCTTGCCGCCGGTTTTGACGATGCGGCCCTTCGACAACACGTGCACCACGTCCGGCACGATGTAATTGAGCAGCCGCTGGTAATGCGTGATGACGACGAATGAGCGGATCGGCCCGCGCAGCCGGTTGACGCCGTCGGCGACAATTCTCAGCGCGTCGATGTCGAGCCCGGAGTCGGTTTCGTCGAGCACGGCAAGCCGCGGTTCGAGCAGCGCCATCTGCAAAATCTCGTTGCGCTTCTTCTCGCCTCCGGAAAAACCGACATTGACGGCGCGGCGCAGCATGTCCGGGTTGATTTCGAGCTTGGCCGCAGTGTCGCGCACTTTTTTGAGGAATTCCGGCGTCGATAATTCCGCTTCGCCGCGCTTCTTGCGCTGCGCATTAAGCGCGGTGCGCAGGAACGTCATGGTCGCGACGCCTGGAATTTCGAGCGGATACTGGAAGGCAAGAAACAGCCCCGCGGCCGCGCGCTCGTCCGGCGTCATCTCGAACAGATTCTTGCCGTTGAACAAGACCTCGCCGCTCGTCGGCGTATAGTCGGCCTTGCCGGCGAGCACATAGGCGAGCGTCGACTTGCCCGAGCCGTTCGGGCCCATGATCGCATGCACCTCGCCGGCATTCACGGTGAGATCGAGACCCTTCAAAATTTCTTTGCCGTCGATTTCGACATGCAGATTTTTAATTTCAAGCAACGGCATCGAACCGCCTTACCTCTCGTTTGAATTTCTTTGCGCTGTCGGGAACGCCGATCCGCACTTATCCGACCGAGCCCTCCAGGCTGACCGAAATCAGTTTCTGCGCCTCAACCGCGAATTCCATCGGCAGCTGCTGCAGCACGTCCTTGACGAAGCCGTTGACGACCAGCGCGGTCGCCTCCTCCGCGGACAGCCCCCGCTGGCGGCAATAGAACAACATGTCGTCGGAAATCTTCGAGGTGGTGGCCTCGTGCTCGAACACTGTCGAGGAGTTCTTCGCCTCGATATAGGGCACGGTATGCGCGCCGCATTTGTCGCCGATCAGGAGCGAATCGCAATTGGTGAAATTGCGCGCGCC